>Ga0302324_100008777_pt1 | contig 21261 bp, 18 predicted proteins | sample Palsa_T0_1_FD_201949 | JGI IMG/M metagenome (GOLD analysis project Ga0302324, IMG submission 201949) | Peat permafrost microbial communities from Stordalen Mire near Abisko, Sweden - Palsa_T0_1 | ecosystem: Environmental > Terrestrial > Soil > Palsa > Peat permafrost | place: Sweden: Abisko...
CTCGGCTACGTGTACGCCGCGCTGTTGTCCAACGACGACGAGCTGGCGGCGCTCGCGCTGCGCTGCGGCGAGCAGACCGGCGAGCGGTTGTGGCGGCTGCCGCTGGACGCGCGCTACGCCGAGATGGCGAAGGGGCGCTACGCGCAACTGACCAACCGCACCGAGGCGCGCGTCGCGGGCGCGATCACCGCCGCCGAGCTGCTGCACCACTTCGCCGGCGACACGCCGTGGGCGCACCTCGACATCGCGGGCGTCGCCGACAACGGCCACGCCGCCTACCTGGACAAGGGCGGGACAGGCTTCGGCGTGCGGCTGCTGACCGAGCTCGCGATCAGCTTCTGACGCGCTCGCGCTCACGCTCACGCTCGAGGATCGTCGCCGCCGCGCTGGCCGGGTCAAGCTCGCGGGAGACGACCCGGTCGAGCAGTTCGCGGACCTGATCGTCGTTGGCGATCGCCCGCTCCAGCTCGCGTCGCATGCGGTGGGTGGCGATCGCCAGCACCTCGGACATCAGGTTGCGTCGCCGGCGCTCGGACAGCGTGCCCTGCGCCTCGATATGTGCCCGGTGCTCGGCCAGCTTCTCGGCCAGCTCCTCGATGCCGACGTTGCGGACCGCCTCGGCTCGGACGATCGGCACGTTCCACTCGCGGTGGCCGCCGAGCGCCAGCACCCCCTTGATCTCCCGCACCATCGTGTCGGTCAGCGGATGGTCGGCCTTGTTGACGACGATCACATCGGGGATCTCCATGACGCCGGCCTTGAGCGCCTGGATCGAGTCACCGGATCCCGGCTGCAGCACCAGCACGACCGTGTCGGCGTGGTCGATGATGTCGACCTCCGCCTGGCCGACGCCGACGGTTTCCAGCAGCACCGTGTCCCGTCCGGAGGCATCCATCAACAGCACGGCCTGCAGCGCCGCCTCCGACAGACCGCCGAGCGCGCCCCGATTGGCCATCGACCGGATGAACACGCCAGGGTCCAGGAAATGGTCGGTCAGCCGGATCCGGTCGCCGAGCAGCGCGCCCTTGCTGAACGGTGAGCTGGGGTCGATCGATAGGACCGCGATCGTCCGCTCGCGCTCACGCTCGTACCTGGTCAGTGCGCTGAGCAGCGTCGACTTGCCCACTCCCGGCGGGCCGGTGAACCCCAGCACGGTGGCGCGTCCGGTGTGCGGGTAGATCTCGCGGACGAGCTCCCAGCCGGCCGGGTCGTCGTTCTCGACCAGCGTGATCGCACGGGCCAGCGCGCGGCGGTCGCCGTCGAGCAGGCGCTGGGCAAGGGTCGGGTCGGCGGGCGGCATCGGCCGCCGGGATCATGCCAGGGCGCGCTCGGCTCGGACTCTCGGGCGGGATCGACGCCCTCGGCATTACGATTCTGCGCGGTGAGCTTGGCCGAGCCACAGACCGACCAGTTGCGCGCCGCGCCGACGCCGCTACCGGCGTTCGTGCGCTCGGGGCCGCCGCCACTGCACGGCAACCTGCTCACGTTCCTGCGGTTCGCACGTGCCAACCACATGCTCAGCTGGGGCTACCTGCGGCTCGTCGCGCGCTGGCTGTGGTGCAAGCTGCGCTGGCGCGGCCGCTTGCAGACCGACGGGCTGTGCTTCATCTGCCCCGGCGTCAAGTTCGAGATCGGTCGCGACGCCCGCGTCGTGCTCGGGCGCTGGTCGTGGCTGGGTCACGGCTGCAAGGTCCGCGTGCACGAGGGCTCACTCGAGATCGGCGCCAAGACCGTGTTCGGCCAGGAGTGCACGATCTCCGCCTTCCAGCAGATCGCGGTCGGGCGCGAGTGCATCATCGCCGACCGCGTGATGATGATCGACTTCGACCACGGCATGGTCGACACCGAGCGCCCGATCCGTGAGCAGGGCATCTACAAGCGCGACGTCGAGATCGGCCACAACGTCTGGATCGGCTACGGCGCCTGCGTCCTGCGCGGCGTCACGATCGGCGACAACTCGGTGGTCGGCACCAGCTCGGTCGTCACCACCGACGTGCCCGCCAACGCGGTCATCGGCGGCGCGCCGGCGCGGCTGATCCGGATGCGGCGGGCGCCCCGGACGTTCCGCTGGGACTGAGACCGCCCGCCCCCCGGGTCGGTGCGTCGATTTTGGGTCGCCTACGGTGCCTTTCTCGGCACACCCCCCCGCATTCATGACCAGCCGGCCAGCCACGGGGCGAGCCCGCGGATGCCGGGTTCGCGGGTGCCCGGATCACGGAGCTCGCGCTCCAGCGCCTCGGCGTGCAGTTGTGCCCGCTGCTCCGGGTAATCGCCGGCGAGCTCGCGGTCGGCCAGGAACGCCCAGTCCGACGACTGCAGTGCCAGCAGCTCTCTGATCGAGCGGTCGCTCACGTGTGTGGCCGGAGCCGCCGCCAAGGCCAGCTCGGCCGACCGAGCGCGCCACGCGAACGCCGCCACCCGCGGGCCGCTCCACGTCCGCAGGTCGCCCCCCTCCCCCCAGCTCGTGGTGCCACGACCGCCGGGCGCCGGGACGGGCTCGTGAGGCTCCGGCGCCGCGTCGAGCGTGGTCAGCGCCAACCCCGGGCGGCCGGCCGCGTCGAGCGTGGTCAGGGCCAACCCCTGCCGGCCGGCCGCGTCGAGCGTGGTCAGCGCCAACCCCTGCCGGTCGGCCTCGTCGAGCACCGCGTCCAGCCACTGCAGGCCCTCGTACCACCAGTGCCCGAGCAGCTCGGTGTCGACCGCGAACACGGATACGCCTCCATCCTGAACCCGCTCGCGCGCCGCCGCGACGAACTCGGCCGCATCGGCCTGTGCCTGGCGCACCGCCGCGCCGTGGTCATACGGGCCGGCGTCGATCCGCCGGACGCGGTGGCGGTGGGTCGTGTACGCGTGATAGTTGCGGTACGGCGGCCGCGACGGATAGCCGCCCTGCCCCCACGCCAGCGCGATCATCGACCGGTCGATCGGCCACAGCACCGGGCCGTCGGCGCTGCGCAGCGGGGTCAGGTGGCGTTCGGAGCCCAGCCCGAACGCGTTCGTCAGCTCGACGCAGACCGCCCGGACCGCGGCCCGCTCGAGTGCTGGATCCAGCCACGGCGCGTACGCGCACTCCGGCAGCCACAGGCCTCCGTCCCAGCCGCCGAACCGCTGCCGGTGCGACTCGATTCCGGTCTGCAGCTGCAACGCGATCCCGGCATCGGTCGCCAGCAGCGGCAGGATCGCGTGGGTCGCCGACGAGGTCCAGCACACGTGGCGACCCAGCGCGCCGAGCAGACCGCCGGGCTCGTTCTGCAGCTGTCGCAGGCGCTGCGCAGCACCGGCATACTCGGCCGCCGAGCGCTCGAGCTCGGCGACCGCCCGGGGCTCGCCGGCGGCCCGCAGCTCGTCAGCGTCGAGTCGATGGGTCAGCTGCCGCAGCTCGGTCAGGAACCGCAGGCAGCGGTCGATCGCCCCCGGATGCGCAAGCTGGTCGCACAGCACCGGTGTCAGGGACAGCGTCACCCGCCCGGGGTGGCGGTCGAGCACGTCCACGAGCGGCACGTAGCAGCTGGCGACCGCCTCGAACAGCAGCTCCTCGCCAAACGGCCAGGTTCCGAAGCCCTGTGGCGAGCGCAGGTACGCGTCGAGCGTGACCGGCCAGTCGCCGCCGCCCTCCATGTACGGCATGTGCGTATGGAGCACGATCGCCAGCTCGCCGGGCACAAGCGCAGCCTAGGGCCGGCGCCTCCGTGACCTCCGGTACGGTGACAGGTGGTGAGCGTGAAAGCCGTATGGATCCTGCTGGTATGCGCCGTGGCGCTTGACGTCGCAGCGTTGCTGTGGGGAACGCTCCTCTCGGTTGTGGTCTTGACGGTTGCGGCGCTGTTAGCGGGGGTGACCCTCAAGATCGGGGGGCGCTCGTAAAACGGTGCCGCGGCGACCGGCAGACGGCCAGGAAGTCAAGCGCCCGGTCCAGCCCGTACGGCCGCAGCGCGAAGTCCGAGGCTGCGATCCTCGGGGTGAAGCGGTCGTAGAACGGCTTGGTCAGCCGCAGTCGCGCGTGGACCGCGTCCCAGCCGAGACGTAACGCCAACTCGTGCGCGCGCAGGCGGCGAGCGTGGCACAGGCCCAGCAGCTCGACGGCGTCGAACACGGTCCGGCAGAGCGCGTCGAACTCGTCGGCGCGGTACTCCTTGATGTGCCACGGGTTCGAGGATTTCTCGGCGCCGGGCGGCGCGATCGTCAGCAGGTTCGGGGTCGAGACGTAGACGGCGCCGCCGGGTGCCAGCAGCCGCGCCAGGTGGCGCAGCACCGCCGCCGGGTCATGGACATGCTCGATCGTCTGCAGAAACACGACGGCGTCGAAGCGGTTTGACTCGCCATGGGTCTCGACCAGGCCACGCTCGAACCGCACGTTCTGGCGGGTGTAGCGCAACCGCGCGTGTTCGAACGCCTCAGGGTTGGCCTCGACCCCGAGCACCCACTCAGCGCCGCGCGAGAGCACCTCGGAGCCGTATCCCTCGCCGCACGCCATGTCGACCACGCGCTTGCCGATCACCCGTGCGCCGATCCATTCGTACACGGCCAGGTGGCGCCGGTACCAGTAGTTCTCGGCGGGCACGTCGGGCAGCGTCCGCTCGCCGGTCAGCTCCAGCGGGGGTACGCCGACGGGCTGGTCCTGCTGCAGGTAGGTGTCGGCCATCGCGGGCGACAGGGTAATCTGCGCCGCCGTATGGGGGCGGTCCGAACAGCCGACGAGATCCGCGACGTCAACACGCGTTACCACGATGTCGCCGCCGACACGTATGACTCCAAGTGGGGGATCGACTTCGGCCCGGTCGGCCAAGGCCAGGTGCTCGGCAAGCTCCGCAAGCTGCTCGGATCCGAGCTTGACGACGGCTATGACCGCTCGCTCGAGATCGGTGCCGGCACCGGGTATTTCAGCCTCAACCTGCTCCTCGCCGGGGTCGTCTCGCAGGCCACCTGCACCGACATCTCGCCGGGGATGGTCTCGACCCTGAGCGCCAACGCCGAGCGCCTCGGCCTCGACGTCAAGGCCGCCCGCGCCGACGCGGAGTCGCTGCCGTTCGCCGACCAGAGCTTCGACCTGCTGCTCGGGCACGCGGTCCTGCACCACCTGCCCAACCTGCGGCGCGCGTTCACCGAGTTCCACCGGGTGCTGCGGCCCGGCGGCCGGATCGTGTTCGCCGGCGAACCGTCGCGGCTGGGGGACATGATCGCATCGGTTCCGAAGCGCGGCGCAAGCGTGGTCGCGCCCGTCTGGCGCCGTCTGCTGGGCGCCTCGCCGGCGCCTCCGCCGGGGGCGGGTGGGTCCGAATCCGACGACGAGGTCGAGCACAAGCTCGAGCGGTTCGTCGACATCCATACGTTCGCGCCCGCGGACCTGACCCGCCACGCGCGCCGCGCCGGCTTCACCGGAGTGCAGGTCCGCGGCGAGGAGCTGGCGGCGAACTGGTTCGGCTGGTTCAACCGAACGCTTGAGGCCTCGGCAGACCCCGACGATGTGCCGATGGTCTGGCGCCAGTACGCGTTCCACGGCTATCTGCTCCTGCAGCGGCTCGATACGCAGCTGCTGGAGGCGCGGCTCCCGGCGTCGCTGTTCTACAACCTGCTGCTGACCGCCCGCCGGTGACCGCGCGACGCTCGGCGGGCCTAGACTCAAGCGCCGTGGCCGACGAGGTCGTCAGCGAGTTTCCGCTGTTCCCATTGGGCCTGGTCGCGCTGCCCACCGAGGCGGTGCCGTTGCACATCTTCGAGGAGCGCTACCGAGCGATGATCGGCCAGTGCATCGACGCCGAGACCGAGTTCGGGATCGTCTGGTTGTCGGACGACGGATTGCGTGACGTCGGCTGCGCCTGCGAGGTCGAGCGCGTGCTCGAGGAGATGGAGGACGGCCGCTTCAACGTTCTGACCCGTGGCACCCGGCCGTTCCGCGTGCTCGAGCGCCAAGGCCACCTCGCCTTCCCGGCCGGCGTCGTCGAGTTCCTCGATGACGCGGCCGAGGAGGTCGACGACGAGGCGCTCGAACGGGCCCGCGCCGTCTACGCCGACCTCGTCAAGCGCGCCACCGATCGTGAGCCCGAGCCATCAGAGCTCGACGAGCTCGACGCCTACGGGATGGCCGCGACCGTCGACTTCGGCCTCGACGCCAAGCAGGGTCTACTGGAGCTGCGCTCCGAGAACGCCCGCCTGAAGCTCGTCACCCGGCTGTTCCGCGCCGCCACCAAGCGCCTGGACTTCGTCGACCGCGCCCAGGCGCGCGCGCGCTCGAACGGCAAGGTCCGCTTCAGCTGACCCCGCCACCCGCGCCCTCAGGCGGCCCGCGACCGAACTGTGGCGGTTGCGTCACGGGGGGATGACGCGATCGACACCCTTCGGGGTCGAGCTGGACAGCGCAGGGACGGCCGCAGACGGTCGCCGCGGGCCGAGGTGGCTCGTACTGTGGCGACGTGATCTGCCGGGGCGAACGTTGGCAACTTGGTGCGGACACGCCGCACCAACTCGCCAAGGTTCCGGGCGGCCCCGGCGCGCGGCGCGGCCCGGCCCGCGGGGCCCACCGGCGCGGCGCCGGCCCGGCCCGGCCCGGCGCCCGGCCCGGCCCGGCGCGGCGCGGCCCGGCTCGGCGGCGTCCGCTCCGGCGCGGCGCGCCCGACGCGGCGCGCCCGACGCGGCGCGGCGCGGACCGGTCAGGCCGTGACCACGACCGCCGCCCCACCGCGGCGCGGGTCGCCGCCGCCCGAGAACCCGGCTGCGCCGCCGCGCATCACCGCCTGGGCGCCGCCGAAGAACAGGTTGCGGTCGCGGAACCGGCTGACCGTCCACCCGGCCCGCTCGAGCGCCTCGATCTCGATCCCCGGCTCGGCGTAGACGATCTCGTCCTCGTAATGCAGGCGCGGCGCGTCGATCGCCTCCTGTGCGCTCATCCGGTCGTCGACGCAGCGGACGATCGTCTGCAGAACCGCGGAACGGATCCGGTTGGAGCCGGCGCTGCCGACGGCCAGCTCGGGCGCGCCGTCGTGCAGGACGATCGTCGGCGACATCATCGACGGCATCCGTCGACCCGGCGGGTGGCGATGAAATCCGAGCGGGTTGAGGTCCTGCTCGCCCAGCATGTTGTTCAGATGCACGCCGGTTCCGGGGACGATCACGCCTGACGCCGAACCCGCCGAGCAGGTCACCGAGCAGGCCCAGCCGTCGGCGTCGAGCGCGGCGATATGGGTCGTCGACCCGAGCCGCCCGCCGGCCGAGCCCAGGAACCGGCTGACGAACGCCGGATCGTCGAGCCCGTCCAGGAACTCCGGGGTCCGCTCACGCTGGGTGGCCGCCATCACCTCCACGAGCGCGGTCGCGTCCGGCGCAGTTCCGCGCGCGTCAAGCGACGCCAGCGCCCGCGCGATCAGGATCCCTCCGGCCGACGGCGGCGGGTTGGTCAGCACCGTCCGCCCCCGGTAGCGCACTGCCAGCGGCGCGCGGTCGACGACCGCGTAGGCACGGAGATCCGCAGCGGTCAGCAGCCCGCCGCGCTCGCTGAGCCACGCAACGATCGCGCCCGCGATCTCGCCCTCGTAGAACGGCCCCGAGCCATCGGCGGCGAGCCGCTCCAGCGCGTCGGCGAGCTCCGGCTGGCGGATCCGCTCACCGGCCCGCAGCAGCCGCCCGGCCGGCGCGAACAGGGCGCTGGCCTCCGGCGTCGAGGTCACGATCCCGCCGAGGATCTCGACGATATAAGCCTGCTGGGCGTTGAGCTCGACGCCGTCCCGGGCGAGCGCGGCAGCGGGCGCCGCCAGGCGCCCCAGCCCGAGGCGCCCGAACCGCCGGGACGCCTCGCAGACACCCGCCGGCATCCCGAAGGTGCCGACCGATGCGGGGCCGACGTTGAACATCTGAACGGCGTCGCCGAACGAGACGCTGACCGGAATCAGCTCCGAGCGAGCGCTCGAATCGGCGCCGCGCCCCGGCGCCTCGACGAAGAAGTCGAGCAGCACCGGCTCGGCGCCGGGCGCCACGATCAACATGTAGCCGCCGGCCCCCAGACCGGTCAGCAGCGGCTCGCACGCGAACGAGGCGAGCATCGCGCCCAACGCCGCGTCGACGGCGTTGCCGCCGTCGCGCAGCACGCTCGCGCCGGCCTCCGCGCTGAGCGGATGGCCGGCGGCGACGACCCCTCGTGATCTCAGCGGCGCGGGATGAACTCGGGGACGTCCAGCTCGCCGGCGCGGCGGGACGGCCGGTTGCGGGTCACGCGCGGCTCCTCGGCGGCGCGCCGCCGCGTCACCCGGTCCTGCAGCGGGTCCTCCAGACGCGGCGCCGCCGCAAACGGATCCTCACGGTTGCGTCGGCGTGGCTGGTCGCCGAAGCCGGTCGCGACGACCGTGATCCAGACCTGATCCTCGAGCTTGTCGTCGACCATCGCCCCGAAGATGATGTTCGCGTCGGGGGAGGCTGCCTCGGCGACCGTCTTGGCCGCCTCGTTGACCTCCCACAGCGAGATGTCGGGGCTGCCGGTGATCGACAGCAGGATCGAGCGCGCACCGTCCATGCTGGTCTCCAGCAGCGGCGAGGCGACGGCCTGCTCGGCCGCGTTGATCGCGCGACGATCGCCAGTGCCCATCCCGATTCCCAGCAATGCGTTGCCGGCATCGGCCATGATCGTGCGGACGTCGGCGAAGTCGAGGTTGATCAAACCCGGCAGCGTCACCAGATCGGAGATCCCCTGCACCCCCTGGCGCAGTACGTCGTCGGCGACGCGGAACGCCTCGACCATCGAGACGTTGCGCTCGAGCACCGACAGCAGCCGGTTGTTGGGTACGACGATCAGCGTGTCGACCTCGTCGGCCAACGCGGCCACACCGGCCTCCGCCTGATCACGACGGCGCGTGCCCTCGAAGCCGAACGGCCGCGTCACGATCCCGACCGTCAACGCTCCCAGCTCCCGGGCGATCTGCGCGACCACCGGGGCGGCGCCCGTGCCGGTGCCGCCGCCGGCGCCGGCGGCGATGAACACCATGTCCGAGCCACGCACCATCGCCGTGATCCGGTCGTACTCCTCACGGGCGGCACGGCGGCCGAGCTCGGGGTCGGCGCCGGACCCGAGGCCGCGGGTAATGCCGTCGCCGATATGCAGTGTCTGATCCGCAGCCGACAGCTGCAGCGACTGCAGGTCGGTGTTGATCGCCAGGAACTCGACGCCGTTGATGTCGGCTTCGACCATCCGGTTGACGGCGTTGACGCCGGCGCCGCCGACGCCGACGACCCGCAGCACCGGCTGACCGCTGTGGACGGGCGCGGTGGCCGTGGCGAGGCCGCGGTCGGCGAGCGCGTAGACATCGTCGGCGGGCTCGGAATCGCGTAGCGCCGCCGGCGGCTCGAGCATGTCCTCGGGGATGTCGGACGAGAACGCGGCGCGCAGGCGCTCATGCGCCGACGGCGCATCGGGCCGGCTCAGGTCGACCGGGCTGTCCAGGTCGGCGCTCAGTGACGGATGGGGCGCGGGACGCTCGGCCGGCGGCGTCTCGGGCGGCACCGGTACCGCGGTCTGCTCCGGCTCGTCGTCGGCGGTCTTGCGGAACAGATCCGCCAGCGGCCCCTCACGCATGCTCGCGCGTTTACCGGTTGCCATGTGCGAGGACCTCCTTGGCGAGCTGCCTGTAGGCGTGGGCGGCCATGCCGTCAGGATCGTATTTGAGCACGGACATTCCCTTCACGGGCGCCTCGGCAAATCTGACCGTCTTGCGGATCCGGGACGCGAACACGCGCTCGCCGAAGTTCTCCTCCAGCAGATCGATCGCCTCCTGAGCATGCAGCGTACGCAGGTCGACGAGCGTCGGCAGGATGCCCTCGATCTCAACCTCGGGATTCAGGTTCTCCTTGATCATCGCCAGCGTGTTCTGCAGCTGAACGAGGCCGCGCATCGACAGATATTCGCATTGCACGGGGACGATCACCTTGTCCGCTGCCGTCAGGGCATTGATCGTGAGCAGCCCGAGGCTCGGCGGCGTGTCGATGAAGATGAAGTCGTAGTCGTCCGAGACCTCGGCCAGCGCCTTCTGCAGCAACCGCTCGCGACCGATCATCGCCGACATCGCGATCTCGGCGCCGGCGAGGTCGATCGACGCCACCGCGACGTCGATCTCGCGCTTGTGGATCACCTCCCGGATCGAGATCCGGTGCACGAGCACGTCGAACATCGACTTGCTCAGCGTGTCGGGATCGATCCCCTGTGACATCGTCAGGTTCCCCTGTGGATCCATGTCGCAGCAGAGGATGCGATGCCCCTCCTCGGCGAAGGCCACAGCGAGATTCAATGTTGTCGTGGTCTTCGCCACGCCGCCCTTCTGGTTGGCGAGCGCGATCACCTTGCCGATGGCCATGGGCTTCTCAGACTCCGATGCCTTGGGAACTCATACGCGCCTGTATTCGCAGGCGGCACGGGAAATCCTTTGCTCGGTGGCCTCGCGAGCAGGCGATCTGAGCAGCTAACGTAGCGGCCGCTGTGCTCCGACTGCTCGAGCGTCGCCTGATCTTCGTCACCGGCAAGGGCGGGGTCGGCAAGTCGACCGTGGCCACCGCGCTCGGACTACTGGCCGCCCGCAGCGGGCGGCGCACGATCGTCGCCGAGCTCGCCAGCCAGAACCGGGTCGGGCAGACGTTTGCGCAGAACGCCGCGACGTTTGAGGAGGTCGAGCTGGCCGACGGGCTGTTCACGATCTCGATCGACCCCGAGTCCGCGATGGAGGAGTACCTGCGGGTGAAGACCGGTGCGATCGGTCAAGCGCTCGGCTCGAGCCGTCTGTTCCAGACGTTCGCGATGGCCACGCCGGGGATGCGGGAGCTGCTGTCGATCGGCAAGGTCTGGGAGCTGGCGCAACTGCAGCGGCGCACGACCGGGGCCGATGTCTACGACCTCGTGATCGTCGACTCCCCCGCGGCCGGCCACGGCCTCGGGGTCCTGCGCACCCCGCGGACGTTCGCCGAGATCGCGCGGGTCGGACCGATCGCCCACCAGGCCCAGAAGATCGCCCAGACGATCACCGACCGCGAGTTCACCTCGGTCATGGCGGTCAGCACCGCCTCCGAGATGCCGGTCTCAGAGACGCTGTGGCTATCCGACGAGCTGCGCGCCGACGGCCTGGCGCTCGATGCGGTGATCGTCAACGCGCTGTACCCCGACCGTTTCTCCGACGACGAGTGCGAGCAGCTGGAGCGCGCCCGGGCTCGCTCGCGGTCGCCGTTGACCAGCGCAGCGCTCGGCGCGGCGCTGTCGGAGCATGCCCGCGCCCGGTCACAGGCCGAGCAGCACCAGCGGCTGCGCAAGGGGCTCGGGGCCGACGGGCCGCCGCTGGTCACGCTTCCGTATCTGTTCGCCGAGGAGATCGGGCCCACCGAGCTGGAGCTGCTGGCCGACGTGCTCGGCGAACCGGCGGTCCGCCCGGTGCCCGTTCCCGCCGGCTGACATCGGCCGCGACGGCAGGGTGCCACCGCGCCGCCGGCCGCCGCCGAACCGCTCTCGCTCAGCGGACGCCCGCGACCCACGCCCCGGCGCGCAGCCCCGACTCGATCGCACCGTCGATGAACCCGGACCAGCCGTTGGCCAGGTCCGAGCCCGCCAGCCGCAGCCGGCCCTCCGGCCGCTGCATCGCCGCGTGGTGGTGCTCGTACCAGCCGGGCCGGTGGATCGCCCAGGTGCCGCGTGAGAACTCGTCGGCAAACCAGTCGTGGGTGGTCGCGGCGACCGCCTGATAGCCGGGCAGGATCGCGTCGAGGTCACGCTGCACGCCGGCCAGGTCGGCGGGATCGCACCGCTCGGCGTCGGGGCCGAAGCCGATCAGCAGCTGCGTTCCGTCATCCGCCAGCTCCTCGGTCGCCAGATAGCCGAACGGATGACCGGGCCGGATCGCGCCCTGCGAGATCGCCTCTCCCCGCGCGCGCAGCATCAGCTTGACGCCGCGGCTGGCCTGGCCGAGGGCGATCGCCGCCTGCTTGTCCTCCGGCAGCGGCGGGTCGAACTCGATCGCTGAAAGCGCGTTGAGCGGCACCGCGACGACGACCGCTTCGGCGCGTTGGCCAGAGCCGTCGCGGCCCGTGACCTCGACTCCGTCGCCGCGGACCGACACGGCCGCGACCGGCGTGCCGAGCCGCACGTCGACCGGCGCCGCGCCGGCGATCGCGGCCAACAGCGCGCCGGTCCCGCGCTCGATCGTGACGCGCCCGCCGGTGAACTGGGTGAGCTCCATCGAGTAGCCCGAGAGCGCGTGCCAGCGCAGCGCCGAGACGGCGCCCGCATCGTCGATCGGCGCGTGCGCGAGCGACTCCAGCTCAGCGACGAGCGTGTCTTGCTCCTCATCCGACAGCCGCAGCTGATCGACGCGGTCGGCGATCGACAGCCGGTCGAACCGCACCAGCCGGTCGAGCGCGTACAGCGGCGCGTGCGGTTGCGGCAGCGCCTCGCGGACGCCGTCGACGAAGCGGTCCCAGCCGCGGCGGACGATCGCGTCACGGTCGGCGACCGTGCCCTCGAAGCGCTCGCCGCCGACGTACCAGCTGGCGTGCTCGGTCTCGCCCGAGACGGTCACCGTCAACCCGGCGCGGGTCAGCTCCGAGAACGTGTGAGGCTGGTGCCAGTGGACCCAGGCGCCACCGTACTCGATCGCCTGCCCCTCCCAGGTCGCGCTCCAGGTGCGCCCACCGAGCCGGTCCCGCGCCTCCAGCAGCCGCACGCTGCGTCCGCGCAGCGCCGCCTCGCGCGCCGCGGTCACCCCGGCGAAGCCGCCACCGATCACGAGCACGTCGGTCATCGCGCCGGCTCCCGCGCGCCAAGCCCGAGCCGGACCGACGCGTCGAGCGCGAGCGCCCCGTGCCCGCAGACGAGCACCGGGTTGCACTCCACCAGCGCCAGCGTTCGTTCGACGAGCACCGCCGCGATCGATCCGGCCAACGCGACGAGCGCGTCGACGTCGACGCCGGGGCGGCCGCGTCCGCCGAACAGCAGCGGGGCGCCGCGCAGGCGGTGCAGCCCGGCCCGGATCCGCGCCGCGTCGACCGGCAACGGCAGCACGCAGACGTCGTCGAGCAGCTCGGTCCAGATCCCGCCGAGCCCGATCACGAGCGCCGGCACGATGCCGTCGCGATGGGCGGCGACGATCAGCTCGACGCCGCCGGATGGAGCCATCCGCTCGGCCAGCACGACGCCGCCGTGCTCGAGCGCCAGTGGCGCCAGCGATGCAAACGAGTCGGCCACGGCCTGCTCGGTCGCCAGGCCGAGCGCGATCCCGCCGATCTCGGACTTGTGCTGCACCGTGGCGGCGCTGAGCTTCAGCGCAATCGTGCCGCCGAGCGCCGCCCGCGCCGCGATCGCGGCCTCGAGCGAGTCGACGACGACGCCGTCGGCGACCGCCACCCCGGCCTCACGCAGCAGCGCCTTGCCCTCGTGCTCGGCCAGCCACGGCCCGGGCCTGACACAGGACCCGCCCACCCCGCCCTGGCGCGCCGTCGCCGCGATCGACCGCAGCCGTGCCCCATCGGGCTGCCGCCGCCCGACGCCGAGTACCACCGCAGCGCAGCGCAGCCCGGTCCGCAATCCGGCGACGGCCGGCACGCCGGCTTCGATCAGCTCCCAGGCGGCGGCGTCGTCGAGCAGCTCGGGCAAAGTCGAGGCCAGCAGCGTCGGGACCGGGCTGCGCGCGGCGCCACGCATGATCCCTTCGCGGACCGCCGCCCAGCTGTCGGCGGGGGCGCCCGCCATCCCATGCGGCTGGTCGTAGAAGACGAGCACGAGCCCGACGCCGGGATCCGAGCCGAGCGCGACGACGAGCTCGGCCAGCGTCTGCACCTCGCCCCAGATCACGGCGGTGTAGTCGAGCGGGTTAGCGGCCGTCGCCGACGACGGCAGCAGCTCCGCCAACCGCGCCAGCGTCGCCGCTGTCAGCGGCGGCAGGCAGACGCCCAGCCGCTGCGCCTCATCGGCGCCCTGGGCCGAGTCGCCACCCGAGCAGGTCATGATCGCCAGGCCCGGCGTGCGCTCGGGTGCGCTCGGGCGCGTATGCCGGCTCGGCACCGCCAGCGTCTTGGACAGCTCCAGCAGCTCGTGCACGTCGGCCGCCCAGACCGCGCCTGCGTCCTTCACCAGGCTGCGGAACACTCGCTGATCGCCGGCCAGCGCGCCGCTGTGGGCGCCGGCGGCCGCCGCGCCCGCCGAGGTGCTGCCGACCTTCAGCACGACGACCGGGACGGAGACGTCGGCGCACGCCGCCAGCCCCTCACACAGCCGCGCGCCGCCGTCGTCCTCCAGGTACAGCGCGACCGCACCGACATCGCCGGTCGCGGCCAGCCAGATCAGGTAATCGGCCGCGTCGAGCACCGCCTGGTTGCCCGACGCGATCACCGTGTGGAACCGCAGCCCCCGCCGCGTCGCGAGCGCGTTGACCGCGATGTTGCCACTCTGCGAGACCAGCGCCACCGCGCCGGGCGCGGCGACCTCGAGCGTGTCGCCCCACAGCGCCACCCGGCGCCTCGGCGAGACGATCCCGTTGCAGTTGGGACCGCAGACCGCCAGCCGGTGGCGATCGGCCGCGTCGACGATCGCGGCCTGCAGCGCATCGCCGGACCGAACCTCGCCGAAGCCGGCGCTGAACACGACGGCGCCGCCGCAACCGCGAGCGCCGGCCTGCTCGATCGCCTCGGGGACCCCGGCGGCCGGAATCGCGACGATCACCGCGTCGACCGGCTCGGGCAGTTCGGCGACGGACGGCACGCATGGGAAGCCGAGCACCTCGGAGCGACGCGGGTTGACACCCCATACCGGCCCGCTGAACCCAACCTTGCCGAGGTTCAGCAGCGCCTCAGCCGCATAGCTGCCGGGACGATCGGTGGCACCGACGACCGCCACCGACTCGGGCGTCAGCATCCGGTCCAGGACGAACCCGGCCGGCGCCGCGGACGCCTGAGAGCGCGATCCGGAGACGAGCGTCAATGGATCGTCGCCTCCACCCCGCGCCGCTCGAGCGCGCGGGCGATGATCAGGCGCTGAATCTCCGAGGTCCCCTCCCAGATCCGGTCGACGCGGAGCTCACGCAGGTAGCGCTCGGCGACGTTCGTGCGCATGTAGCCGCGCCCGCCGAACGCCTGCACCGCACGATCGGCGCACCGCTGGGCCGCCTCAGAGACGAACAGCTTGGCCATTGACGCCTTGGCGTGGATCAATTTCGGGTCCGCACCGGCGTCGACCATCGCGCAGACCTCGAGCGCCAGCAGCCGGCCGGCGGTCGCGTCGGTGGCCGAGTCCGCCAGCGGAAACGAGATCCCCTGGTAGTCCATGATCCGCCGGCCGCCCTGGACGCGCGTCAGCGTCCACTCGGTTGTCTCCTCGAGCAGCCGCCACATCGCCCCGAGCCCGTGCGCCGCGATCCCGAGGCGCTCCTCGGTGAACCAGCGACGCTGGATCTCGTCGCCCATGCCGACACCGCCGATCACGGCGCCGGGGCCGACCTCGACGTCGGTGAACCGGATCGTCGGGTGGCCGTGCGGGTAGGAATGCGTGAACGGCGGATCGTCGACGAACTCGACGCCGTCGGCGCCCGGCTCGACCAGGAACAGGGTCGACAGCCGCTCGCCGCCGTCGACGACGTTGGCGACGACGATCAGGACGCGCGCAACGTCGCCCGAGGTCACGAACCATTTCTCTCCGGTGATCCGATAGCCGCCGTCGGTGGGCACCGCGACGGTCGCGATCCCCGACGGATCGGACCCGGCCTCGGCCTCGGTCACCGCGTACGCGTCGCCGCCCTCGCCACGCAGTGCCGCCGGCACGTAGCGCGCGAACTGTTCTGGCGAGGCGTCGGCCCAGACGTTGTAGACGTTGGGCACGTGCCAGTGCAGGCCGTTGGTGCAGCGGCCGAACTGCTCGTTGACGAGGAACCATTCGAGCATCGACCATCCCTGGCCGCCGCGCTCGGCGTCGATCCGGCCGCCGTGCAGCCGGGCGGCGATCGCCTCACGCTTGATCTCGTCGATCGTCTCGACCGGCAACCGCCCCAGCGCCAGCTCGGCCTGAACCTCGAGCGGCATCAGCACGTCCTCGACGAACCGCCGCGCGCGTTGGCGCAGCTCACGCTGGTCGTCGGTCAGCGGATCGGCAGCGTGGGCTGTCGTCATACGGTCAGGCCTTTCGCTCGTCGGTTAGGTGTGCAGCGCCGTCGACAGGCGATCCAGCCGTGCCCGGTCGCCGGCGGTCAGCCGCGCTCCGGCGCCCGGCAGCGCCAGCAGCAGGTTGTGGTGGTTGGAGAGCACCGCGGCCGCGCGCACGACGGCGCGGCGCACGGCGGGGTCCGGGCTGCCGGCCCGGGACTCGGCCAGGGTGAGCACGCCGTGCAAGTAGCGCAGCCACGAGCGCTGGCCCGAGCGGGTGATCAGCCGGGCGATCCGGCCGGCCTCCGCGGCCACCTGCAGCTCACTCGCGGGGGCACCTGAGCGGAGCGTCGCCACGGCGACCGGAAGCTCCGCCTCGGGCTCGGGCGTGATCGATAGCCACACGGACCGCTTGACCATGGCCGTACGATACAGCAACTGATCACAAAGTCAGGATGGATTCGAGGTTCATGGAAGCCGCGACTGCAACACCCGACAGACAGATCCCGACCGCGCCCTCAGCGATCGCGCTCGAGCCACGGCTCTACAACGATCCGGCGGTGCTCGAGGCCGAGCAGCGACTGATCTTCGAGCGGACCTGGCAGCTGGCCGGGCACATCTCCGCGCTGCCGCAGCCGGGCAGCTACATCACCGCCGACGCCGGCGATCAGCCGGTGCTCGTCGTCCGCGACGACCAGGGCGGGCTTCGGGCCTATCGCAACGTCTGCCGCCACCGCGGCTCGCGGCTGCTGAGCGATTCCGGGCAGTGCAAGGCCGCGATCCGTTGCCGTTATCACGGCTGGACGTACAAGCTCGACGGCACGCTGATCGGGGTGCCCGAGGGCCTCGGCTTCGGCGACAAGCTCGACAAGCCGAGGCTGGGCTTGCTGCCGGCGCGGGTCGAGGAGCTCTGCGGGCTGGTGTTCGTCAACCTCGATCCCGACGCGACGCCCTTGGCCGAGCTGGTCGGCGAGGAGCTGCCCCGACGCCTGGCGCGCTACCGGATCGAGACGCTCGAGTCGTTCGCCCCATCGACCGGTACGCAACCGGCCAACTGGAAGGTCGTCGCCGACAACTACCTCGAGGGCTACCACATCCCGATCGCCCATCCGGGGCTGATGCGGATGCTCGACTACAAGCGCTATCAGGTCGAGGTCCACGACCACTGGGTGTGGTTCGAGTCGCCGATGCGCGATAAGCCGTCGAGCAACCGGCTCGAGCGGCTGTACGCGCGCGCGGCCACGCCGATGCCGGGGCTCGAGGACGCCGACCGCCGCGTCTGGCGCTTTGTGTTCATCTACCCCAATACGACGATCGACCTGTACCCCGACCAGATCAACACCTGGCAGATGCTGCCCGCGGGTGTGTCGCGCACCCGTGACACGTTCGGCAGCTACCGGGCACCCGGCGCCGATCCGCGCACGCGGGTCGCGCAGTGGGCCAACCAGAAGCTCAACTCGCTCGTGCTCGACGAGGACATCGACCTCGTCGCCAACGTCCAGCGGGGGTTGCAGACACGTGGCTACCGGTGCGGACCGCTCGGCGCACGGGAGGCCGCGGTCGCATGGTTCGCGGACCGGGTGCGGGCGTCGCTCGGGGACGCGGCACCGGAGCCGGCGCCGGCATGACCTCGTCGCTGGCGGGCGCCGACACCCGCGAGCGGATCCTCGCGGCCGCGGTCAGACGGATCGCGTCCGAGGGGATCGACGGCGTCCGGATCGCCCGGATCGCGATCGACGCGGGCGTCTCGACCTCACTCGTGCACTACCACTACGCCAGCCGCGAGGCGCTGCTGGCCGAGGCGCTCGACTGGTCCTACACGCACGCCGGCGATGCGCGGATCGCGACCGGCGAGCTGGAGCCGAGCTCGCACGCCGAGCGCTTGTTGACGATGATCGACGGCTGTCTGCCGAGCAACGAGGCGCTTCGCGAGGACTGGGTGCTGTGGGTCGAGCTGTGGCTGCGGGCGGTCCGCCACCCCGAGCTCGAGCCGGTCGCCGAGGAGCTCTACGCGCGCCTGCACAAGTGGTTCGCGGACGAGATCACGTCCGGGGTGGCGGACGGCGAGTTCGCGCGATGTGACGCCGACGCGGTCGCCGACCGGGCGCTGGCGCTGATCGATGGGTTCGGGATCCGCAACCTGATCGGCGATCGGACGATGCCGCTGGCGCGAGCCCGCCGCGCAGTCGAGTCAGAGCTCGCGCGCGACCTGGGCCTCGGCAAGCGGCTCGTGCCCGATCGCGAGCGGCTCGTGCCCGATGACGAGCGCGTTCGGGCGGCCCTGGGCCGCGGGCACTGATCGGGCTCGCGACCGCGCGCCCTAACGGTGAGCTCTTGACAGCCGCCAGCTCTCTGCATAGTTTTCTGAATGGCTGTTCAGGATACGCCTGAGTCAAACCGAGAAGAGATGAGTCCGCGCCCGAAAGTCGATCATCTTCGCAAGCCGCAGATCGTCGCGGCGGCCGCCGAAGTCCTCTACGAGCGTGGCCTGTTCGACACCCGGATCGGCGATGTCGCCGAGCGAGCGGGCACCAGCTCGCCGACGATCCTCTACTACTTCGAGTCCAAGGACCGCCTGCTCGAGGAGGCGGTCGAGTACGCCGACCGCCAGTTCTACGAGCGCCTGTCAGAGGGTCAGGACCAGTTCGAGCGCGCGAGCGACAAGCTCGTACACCTGATCGAGGAGACAAGCCTCGGGCCGGGAGGGGTCAACGACTACACGCTGTGGATGGAGATCTGGGTCCGCGCCCGGCGCGACGCGCGCGTCCGACGGTCCTACTTCCGCCTCGACCGCCGCCAGCGCGCGCTGATCGCCGACATCGTCCGTGATGGACAACGGCACGGCGAGTTTCGCGAAGACGTCGATCCCGACGAGTTCGCGCTCGTGCTGAGTGGCTTGCTCGACGGGCTCGGCGTCCAGGTGACGCTTGGTCAGCCGGACGTGACACCGGCGCGGATGGTTCAACGCTGCCTGACGCTCGCCTCCAGCGAGCTGGGGTGCGAACTTCTCATCACGCGCGATTTCGCAGCCGTGAAGGGGGTGCGTTGACATGCATCCACGTGAAGGATGGTCTGAAGGAGGTATCCGTCGCAGACCGGCGCTGGAGGTAAGCGTGATCTCCCGCCGCCAGCTGCTCGCCACCGGCGCCGGGCTGATGCTCGGTGCAATGCTTCAGGGCTGCAGCTCGACGAACCCCGCTGCCGGCGCCGGCAGCGCCGTCCCACTGCCACGTCAGGACAGACCCGTCAAGTGGCCCCTGTACTCCGACAACAAGCCGATCGCGTCGGGGCTTGCGCCCGAGCGGGGCGCGACCCTGCAGCTCTACAACTGGGTCGCGTACATCAACGAAGCGGTGATCAAGAGCTTCTGTAAGAAGTACAACTGCAACTACTCGCTGACGACGTTCAACACGATGGAGGAGGCGGTTTCGAAGTTGAACAGCGGGGAGCTCAAGTTCGACGTCTTCTTCCCGACCGTCGATGTGCTCGGTCAGTTGATCGCCGGCAAGCTGATCCGCCCGCTGAACCAGAGCTACATCCCCAACATGGCCAACGCCTGGCCCGACTACCGCAATCCGTTCTACGACCAGCGCTGGCAGTACACCACCCCGTACTCGATCTACACGACGGGAATGGCCTGGCGCAAGGACAAGGTGAACCTCTCCCCGTCATGGGATATGCCGTGGCAGGGAGCGCCGTACCGGGGCAAGGTGGCCGTCCTGGACGACTACCGGGAGGCGACCTGCCTGGCGCTGCTGCGGGCCGGCAACCTCGACCTCAACACCACCAGCACGCCTCAGATCCAGGCTGCCGGCAAGGCGCTCTCGCAGCTTGCGAGTCTGACCGGCGTCCGGATCGACAACAACGACTACACGGACGTCCCGACCGGAAAGACCTGGATCCACCAGGCCTGGTCGGGCGACATGGCCACCTCTTACCAGTACCTGCCCAAGGGCACCTCGATCGACACGATCGGCTACTGGTTTCCCGCCAACCGAAAAGGCCCGGTCGCCAACGACCTGATGGTCAACCTGACCACCGGCGCCAACCCCGTCCTGGCCCACAGGTTCATCGACTACATGCTCGACGTGTCAAACGCGCTCGAGAACTACAGCTACGTCGGTTACATGCAGCCGCTGAACGAAGTCACTCCCGCGAAGCTGACATCCGAGAAGCTGCTGCCTCCAGAGCTGACCTCGACCGTCGTACTGCCGGACTACTTCCGCCACGGCATCTTCGAACTCGAGCTGCCGGCGGCCGCCGACGCAGTCTGGGAATCGAGTTGGAACTCGTTTTCCAAGGGGCTATAGGGTAAGCGCGATGGGTCGGCGGCAGGACACCTTCGATCGGCGTAACCGCTGGCTCTGGGTGGCGCTGGCGGCGCCCGGAGCGATCTGGCTGCTGGTTCTGTTCGTGGCGCCGTTCTACGTGATGCTGTCGGTGGCGGGCGGCGGCGTCAACGAGTTCTACCAGACGGTGGTCCCGGTCTGGAATCCACTGCACTGGTCGAGCTTCAACTTCACGGGCGTCTGGCACGACATCGTCGGCACCGGGGCGTTCATCGGCTCGCCGGCACTGCGGACGCTGCTCTATACGGCGGTCGCGGTCGCGGTCTCGCTGGCGATTGCGTACCCGGTGGCCTATTTCGTCTCCCGCTACGCCGGCCGGCGCAAGGCCCTGTTCCTGATCCTGCTGATTGCGCCGTTCTGGGTCAGCTACATGATGCGCATGCTGGCGTGGATCGACCTGTTGCAGCAGGGCGGGATCTTTAACAGCGCTTTGTCGTCGGTCGGTCTGCCCGGAAATACCGATTGGCTGGGTGGCAAGTCGGTCACCGTCGTTCTGGGCCTCGTCTACGGCTACATCCCGTACCTGATCCTGGTGCTCTACGCCGGGCTTGACCGGATCGACCAGCGCCTGCTCGAGGCCTCCCGAGATCTCGGGCTCAACAAGTGGCGGACCTTCTGGCAGGTGACGGTGCCGTTGAGCAAGCCGACGATCATCGCCGGGGCGTTCATCACGGCGCTGCCGATGCTGGGCGACTACTTCACCAACCAGCTGCTGTCGGGGGCTCCCGGGACGACGATGATCGGTAACGCGATCGAGGGGCAACTCGACTCGCCGGGTGAGACCGGACAGGGCGCCGTGCTGGCGCTGATGCTGCTGGTCGTCCTGCTG
>Ga0302324_100008780_pt1 | contig 21256 bp, 20 predicted proteins | sample Palsa_T0_1_FD_201949 | JGI IMG/M metagenome (GOLD analysis project Ga0302324, IMG submission 201949) | Peat permafrost microbial communities from Stordalen Mire near Abisko, Sweden - Palsa_T0_1 | ecosystem: Environmental > Terrestrial > Soil > Palsa > Peat permafrost | place: Sweden: Abisko...
TGGACCGGGGACATCCGTTACAACTCCCTTGAAGCGGTACAGGCTTAAAGGTGGGTTTAGGGCTGGTCTTTGCCGTTGTTTCTAACTACATAATCTCGTCGTCGAGGCCGTGGTAATGTGGGAATCCTGAAGGGATTTCCAAAGAGTGTGGGAAGAGTGGAAAGCCGGCTTTAAGGCTTTCCATACTTTCCATACTCTGTCATTTCCATGGCCTGCCTTATGAAGTTGCCGAAATCTTCGGCTTTGCAGACAGTTCGACGGTCGCTTTCAAAATCCCAGCGCTCGATTGTGCCAGTAACTACCGACTGGGATGTCCCGCCGCCCCCCAAACGTGGGGCGGCATCTCATCAGCACTCCGCTCTCAGCGGTGACACTACGTTGGACAAAGCGAAAGCCGTATACTTGCTCCCGCCATCTGGAGGCTAAGAGAAGGTGCGCAGATTCTGTCGATTGATACTCTTCGGGTTCGGTTTTCTGGTGATCGTCGCTGCCACTGTGGGACAGTCGCCTGTCGCAAGTACGGACAAGCCGACTGCATCTGACGCGAGAGATCTGAAGCTCGGACAACGAAGGGAAGCTGCTGCGGAAGCGGTAAGTATCGAAGGGCTCATCCGTCTTGACGTAAGCATAACGGATCAATCAGGCAACGCCGTCGCCGGTCTTCAGCGCTCCGACTTCAAGCTGATCGACAACGGCCGGTCTCAGCAGATCACCGCCTTCCGGGCATCGACCAGGTCCTCCACTGATCCGGACGACTCCCTCTCGGTCATCCTTCTGCTCGACACCCTGCACCTTTCCCCTGAGGTCGCTGCCTTCACACGCCAACAAGCCGAGCAATTCCTTCTGCAGAACTCCGGCAAGCTCGCCCAGCCAGTCTCCATCTACTCGCTCGACGATTCAGGTTTTTTCCTCACCTCAAACTCCTCGACCGACGGCACAGCCCTGGCCGCCGATGTTGCCTCCGATCGCAAGCTCGAAGCCTACTTTCTCGCTCCCGGCGCACGCTCGCCTTTGAAGGCGAATGTCGAACCTTCGCTGAAAAACTTCCCAACATTGGCAGGACTGCGAGCTCTCTGGACCATCGCCTCCGCGCAGACCAGACGGCCGGGGAGAAAACTGCTCTTCTGGATCGGCACCGGAACCTCCGGCGCCTCTGTTCCCGACATCGAAGGCCAGCTAAAAGCTTTGGCCGATAGTGACCCGTCTGGTCAGTTCGCTTTTGGCAAAAAGGCTGATGCCCGCAATGGGTATCTCTTCCGGAAGATCTGCTGGTTCTCCCTGCTCCTGCGCCAGGCGCGAGTGACGCTCGACTGCCTTTCGCCAACCGATCATGAACAACCCGCAGCCGAGGACTGGAGCAGGTTCCTGCCTGCCGTCTCTTCGGCTCAGGATGCGACCTGGATGAATCTCTCCAAAAACGTTCTCGCCGTGCACAGCGGCGGTCGCGTCCTGTCTTCCCCTCACGACCTGCTCGGGCCGATGAACGCCAGCGTCGTGAACGCGGGGATCTTTTACACTCTCACCTTCGATCCGCCGGTCGCCAAACACACTGACGAGTACCACGCGGTCCGGGTCGAGCCGCGCCCGTCATCGCTAACCGCGAGCACCTCCGCCGGCTATTATGATCAACCGTTTTATGACGACTCGCCCAACGCTGCGCTCCAACCCGTCACCGTAGCGCAGCTCGAACAACTCCTGCATACCGCGCACGGCGCCGCAGTCGTCGATCAGCTTTCCCACATCGTGCTGACCGAGCGCCTCAGCCAGACAAAGCTGCAGTCCTTTCTCTCAGACTCGCATGACAAGCATCTCCGCGAATCCCTCAAGCTCCTCGTCGATCAGTCCACCTTCCTTGATCTACCTCCTGCGCAACTCTCCACCGATCCGCCACCCAGTCCGGCCGAGCAACAGCGCATGCTGCAAGCCGCCGCAGACTATCTGGAGCGAGTCATTCCTATACTGCCTGACTTCTTTGCGGTTCGCAGAGCGGTGAACTACCACGAGCTCACTGCGTACCCAGGACTCTCCACCGTGTCCGAGCCCCTGCATGCCGAGCCGCCGGTAATCGAAAACGTGCTCTATCGCAAGGGAGAAGAGGTCTTGAGTAGTGCGTCGCGCCAGACTCCACTCGAGGAGACGCGGCTTCAAACTTACGGCACCTTTGGCTCGATTCTCCACGTGCTGCAGGTCGTATCGAAGCCGCCTAGTGAAGTCCTATGGGAGGGCTGGGAGGAGACAGCCAGTGGCCGCCGCGCCGTATTTCGCTTCCACGTCAACGCTACGCCAACGTTGACTCTCAGCGGCTGCTGCTACCCGAACGGAGGCAGCGACGCACGGACCCAGATTCTCTCGGACTCTCATGGAGAGTTTGTGATCGATCCCGCAAGCGGCGAGATCCTTCGCCTCCAGACACAATCGGATCTAGCGGGCTTCGTGCCCACAGACCGAGCTGACGTTATGGTCAGCTATGGGCCCGCGGACATCGGCGGCCGGACCTACATTGTGCCGCTGCGCAGCGTTAGTATCTGGCGAGGTCGCTCTGTTGCCGCACTGCGTCAATGGGATGTCGGTTTCTTCACGTGGGGCCCTTACGGAACGCAGAGCAACGTCTTCACGTTTGACCAATACCATATGTCCCGGGCGAAATCGCGCATCCTGCCCGGTTTTGAACTGGTACCCAATAAAGAACCGACTACTCCGCAATAAACCGCCATTGGCCTTGATAGCGTTGCTTACTACGACCGACGCCATCGACGACGTGAGGCAACGGGACACGCCAATGGCGCGCTGTTCAATTGCATAGTGCATGAAATGCCGAGTGTTTTCGGCAACTTCGGTCTATACGGAGGCGGAAAAGCCAATTTTGGCTTTCTCGCATCCGTCGTTTCCCATCTCAGACTAAGGCTAAGGCAGCGCTCTCACGGGTCTGAATCTCAACTCCGTCACGTCCAACTCGCCGAGTTCGATCTCTCGAAAGTAAACCCTGAAAATCTCCTCATCCATCTCCTCGAAGCCGAGATCTTCGAAGGAGAAGACCTGGCTGATGAACACACGGTCTTTGTGCCAGCTGATATCGCCGCTAGTGTTGACCCTTCTAGTCTGAAAGCCTCTTGGGTAAGTGAACGGCGTGAGTACCGTCGGAAACATGATTGAGCTGCGCTGGTACAGGCTTGCGGGCGTCTCGTTGTTCAGTCCCTCATGCGGTCGCTCATGGTTGAAGATCTGCCGGAAGCGATCGAACTTCTTCTGTTGTAGCCTGAGCGTGAGCGCTGGCGGTTTCGTCGTGTCTTCCTTTAGGGTCCGGTGCATCCGTTCATGTCGGCCGTTCTGCTGCGGTCTGCCTGGCTGAATGCGTTCATGCACGATACCCATCTTCGTCCAGCTGAGAGAAAGCTTGGACAGGCCCAGCAAGCCGGTCCCAGCAAACGGAGCCCCGTTGTCCGTGCGGATCCGAGCCGGCATGCCGTACTCGCGCATCGCTGCTTCGCAGACAGCAACGACCTGGCTCAGGTCCATGCGTGATACTGTCTGGCATCGGATGAGGTAACGGCTGTGTGCGTCGGTGATGGTAAAAGGATCGCACCTGGTGCCATCACCTGTGCTGAAGTAGCCCTTGAAATCCATGCACCAAAGCTGATTTGGTGCGGTGACCTCAGAGAACGGCTCCGAGCAAGGAGTCGTTCTGCGCTTCTTCTGCTTGGGATTAGTTAGGCCAGCTCTGTGCAGGATGTTGCCGAAGGTGCTTGCTGCCGGCCAGTTCACACGAGGTTGAACCTTCTCCAAGCGTGCCTTTAGCTTCCGTGCTCCCCAACTCGGGTGCTTGCTCCGAAGCGCTAGGATCGCGTTCTCGGTGGCCTCTGAAGTTGCGTGAGAGCACCCGTGTGGCTTACGGTTCCGGTCCAGAAGCCCCTCCGGGCCAACTTCCTTGTAACGGTTGATCCAACGATAGCCCGTTGGCCGTGATACCCCAAACTCACGGCAAAGATCCGATAGAGACATCTCCTTCTGTTGGTAACTCGACAGGAACTGCAATCGTTGATCCACGATACGACTCTCTTTCCAGGGCATACCGCATCATCGTGCGTCCGACCAAGCATAGGAACCATCGGGGTTCCACCTCTCTGTAACGCATGTGCTTGGTCTGTTTTGTAACGCAAGTGCTAAGTACGCTCAGGAGCTTCGCCCCTCGCGCCTGCAAGCCACTCCCCAATCTTCCGCGCTTCGCTTGTGCAGACCTCCGCTGCGCTTCGCCCTCCGCTTTGCTCCGGGTGGGGATACCCCTCGGCTTGCACTTGCTACCCCCCACCTTCGCCAGGAGGCGTTCGGCATGTACATGCCGCGTTTCAACGCGGACGTGCAACAGCAACCGCAACCACGAGGGAGAAGCAAGCGATGAAGAAGCCAAGCACCAGCAGCAGACCGAACATCTACCAGACCGTTACCGACCGCATCCTGTCCAGCCTCAAGGCTGGCATCATTCCGTGGGAGAAGCCGTGGCAGACCCCACACTTTACCGGAGGCCCGTTCCCGCGCAACTTCCGCACCGGCAAACCGTATCGCGGCATCAACGTATTTTTGCTTTGGTCTAGCCCCTATAACTCTCCCTTCTGGCTCACCTTCAAACAGGCGCAGGAGCTAAAAGGCACCGTCCGCAAGGGAGAGAAAGGAACGCAGATTGTCTTTTACAAACAGCTACGCGACCGCAGGAAAGAAGACGAAAGCACCCGCGAAGCGGACGACCGCGCCCCCTTCGTTCTTTGCTACTACACCGTTTTCAACGTGGAGCAGTGCGACGGCCTCACCCTTCCGCAGATCATCGAGCAGCCTACCGCCACCCCGGAGATTAACGCGAACGAAATCTGCGAAGCCATCGTTACCGGATGGGAGAACCGCCCCGCCCTTCATCTGACCAGTGCGACCGAGTGCCGCGCTTACTACCGGCCCAGCACCGATTCCGTCCACATGCCCGTCCGCTCCCGCTTCGTGGATGCACCCCACTACTACAGCACTCTGTTTCACGAGCTAGTCCACAGCACCGGCCACGAAAGCCGCTTGAATCGCACCTTTGGCGACCGTTTCGGAGATGACCTGTACAGCAAGGAAGAACTGGTAGCCGAGATGGGCGCAGCCTTTCTTAGCGCCATCGCGGAGATTGCCAACGAACACACCGACCGTAACACCACCGCCTATATCCAGAACTGGATTTCCAAGCTGGAAGAGGATAACCGCCTCATCGTCCATGCCGCCGCCAATGCTCAAAGAGCCGTGGACTCCATTCTCGGCACCACGTTTGCGGAAGAGGAAGAAGACGGCGCCAACGTCGCCGCGTTGCAGCCGCCCGTCCATGTAGCGGCGGAACTTGCGGAGGTGGCCTAATGCAAACATCTGCTAAGACTCCTCCAGGAGATTCCTCTTGGAGGGGCCGAGCAGGCTGCCATTGAAGAGGGTGTTTTGGCGTACGAGTGTCTCATGGCTAAATTGGTAGACGTTCCAACACCAGCAGGACCAACACCGCGACAGATCAATCACGGCCTCGTGCAGATTACCGCTCTGCGGCCAGCTTCAGCAGTATCGCCGAATAAGCCAGAAAACGATGAGGGAAAAATCAGGGCAGCACGGTAGTTATACTCGTCTCGTGAACAGTTCACTGCTAATTCTTACCGGCGCATCAGGTGCGGGAAAAACGACTCTGGCTCACGCTGTCCAGGAGTCTCTTCCGAATTGCGAAGTCCGTTTTTTCGACTCTATCGGTGTGCCATCGGCTGAAGTCATGGACACATACGGTGGCGATTATGGCCCGGGCGGCGGTTGGCAACGGGCGATGACTGTCGAGTGGATGCAACGAATTGCCCCTCTGCTGAAGTCAGGGAAAAAGGTTTTGTTCGAAGGTCAGATGAGGATCGCATTCATTGAGGAGGCAATCGCTGCAACAGGGATGATGGATGCCCATATTGTGCTCGTAGATTGCAGTGACGCAGTTCGCACTGCCAGACTTACACATGATCGCAACCAACCCGACGTGGCAAACGAGAACATGATGAGGTGGGGACACTTTCTTCGCGATGAAGCCAAGCAAAAAGGCTACGAAATACTAGATACAGGATCGATCCCTTTCAAGGGAATCGTGGATCATCTGATCCAGTATCTCCGCTGAGATTCTTCTCCGCAGCTTCCTTCGATGAACGATCGGCGGGAAACGTCCTGTTCGCAGTCGGATTGCGGAGATATCAATATAGAAATTTGGTACGGTAAGACGTCGTATATGGTAACTCAACTTAAGCTATTCGTGAGAATATGCCAACAATATCCGAGACGAGCTTTGCAGATTATTACGATATAGCGTAATATTTTGATGTGAACCAAGAGACCCTAAAGAAGGCGGCGAGATTGCGTCGGTGTTTGGCTAGCCTGAATCGACGGCTGCGATTGAAGTCGCGGGTATTGGGACTCAGTGCGACCAAACACAGCATTCTCGGCCAACTGTATCGATGCGGACCAACGACACCCAAAGCGCTGGCTTTTGGCGTACAACCTCAATCCCTTACGCGTGTGCTGGCTGAGCTAGAAGAAAGCAGTCTCGTGCTTCGCAAGCAAGATAAATCCGAATCGCCAGTCGAGAGTTCGCAGACGATTTTAGAAATGCCTTTGCATCAATGTGCAGCCTGTGGCCAAACGTAAGTGTGGACTATGGACCGCTAACTCTGATGGAGGGATGGATCGAAGTTGATTCCGTCCATTTTGAAGGGGACGTACTGGTCTTGATGGAGCGTTTTCAAAGCCTGAGTTCGGTTGGATGATGCAATCTGTGGGTATTGCGCCGATGACCAGCACCGCTATTCCCTTCGTCCAATCAGCTTCCTACCCTATGCGCTCTGGGAATTTGGTGCGAGCGTTGATTGACGGCGAACCGGCGTTCCGACGCATCTGTGAGGCGATTGAGGCGGCCCGACAAAGCGTCTGGGCGACCATAACTTTCATGTGGGAAGCCTTCGAGATGCCCGATGGGCGAGGGAGCGCATTTGACGTTCTTGATCGTGCCGCCGCCCGCGGTATCGACGTGCGGCTCATTTTTTGGCGGCCAGATTCGGAGACCGAATGGCTCAAGCGCAACGCGTTCTGGGGGTCTGCGGCACATGTTGACTTACTCGAGACGCGCCGATCTGGCGCGAAAATTCGCTGGGACCGCGCCCACCCCGGCTTCTGCCAGCACCAGAAGAGCTGGCTAATCGATGCCGGCGCAGACGATGAAATAGCTTTCGTTGGCGGAATCAATCTCAATCCCCATTCTGTAGTCGCCCCGGTCATACTGGTGAAGGGCACAATCACGACGTTTATGTCGAGCTCATAGGTCCCTCGGTGGTCGACGTACACCATAACTTCGTGCAGCGCTGGAACGAATCAAGCGAGCGATTGGAAAAGGAAGGTCGTTGGGGAACGGGGAGTGAAACCGGCCTGCCGTTTCCTGTCCGGGTCCCTGCAGAGCGCGGTTGCGCGGTTGCGCAGATACAACGAACCATACATCGGGGACGCTATCTCGACGGTCACGCTACCCCTGAAGGAAAATTGTTCAATATCGACTCGGGTGAGCGTTCGAACTTCGATCAGTATTGCGCAGCCATTAATGCTGCGCGCCGCTCGATCTATATGGAAAACCAGTGTGTGGATGTGCCGGAAATCGTGGATTGTCTTTATCAGGCGCTCAAGCGCGGCGTCGATGTGGTCTTGCTGATGCCTGCCCAGCCGGACGTCGGTTTGCACCTCCGGCCGGAGCGGCGAGCGTTTCTCAAAGCTCGGGCGGAGCTTGCGGCTTTCGAGAATTTCATGTTGACAGGCATTGCAGGCTTAGGCGCCGATAGTCGCCGCAAACCAATCTATGTCCACGCCAAACTCATGCTGGTTGACGATGGATGGGCTACTGTCGGCTCATGCAATCTACACCGCTTTTCTCTCTACGGAAACTGCGAAATGAACGTTGCCTTCTCTGAGCCCAACACCGTTCGCGCGTTCCGTTGTGAGCTTTTTCGCGAACACCTCGATCTGGATACGTCTGGCATGGATGATCGCACCGCTCTCCATCGATTCCGAAGGATCGCCCGAGGGAACCGCAAAAAGTTCGATCTTGGCGATCACGCTTGGCAAGGGCTTGCATTTGAGCTCGATCTCGCCACGTACCCCGGATGATGGCTGCTTATTGGAACGGACGCGGGCTGCGTCATCACATTCCGTAATTCGTCCTGAAAGACGCTGATGTAGCCCGGGAGGAATTCTGGCTTTACATCAAATCTCCAATGCGCTCATCGACGGCAGATTAGTACCGGAATGTCGCATTATCGGAAGCGATCATCCGAATGACGACAAGAGCGTTTCTCGTTACTTATCTTGGCCATTTCCGATCAGGCTCGCCAGACGGCCTCGACCTTCACCTCGTTATCAATGCTTCTTTATACACGGCTCCTGCAATGAGCGCGATCACACGTTGACGGGTGGTTTCGTCGGCTCGGCTATCGGTCACGAAGACGGCGATAGCCAGTCTTCGGCCATCGGGCAGCGTCACCAATCCGATATCGTTCGTAGCGGCCGTGACGCCTCCATGCGTCCCGGAATGGCCGGTCTTGTGCGCAAGCATCGTCCCGGGCGGAAGTCCGGCGCGAAGCTGATCCACGCCGGTCTGAGAGTCGGCCATCGTCTTCAACAGAAAGGCATTTCCTGCCTGCGAAACAGGAGGATTCGTCACCAGACGTTCCAGCAGCTCTACGGCTGTCGCCGGCTCAATCCAGTCCTGATATTGAAGATCCTCATTGCGGTCCAGATCGCGCTCGCTGTAGCGCACCTGGATGGCGGAGATTCCCAGCGAGTGCATGTAGCTCTCCACGGCGAGCGGACCGCCGACCAGCCGGATCAAAATCTCCTCCGCGCCGTTGTCACTTACCCCAACGGCCAGCTGGATCACCTCGCGCAACGTCACATCCACATCGGCTTTTGGATAGCGATCTGTAAGTGGGCTGTACGAGCCGGGAATAATGTCCGTCGGCAGAAACCGTACCGTCCGGTCCAGAGTCGTGTCCATCGACTCTCCAGGCCGCTGGTCAGGCAATAACTTGCCCATCTCCGCCAGATGCAGGGCTGTTAGCGCAAGCGGAAGTTTGTACATGGACTGCATCGGCGCATGATTGTGCGGGTTCAGGTTGCAATTAAGCTTCGTGCCCGGAAGCATGCAGGAGACGCCGACGGTTCCTCGCGCGCCATTCGCAATGGCAGCGATCCTGGACTGCAGCGAGTCCTGGGCAAAACCACACACCGGCACGAGAAGGAGAAGCAGGGCGAACGCACGCATACCTCAAAGACTATCCGGGAGGTCTTATCGTTCTTTTGTTGATTTCTTGAACGTATGTACTACTCTGGTTCCAAACCGTCCGTCTGAAGATGTATGTGATCTCCGGTCACTCCACAAAGCCGACAAGCCAGACGAATGACTCCGCATAAGTCGGCTTATCGGCAGAATCATTGGGAACGAGAACCGCATCGCCGACAATATTCCGTTCGGTCAGCCTGCCCCCCTCACCTCTTCGACGCTTGCAGTGCGGAAGAACGCCTCACGGAGTTCTTCCTATCCAGAGGAAAGAGGGTGGTTGTCTCGACAGCTATTCGACCCAGCCGTTACCCGCCACGCCGATGTCGATAGGCTACTGCGGACGGAACCGCAGGTTCAGCTCACGAATCCTCCCGTGTTGAACAATCATTCAAACGACTTCAAGTCGCACTGCACCTTTCCCCTTTAATGCCTGCGGCCTCTGCTAAACATAAAGCGCGTTACTCGTCACTCATCCCGTTGCGCCGTGCTGAACCCTGAAATGCAATGATGGTGCGAGGCAACGGGCTGGCCGTGGGCAGAGTCTCGCTTGTCCGTCACTCGGATGGTCTATCCGAGTTCAATAGATGCCAAATCCGATCGCAGAATGTCGCCGTCTTCTGGATCATCGATTGATGGCAAAATCTCCATAGCCTTGTTGTAATGAACCGCTGCAGCTTGTTTGTCGGTTAGGGCCAAGGCTCGCGCCATTCCTTCGTGCGCAGCACCCATCAGAAAACCCTGCATTCCAGCGTGCTCTGCGATCGCCAGGCATTCCGTTGCGTGATACAAAGCCGACTGTGGAAACTTGAGAACGCTGTAGACTCGGGCGATCTGCCATTCTCCGACAGCGCGGTTCCTGGAATTGCCAACCAACTCCCAATGCATCCGAGAGGCATGGGCGCAGTGGATCATTTGCCTATTTTGCTCGTCAGAGCGATTGGTCAAGTTCAACAGCCGCCACGTCCCATTGAAAAATGAGGCTGCCAGTTTTCTGTGTTCCTCCGGCTCGATCAGATTCTGAATATCCATACTCGTGTTCATCTTCTCGGTAATCCCTTCCATAATGATTAGCCTTCACATTGTTCCGCATGGCAACTCTACCTAACTATGGGCGTGCGTCGCTAACAACGATCTGGATTTCTAAAGGCCCCGACCAAGTGCAATTGGGACACGAAACGATCCGGTGGTGATCGCGACGAGATCAATATCCATACTGGCGTTCATCTTCTCGATACTTCCTTCCCTAATGACTAGGTGGCGCCGACGACAGCGAATGCAGTGTTGATTAGGAACGAATCTGCAATCTCATTCGTTCCCCACCAAGGCGCGTCGGCCACGCCTGAATCGTTTGGTCGACGATCTTACATAGGTTTGCTCGCGATGCGCAGTCACGTGCTGATCGCTCTAGCGAAAGTCACTTACGTCGCAGCTCCAACAGGCGGTCGATTTGTGGAGCTAGGTGCTCAAACTTCTCTATCAAAACGAGCGCATCTGCTTCAAAGGTATTCAGTTCAGTCTCAATCCATCCCTGCATAAGAGTGAGGGGGCCATAGTCAACGCTCACGTTTGGCCAAGTGGAGCGCGCGGATACAAAACGGCTTCTGAAATCGTTCGCAAAGTCTCGACTGGCAATCTTGTAGCCTGCCAGCTTCCTTAGTTTCAAAGCATGAATGTTGTAGTGGGCCAGGTTCTTGCTCGCGGTCTTATCATCCATCCATATTGAAAAGAAGATTCCAGTCTCATTCTTTAGTTGGTCCATGCGATCGTTCGTCCACGAGGCTCTTTGAAAATACAACACAGGACAGCCATGGTAGAACCCCTGCTTGCAAATGAGTCCACTGTAGCCAGACGCTCGCTCGTCAAAATGGGACTTGATCTTTGGAAATAGAGGATGAAACTGCTGCACGCGGCTGACCTCCATCACGGCCACGCCAGTCCCTGACAATCCCGCTTTAGCTTCGGGTTTCATAGAACACTCCAAATAGCAAGAGGTTATGAGGCTTCGACTGCGTACCACCTCGTTAGATTTAGCTTCCCGGGCGATCTGAATAGGGGACATCTGCTACCTTGTCCATAATTTTTGTCGCTAACCTCAACACTTCCTGTTCGATCACCGTCAAGGAAGAGTCCATTGCTGATGCGAGCCAAATTGCCCTGTTTCGTGCTTCTCGCTGCACAAGTTCCAGACCTTCTGGCGTGATTTCCATCTTGAACTGACGCCGGTCGGTTTCATCTTGTCTGCGCAATACCAGTTCCGAGTGCTCCAACTCTGCAAGTACGCGGGTAATTGTTTGCGGCTGCACACCCTCAGCCACAGCAAGAGCACCCGGGGTCTTTGGACCGTCGCGGTAGAGGTGGCCGAGGATACTATGCTTTGCCACAGTGAGGCCCGTCTCTCGTGCTTCCAAGCGGAGACGTCTATTCAACCGCGCCAAACTACGGCGCAGATCTGCTGCGATCTCAAAACTGTCCGGCTTCATTTGCGTATAGTACGTACAAGCGTACTAAAAATCAACGCGCGATTTCGAAAATCTCTTACAAATAGGGTAATTATTGACAAGTGATTGAAGATTTACTACGATATGCAGTATCAACTTGGGTCACTTCAGAACGATCCATGAGTTGGGCGTCGCTCTGCCAAGCGACACAGAGCAACAACCCCTACCGAAGCGAATTGTGAGAGGTGCATAAAATGCTCCAACCTTTACTGAATTTCAAGTTCCTTTCAAATGCCCGGGTAGCAGTGATCTTCTGCCTACTCCTCGGTTCTGTCGGAAGAATGGCGTCTGCATCCTCCAGCGGTCCCGTACAAGTCGGCCAGGTGAAAGCACCTGTGAGCGGCGGGTCAAATGACGAAATGACATCCATGTCTGGACACATGCATATGACATCGCTCAGGCCGCTAAAGGATGGCGATCAGCAGAGGGCCGACACAATCGTGGCCGCGGCCAAGCAAGCAATGGCTCCCTATCAGGATTACCGCAAGGCCCTGGCTGATGGTTATGAGATTTTTCTTCCAAATGTTCCGCAATCCCAATATCACTTCACGAAATACGAGTATGGACGCGAGGCGTGGTCACACTTCGATCCGCTCAAGCCGACATCGCTGCTCTATACGAAAACGGCGGATGGTGGCTACAAGCTCGTGGGGGCGATGTACACAGCCCGAGTTGAAGCCAACGAGGACGAGTTGAACAGCCGAATTCCGCTCAGTATTGGGCGTTGGCATCAGCACACCAATTTCTGCAAAGCGCCGGCTGAGCAGAAGAGCGCATACTTTGGTTCCGATGCGAAGTTTGGCCTAATGGGTTCAATTACCACCAAAGAGGCCTGTGAGACAGCCGGTGGTGAATTTCATCCTCATCTATTCGGGTGGATGGTTCATGTCTACCCATATGAGACCGACCCGAAGAAAATCTGGTCCACAGATGATGACGACAATGGACACGACAATATGGATCACTCCGCTATGCCAGGGATGAAGGTGAACTAGACGCCCCTCCTGTCTGTCCAGGCTGAGGTGGGAGTTCGGGGGCAGCCGGTCGGAATGACTCCGACTCCATCGCTTCCCACTATGGGGTGATGTACACCAGTTCGCACCTTGAGCTACGGATATTGTGGAAACTCTCAACACCAAATCGACGAGCCTCGTACATGTGCACTCGTGCGTACATTGTGGGACCAAGTTTCGGCGAGAGAGTTTCGAGGTCCGTGCTCTCACTTCTGGGGTTTTTCATTGTCCCAGATGCCTGCACGAGGGACCACTAAATGTTGAGATTCGTCCCGAATCCGAGCTGGAAGATGTTCATCTGAGTGCGGCAGTTGATCATCCTGTGAGTGGAAGCTGACCCTGCACCTTAAACTTGAGGCTATCAATCTTCCTTGACGCTGCTCTGGCGAACTCATTAACGAGTCGCGATTTCGTATCCGATCTCATGGCCAGATTCGTAACGAGCCGCAGTTTCTCTTCGGAAAGCGGACGCATCGTGATACCTCCGAGCGCAATCCTCCATGCTGCTGACCTTGGAAGAAATGCTAATGCCCGATGTTCCAAAATCAATTCAGGCACTTCTTCCGGGCTCATCACTTGAAATATCTCTCTAGGGCGTGAGTTCTTGCTAGATGCTACGAACAGAATCATGTCATAAAGATATGGGTTCGCGTGCCGACTGAGGACAATCCAGTCTCGATCATGCATCGACTGCAAATCGACTTCTGGCTGTACAGCCAGACGGTCGTCTGCTGACATTGCGACGTAAAAGGGATTGTCGGCAATGCGTAGCAGGCTGAGCTTCGGCGTCTCTTGTACGCCCGTCGTAAGAGCTAGATCGAGATCTCCTGCGATGACTTGGCGTGCGAGTTCATTGGAGTAGTTGCTCCAGAGCTTGGTCCTCATTCCCGGAAATAGGGGTAGTCGGATCGACAGCATGGTCGATACGATGAATGGATCTGTGTAAGCCGATTTCCCGAGGTTTAGGATCTCATCTGCACCATTGAAAACTGCAGTTGCCGCTGACACCGCGCGCTCCACATGCAAGACGGCTTCGCGAGCCTCTTCGACAAAGGCGCGTCCAGCGTCGGTCACTTCAACGGTCTGGTGATTGCGGTTGAAGAGCCGAAAACCTAACTGACTCTCCAACTCATAAACCTGTTTGCTTAGGGTGGATTGACCGATATGCAAGCGCTCGGCTGCCCGCGAAAAATTCAAATCTCTCGCGACAGCGATCGCAGCTTGGAGCAAGCGAACTTCCGGCAGAGCCACAACCATCCTCCAAACTCAGCATTGGGAGAAGGCGAGCAAACGGACGGGAGCATACCGTCCACATTCGACTGACTTATTTTATTCCTTTTGCTTAGCGAGTTGCCATCGTCTGTGTCGCTTAAAATGGCTCGTTATTCCGGTCTGGAATAACACTCCCCCTAATTTTCATTGGACGTCTCGTCAGATTTGTCATGATCATTAGCTCAATTCAGGCGTCAGTTGACGGGCCCCACAGGGTTGATCGGCCTAGTCGCGAAAGACCTTGGCGCTGGGTTTGGAGTTGTTCCGATGGCGCAGACGCACTACCTTCTTGACGCACACGAAGCCGCTCAGATCCTTCGCATGGATAGGCGAACACTGGTTCGCTGGGCCCGTCTTGGTCAGGTCCCGGCCCATCCAATGGGAGAGGGCAAGCGAAAGCTCTGGCGCTTCGTAGAACATGAGCTGTTGCAGTGGGTGGAAGCCCGCGGAATCAGCTCGGAACGACGGCCGCCTGCGAGTACGATAGAGACAGCCATCAACGCTCATGCTAGGAGAACAGCATGAGTCGCTTTCAACAAGGAAGCCTCTTGAAACAAAAGCGCAAAAGCGGGCCGGACGTGTGGGTGTTTCGCTGGTATGACGAAACCAGTGGCAAACGCACATACAAGAAACGCAATCTCGGAACGGTGAGAGATCTTCCGTCGCGCCGGGATGCGGAGCAGGCCGTCGCCGACTTTCGCGCCAACATCAACGTCGAGGTCAGAGTTCCTATCACGGTCTCTGAACTCATAGCCCACTATCGCAAACACGAGTTGACCGGCGACAAGAAAGCATTTGCCACCATAGCGTCAACGTCGATCTATCTGACGAATCATGTCGCTCCGAAGTGGGGTGAGAAGTGGTTGTCGGATGTTCGGACAGTGGAGGTTGAAGAGTGGCTGCACGGTCTCCCATATGCTCCAGCAACGAAGAGCAAAATTAGGAACATCATGTCCGCAGTCTTCAATCATGCAATCCGGCATGAATGGACACACCGCAACCCCATCACCAAGGTCAGGGCTTCGTCGAAGCGCCTGCGGGAGCCAGATGTACTGACCCCCGCAGAATTCGCGGCTCTGGTGGACGAACTGCCGCTTCGCGTCAAAGCGATGGTTGTCCTGGCGGGGAGTACGGGTCTGCGGCGGTCGGAACTGGTCGCACTCACATGGCGAGATGTCGATCCGCTCTTGATGCAGGTCAACGTACTTCGCTCGTGTGTTCGGGGTCGTTTCGGGGACACTAAAACCGAGGCGAGTCGAAAGCCCGTTCCGTTGCATTCGTCAGTCATCGAGTGCCTAGATGCTTGGAGAAAGGAGTCGCTGTACAACGGCGAAGACGATTTCCTCTTTCCGTCTATTCGGAATGAGGGAAGAACGCCGGTGACTCCCGACATGATTCTGAAGAAGATCATTCGCCCCGCACTCGTCCGGGCGAAGATCATCGGCAAAAGGATCGGATGGCACAGCTTCCGTCACTCTCTAGCAACCAACCTTAGAGCGGCTGGAGCCGACCTGAAGACAGCCCAGGAACTCCTGCGTCACGCGAACTCACGGATCACTCTCGATATCTATACGAGAGCGATCTCAGCGAACAAGCGTGAGGCCAACAACAAAGTCATGGAGATGGTGATTGAGGCTGGAAAGACCAGGCTTTCAGCACCCTCGCCAGCACCCTCGCGACGGGAGACTCGCTTATTGGAAGGCAGCAAAAAAGGTGCTGGAGACTCTCAGCACCCTTCAGCACCCTCGCGGGCTACAACTGATCTTGTCACTGTGCCATAAACCTTTTATTTTCTTTGGTTTATGGCGGGGACGACGGGGCTCGAACCCGCGACCTCTGCCGTGACAGTGAGTGTGAAACTCGTAACCCTAAGTAATCAGACGGCTCGGATGGCCCCTTTTGACGCTCTGAGACACCCATGGGAACGCTTATTGTGTCCTTAATGTGCCCATCGATTTGGTGCGATTGGGGGGAGCGACCTCTGCCCGCACGCGGCAGAAGTCGTCTTTGAAATTGCTTCGTATTTCAAAGATGAAGCACGGTCGGGAGCAAGACCGCCATCCCGTTCCAGGTAATCTGGACGCCAATACAAAACAAAATGAACGCGGTTATCCGGATGAAACCGTGAACTGTTGCCGGCGGCACGGCTTGGGTCAGGCGCGGCGCGTAGGCGTAGCAGAATGTAGACGAATCGGCTTAGAAACAAAATTGCCAGAAATAAACCGAGGTGCCAGAGGATGCCGGCCGCGTGGCTCCGGTCCGCTGCTTGCGCGCTCAACGTTATCCCGGTTCAATCGATCTTCAAGCCGCGCTTCGCGTTCAGAGTCAGCAGGATCGGCAAAGTGTTCGCTTGCGCGCGTTGCTGTCGTGGAGAGGCGCGGCCCGAAGGCTCACGGTTCCGAGCGTACTGCCACGATCGGCGCGACCTCGTGACCGGATCATCATAGGCGAACTGGTCGCGGAGCTTGCGTGGAACTGTGTGCGATTGCATCGGTAATAGGCTTATTATCGCCCCATGCACAACCTTAGCGCAGGGTCTGTCAACCGTTTCGCCGGAGCGCGAAGGATCGGCAGAACATCTCTCTAGCGCAGCGAAGCTGTGAGCAATTCGGCATTTGGCAGTAGACTGACGCGCTCTCTAATTTCATCCCGAAACGCACAAGCGAACAAACTGACGAGCGAGGCAGCGAACCTGTACTCCGACTAATTCTCGTAACGCACAGTCAGGGCTTGCTTTGGTGATGCGAAAGCTAGCACGGTGGAACTCATGGCTCGAAAGCCCCGCGAAACGCGATGCCGCGGAGTTTGGCGCCGGTGAAGTCTTTACCTACGTCATCCGGCTCGCGGTGCGACGAAGGGCCGCAGATCCTCGCTGCTTCCTTATACGCAGAGAGTCCGTTCCAAGACTTCGCTGCCGAGATATTCGGAAGAACATCTCTTGGTATCGCTATTGCTCTTGTCTCAGAGAATCCATTGTTCACACTTCCAACGAAGCAGTTTGAGTCAAACTGCATGTGCGTTGCCTCGGCAAAGTCGTATGAAGCCTCGCCAAGAATAATCACGACGTTGTTAAAGAAGGTGGCACCGTCTGCATAGCGCGGCTTGCTCTGGCTGAATGGTCGCGCCTCAACGATTGCTTCTTTGTGTCCTGGACCAATCAATACAGTGTTGTTGTAGATGATCGAGTGCGTGACTCGACCGCTGAACCCGAATGCACGTACACCGTCATTTTCGCTTACGTTGAACCGAACTACCGTGCCATCCGTCAGATTAATGTCTTCGTTCGGGTTGTTGCAGAGGCTGAATAGGCCGCCCTGGTTGTCATGACTCCAGTTGTATTCAATGACTGTGTGCAAGGAATCGATGTCTGCGTCGAATGCGGCGTTCTCGCCGCTTGGTTCGGTTCCGGTGAATGAGACCTCGTTGCCACGGATCACAGCGTCTCGGGTCGAGCGGGTGAAAATGGCATTGCCGTGGTGACGAGCGGAAGCATGCGTAACCGTATTGCTCTCGATGATTGGCGCAAATGCCTGTCGCACGATAATGGCGTTCCGTCCTGTGTCACTGATCCGGTTTCCCGTGATGTGGATATCCACGGCGATCTCCATGGCGGCAACTTGCTTCTTAGCAATTTCGGTCAACCGATGCTCATCGACTTTGGAGATGTCGGTTCCGGCACTGTCTCGCTCGATCCCATCACTTTGGAACTATGCTTGTACTTCCATCCGCAGTTCACTCCGGTCAGTGCCGCATGGCTGCATGGACTTGATGCTGATAACTGGAACTTGCTAGATCAATATGCAGCCAGTATGCCGCGCCCGCAGTTCGTAAAGGACTGTCGGGCTTGGGCACATGAGGTTGCGGCGAGTGGGCGAGAGGTTCTGGCAAGCGCATACGCTTATCTGGTCAGACAGTTGAAGTATCCGGACACAGATAAAGCGCTGGCACAGCGGCTTCTGGAATCAGTGAAGAAAACCATTTATTCAACATATGATTGAAGGTAACCAAACATCCAATCCGGCTTGCTCGCGGCGCAAGTCGTTAGGGATGATACCTTCTAAGGCGGGCTATCCCTTCTTTGGGCAGGACCGTCGATCGGCTCGAACTTCTGCGGAAAGAGCGTGTGCGCGCCTCGGCGATCCCGATAGATCATTGGGACATTCGACTCTTCAAGGTGCCGATTCCGTATTGTCCTTCGCCGGCGGCTTGAATCAGGATACAGGTCTTCCTGAGGGTGCCTTCGTTGTGCCAGAACCAGTCGGCGATGATGTCAGATTTCGCACTGAGACCGCTAGACGACGCAGAAGAGGGTGCATGGGAGCTCCACTGTGGGTTGTGTTTGGCAAGGATCTCGCCGACCATACCGGCGGCCAGGTCGGGAATCGCCAGGAAGTCTTCCAACGCAAAATCGTCGGGAACCACAGCCGGGGTGTTCATCATGAACTCGCCGAGCTGATGTCGGACGTGCAAGTTCGAGAGTTTCGCGGCAAACTGGTGTGCATCTTCCAAGCGATCCGCGTTAGCGACGATATCGTCTTCGTCCGTAAACCAGGAGACGTTCATCGCCGGAGAACTCCAGGCTGCGACAAAAAGAGAAAAAAAATGGGCAACTCTGGACATCTCCTCGAAGGCCCTTGACTCCCATCTCGCCTTGACTCCGTGAAGGTCGCTCCAACGCTTGATGGCCTGCCGATATGAAGTGAGGTAGGACAACTTTTTGGCCACGGCTACGACGACCACATGCCCCGTGAAAGCTTCCGCTGCCTCAAGAAATGGGATTAGTGCCTCCCTACGGCGAACGTCGTTGAGATTCTTGAACGACATCCGGCGTTCTTTAAGAATGCCGTCGCGCACGCGACGAATTCGCATGGGCCAAAAAGGAGACATATCGGCATCGGCGATCAAGAATCCGTAAGTGCGGAATTGGCTATCGACATGGCTGCCACTGTAATCGGACCCGACTATGAGATGGGACCCAGAGAATGGCGTCTGTCTCAGTTCAAGGAGCTCGCGTGCGAATCCATGCGTCCAAGGCCATGTGGCCCGCAACTCTTCGGGAGATGGAAGACTTGGCACGAGAATATCTGGGTCAAGCACTCTAGACCTGTGTCAAAGAGATCGGAGATTCAAGTTGTTCGAGCGCCATCGAGATAAGCCGTTCGTCGAATAGGCCAAGCTTGCGTTCTCCTGCCGCTTTCCCAGCCGGCCACGAAGCGATAGCGCCGCGAATGCTAGTTGTGTCAGGCTTGACATGTTCTCTTTCGAGGAGCCAATCGACAGTGGCAAGGAGTTCCATCCCTAGGGGCGATTGAAAGCCATCGATCCGCTGCGCGGCGTAATCCAGCGCTTCCCTTAGAGGCGCAGACTCGACTTGTTGCAAATACAAGTCGATGTACTTTCGCCGCTCCTCATCAAACCAGATGGTGTCGGATGGTCCTGCATCGCTCAACCTCTTGTTGCAGTGAAGATAGGTTCCATCCAGTCCGTCAAGCAAGTGGCGGAGTCGATCTGAGTACGGACCGTATTTATCGGCTTGGAATTGCAAATCCAACGGATCGGGAGCGATTCTCAGGTCGGCGTACGCACGCTCAAGGAACCACCCAAGCTTCTGAACTTCCAAATAAGTGCATTCGATCCCGAGTACCCAATAACGTCTGATCATTTCCGCGATCAACGCACGGGCAGGCGTAAGCTTTTCGACACCCGTCCGTTTTGCGACATTTTGATACTTGTCCGTAGGCTCATAAACCCATACGTCGACGTTCTGGAGATTGCCTAGTCTTTCGATGATGCGTTCTTTTACATCCTTCCAATCTAGGCCTCCATTACCCGCTCCAAGAGGCGGAAGCGCGATGGATCGAATTTGGTTGGCCTCGATAAAAGATCTCAAATCGTCAAGGCCGGCCTCGATCCATTCGATACGCGAAGGTTGTCGCCAATGTTTTTTCGTCGGGAAATTGATGATCCAGCGCGGTCCTTTGAACGCAGAGTTTTCCGTCACGAAGACGTGCCCAACGTGAATGCTCTTGTCTTTGCAAGCTGCTTCATAGGCCCGAAAGTTCGCGGGAAATGCTTCCTTGAACATCAAGGCGATTCCTTTGCCCATGACCCCAACGGTATTGACCGTGTTCACCAACGCGTCGACAGGAGCATCGAAGAGGTTGCCTTGAACAAATTTCATCATGAGAAGTACCAGCCCCTTTGAACTTGTGTTGAGAGCGCAAGCTTTCGTTTCTTGATCTCAGCTTGGATCATTTGATTAACTGTATCTGAATGACAGCAAATTCCGAGGAGTGCCTCTGTCGGTACATGCTGCCAGATGAGCGCCTCCGCTTGATAGCGTTCCTTCTTGCCCGGATCGTCCGGATCATGTCGAAAATCTCTTGCGTTGAGTTGCGTCCAGGGCACCTCGCCGAGATCCGACAAGTCAGTGAAATATCCCGCAAATTTGGGATATGCATGCTGGTTCGTAAAGACGAAGGGGATACGCAGTTCAGCAAGGCGATGAAGAGAAGACACCAAGATCACGATCTCGTCGTTCGGCACCCGCGCCACGTTGTAACCGGTGTGAATGTTGAACATCATGATGGAAAATGGCGTGAAGTAAAACGGTACGTAATCGCTCAACATTCCCTTTGGCCCCACCTTCACCGGACGAGTAGACCGCTTATTGATGAGGTCAGCATTACCGATCGCATGGAAGTTCGGGTCGAGAAGGTTGCTGCTGCTGGCGTGAAGGCCGTTCTTCAGAATCCAGGGTATGTTGTCCCGGTGAGTGATCCGAAAAATCAGCGCCTTCTGCGCGTTAAGTGTTCCTGCCATTCGAGAGGGACTCGCAATTTGACCAGCTCCGCTGAACCGGTGCCGCAGGAACCATGAGCGTAACGGGTCAAGATGTCTGTATCCTATCCTAAAGACGTAAAAAAGCGAAGAGTCGGCGAAAATAGTGTTGTACTATTTCTAATCCAGCGTAGGGTGGTCGAATATGGCGACGAAATCGAAGATTGAGTGGACCGACACCACATGGAACCCGGTCCGCGGATGCACGAAGATTAGTCCCGGCTGCAAGCACTGCTACGCGTCTGCTTTTGCAGAACGGTTCCGCGGAGTGCCCGGTCATC
>Ga0302324_100008782_pt1 | contig 21255 bp, 20 predicted proteins | sample Palsa_T0_1_FD_201949 | JGI IMG/M metagenome (GOLD analysis project Ga0302324, IMG submission 201949) | Peat permafrost microbial communities from Stordalen Mire near Abisko, Sweden - Palsa_T0_1 | ecosystem: Environmental > Terrestrial > Soil > Palsa > Peat permafrost | place: Sweden: Abisko...
CGCTGCGGAAACCACGGTGGGCGGAATACATGGCGTTGCACTTGTGGTGAAGCTCCAAACAAAGTTACTCGCCTGCGCAATGCCAAATGTGTTTTGGGCACCGGTCGTGATCGTGGCGGTATAGAGGGTATTCAGTGCGAGTGGACTTGATGGCGTGAAGGTCGCAGTGTCGCTGGACGCATCGTAGGTAACTACCCCTGCTACGGCCACCAGTGGAGTGCCTGCTGTCAAAGTAAAGGTTGTGGTATTGATGGTGGAAGGATTCATCGCCTCGCTGAAGGTAGCGGTGGCCACAGAGTTGGTGCAGACGCCAGTTATACCAGTGGGAGGGGTGGCGGACGTTACTGTCGAGGGAGTTAGGTCTGGATTGGGGCTGGGATTGCAGCATCCGGGGCTGAAGATGAGCAGTAGGAATGCTATGAACCACGTCGTGTGATTGTTGTATCTACGCATGACCGTCACCCTTATTCCTCTCGGCTCAAGGCTGCAACACAATAAAACCCAAAGTTAAAAAGCGAATTGGCCCTTGGACTGTAACAAGCTGTTCAAGATTTCTCGCAACTGGGGAAAAATGTGAACCTTCACCGTGATTGCGCGCTTTGATGTTCTTCTGGCGCGTCCACGGGTTATGCCAATTGCCTGCGATCGGCACAAATCCTTTTGCACCGCACACTCTCGTAGGCATCGTTGGAGCCGATTCGCAGCCGTTTCCGAGACGGGAGCAGCCCGTTCGCTATTTCTGCGCTCGCGAGACTCCCGGACCAGCAAATCATCGGACACTACCGCGAGACTGGGCGGGGAGTCGATGAAGGACGATTGACGTGAACAGCCACAGGTGATGATTACAACAATGGGAACTGCACTTCTGTCGACTCAGCTGAGCCCAGATAAGGTTCTACTCTGGGCTTCACCGCGGACTGCCGAAGTACGCGGAAGTCGCATAAGGCATGCACTTTGTGGGTCGGGTTGCCGGGTTGGCTTGTCGCACAACGGCTGCACTGTCTCGGCGGAATAGAGCCGCACCTCGGAGTCTTCATCAATAATCCTGCCTTGAATCCTACCCGTCTTGATGGCTCCCAATCTGGTCCACGTGATACGTTTTCCGATGGATGGCGGGCTGTGTGCGTGCGGTACCATCGCCACTGATTCGCCTCGCGTGCCCACGCCTTTGGCACCTGGATTAGACTAATGATCTCTCGCTTCGCCATCACTACCTTGCATATCTGGTGCCATCTCACAGAACAGCTAAGCCATAGAAGGAATTGACCTAAGGACTTGATGTGAGGGTGTCGATCATGTCGACACGTCTGGTTTCGACAGTGTCGAAACCACCGACACCCCCAATCGAGTTTGCGATGACCTGGCTAGGACTCGGAAAAGTTCGAGCGCAGATGTTGTCCCGGAAGTTACGCCCGGGTCGCACTTCAGCGAGGCGGGCCAAACGTCCTGTTCTGGGAATGGCTCGCGATCTCCCTAAGATCGTTCGGGCGAACTTCCGAGTGGCGAAATCGGCGGGTAACCGGCAAAAAGAGTGGTGAGTGAAGAATCATCGAGAAGGAGTAGCCAACCGCCCTGGCTCCCAGTCATGCGGCGGGCCCCGGAGAGAGACCAGCTGAAGCGTTAACAGGCCGTTACCTTCACTCATCGGAATGCGACCGTCGGGCGTCGGAAGAACGCCGGCGACGACCAGGGAGTCGTGATCGTTGCGCGAGTTGGCGTGCAGGCGCCCCCCTGCCCTTGGGCCTGCGCCGACCGGAGACGTTCGGCTGTGCCGAGTTCGAGCCGGTCTGGTCCGGCAGGTTTCCTAACTAAGCTTCATCGTGCGCATCCTCTTCGTATTCCTCCTTGAGCAGGGTTAAGAGAATGATGCCAACGCCTCCGAAGAGGTCTCCGACTGGCTATGCTCCGCGCACGCTGCGGAGTACTCGTCCAGCTCCTGTGCGGAAAGGTACCGGCTGTTCGAAGGGCGACCAAGTGGTCGCCCTTCTTTCTTCTTTTTAGCTCGCTTTCTCCTCTTCTTTCCGCCTTCGGGTGGCAGCTCCTTGAGGATCGGTGATGATATCGACCCACTTCGGGTTAGGTGAGGCCTCAGCATCATAGTTGTCGTGCCAGTTCCACCACTTGTACGGCGCGGTCTGGGGATAACCCTCTGGCGAGTCTTCCCACGTCTCCTGACGGCCGAGCGGCGTGATGTCGAGGTAGCTCCAGGTGCTCCCCGTCGCCTCGTCGCCCCGATTGTTGATGAAGTATGTGCGAAACAACCTGTCGCCGTCGCGGAAGAACACGTTGTGGCCGTGCCATTGATCGACGCCGAAGTCCGCGTCGAAGCTGTCGGTGATGGTGTACCACGGCATCTCCCAGCCCATCCGCGCCTTCAGGCGCGCGATGTCGGCCTGCGGCGCGCGTGAGGCATACGCGAGAGTAGTGTCGCGAGCGTTCAGATGGGCCAAGTGGGCGACCTGATCGGCGCCCAGCGAGCATCCGCGGCAGGCATGGTCGGGCCAGCCGAACACCCCGGGGTCAAAGAAGGCGCGATAGACGATCAACTGACGGCGGCCCTCGAACAAATCGAGCAGGCTCAACTTGCCCTTAGGTCCTTCGAACTCGTACTTCTTCCCGACCACCACCCACGGCATCCGTCGACGCTCGGCGGCTAGCGCATCCCGGGAACGGGTCAAGGCCTTCTCCTTCACGAGGAGTTTCTGCAGCGCAGCCTCCCACTCCTGCTGCGACACGATCGGGGGTGTCTTCATTGCGAGGTGCTCTTTCGCGCGTTCCTTGTTCGTCGACATTTTCATCTCTCCTTATTATTCAGATGGTTGTTCAGATTTGGAACGATTTCTTCTGCAGCACTCTTTTTGCGAGAAACTTTTGCAGCCAATGCTGCCAGGCCGCCGGTAGAAATCGCCCCGGCGACGACTATTCCCATGGTTGCCAAACAGAATGGACACATCGTTTACCTCCTCGGTGGCCAACTCGACCGTTAAGCCGCCTCTATAGGGATGACGGGTAAGGTCGGGTGATTTCGACAGGGAAAACAAAAAAATCAGCCCCGCCTTTGAAGCAGAAACTTGTGTGATACCACGATTGGACCGGCTCACCAAACTGCTCCGTTTGCTGTTGTCATACTATCCTTCACCTAATTAAGACGACTCAGGGACGCCTGATTCATCGCACCTTGAGTCACGGCGGACCTCCGCCGTCCGTGACACTACCCCGGAGGGCGTAGCAGTCGTCCGTTCTCCTCGCCGGATCGGCACAATTGCTCGAAGAGTGTGCGCATCGTTGCCGTAAGCCCTACCCTTCGCCGGCATGTCTATGCTCCGTGGCGTGCCACGAACACGCGCCGAAGGGCCGGAGCTACGGTCGAGGCATTTCGAACTGTGTCTTCTGTGTTTGCGAAAATGCACCCGCCAATCGCGAGAAATAGGGTTGGGAAGCGGACGAAGGAAAATAGGAAGAATTAGCCTCGCTTGTGGAGCAGAAACTGTCTGACCGCGGGGTCCTCGGTCAGGCCAATCGCCCGGTCGAAGGCATCCAACGCCTCAGGTGCTTTCCCCAGTCGCTGCAACAGGTGAGCGCGAACCGCCCAGTACGGTTGATAGGCGGAGATCGCGTCCGTGTCGATCCCATCGAGCGCTGCCAGCCCTGGTTCGGCTCCTTTCGCTTCGGCTAGGGCCGCGGCGTATCCAGTTCGCGTGCCGAGCGTCGGCGATATTCGGGTCAGCTGTTCATAGAACATCATGATTACGTTCCACTGAATCGCGCCGCTCCGCGCCCGCTCGGCATGTACCGACTGAATCGCGGCTTCAAGTTGAAACCGGCCGGTGCGACCGCGACTCGACGCTTCGTCGAGATGCCGTTCCGCCTCTTCCATTAAGGGCAGGGACCACTTCTGGCAATCCTGCTCGGAGAGAGGCACATAACGGCCGTCTGTCCCGCGCCGCGCCGCCCGGCGGGCTTCGCAGTGGAGCATCAGAGCCAGCAGGCCGTGAACTTCGGCCTGCCCTGGCATCAACTGCAGGAGCACTCTTGCGAGCCAGATCGCCTCCTCGGCGAGATCGCGTCCGCGTTGGTCCACACCGGCCATGTCATCCCAGCCGATTCCGAAGGCGGCGTAAATCGCTTCCAGCACGGCGTCCAGCCGCTGCGGCAATTCACGCTCCTGTGGAATTTCAAACCGGATACCTGCGTCGCGGATCTTCGTCTTAGCCCGCACCAGCCGCTGGCCCATCGTGGTGGGCGAAATCAGAAATGCGTGGGCAATGCGCGCGGCATCCAGGCCGAGAACTGTCTGGAGCATGAGCGGCGTGTGCATCCCAGGATCAATTGCCGGATGGGCGCACACAAACAGCAGTTTCAATCGTTCATCTGGAAATTCCGGCGACAAAGTCAAGTCCTTCGATTCCTCTCTAAGGAGTGCGAGCGTGGGTTCGCTGGCCTCGGCTACCTGGCGATGACGCACAAGATCGATAAAAGAGCGGCGTGCCGTTGTCAGCAGCCACGCCTCTGGACTTTGGGGCACGCCGTCTCGCGGCCAAGTTTCGAGAGCCACTACGAGTGCATCACTGACGGCATCCTCCGCGCTCGCCAGGTCGTGCGTGTGCGAGGAAAGGTATGCCACCAGGCGACCGTAGGACTCGCGAGCCACCCGTTCGATTGCTCGGTGAGTGCTCTCTTGTTCGCTTCTACTCATCCCGTGACTCGACGCAGGTATTCCGGCGAAACGGGTCGCACCTCCACCGCACCGATCGCGGCGGCCGGGCATCGCGCCGCCCATTCGAGCGCCACGTCCAGCGAGGGAAGCTCCAGGATCGTGAATCCCCCCAGTTGCTCCTTGGTATCCGCGAAAGGGCCATCCTGCACACGCCGCTTTCCATCCTTCAGTCGCACCGTGGTCCCGGTCTCCGGGGGTTGCAAAGGACTGCCGCCGACGAAGATGTCGGCCTCGACGAGCGCCTTGTGGTAGGCCCGCCACGCGCCAAGGTAGGGATCATTTTCGTCGGCATTCCGTGCCGCAAAAGCTTGTGGTGGTTCGAAGATCAATAGAGCGAATTGCATCACCTTTTCTCCGCGGGAACAATTGTGAGCGCTTTTGCGCTCCTGAATGTATGACGGATGAGACGCGGCCCATTCGACAGATTTCAGGAAATTTCGAGAAATTTCAAGTGGGCCGAGGCGAATGTCGCACTCCACTCCAAAGCCGGTTATTTACCAGGGGTTCGAGGCGGACTGGAAGGTCCTGAACACCTCGCGCAGAGGTGCCTGGCCGGTTACTACGAGCGAAACACATCAATAAGGGGAAGTCGGGTTCGAAGAACTGATCTTACGCTTGGCATCGATTCTGAGCGGATGACGGCCAACCCTCAGCTTAAGTCGCGGCACTACTACATGGACTCTCCTACTGTTGTCCAGGAAACAAGCCGAGCTGGCGAAGTATAAGCAACTGGCTTGTTTCCGTCCATTCTTCCTTTATCTTTCCATCCACAACGCGGAAGATGCTGATTCCGCGGCCTTCCGCTTTCTTCCCGGTCGCGGTCAGGCCGTTCCCACTGCCAGTGTTCGTGCCTCGCCCTCTCCACAAAACTGTCACAAAGTCGCCTTCTGCGATTTCTTTTTCGATGGTCAATTCGAGGTCTGGAAATGCGGCACGCCAACCGTGATCAACGGCCTCACTCTCGTCTAGACCTAGGTCCTTGGTTGTCTCATGATTCACGTAGTCTTTGGCGTAAATCTCCGCCGCCGCCTCGAAGTTTCCTTGCGAAAGGATATCGGTGAAGACTCTGCGCACGACTGCCTTGTTCTTGTCGGCACGCAGGTCCTTACCGAAGGCCGGCGTGACGCCGAGTATCGTCAGTACTGCCGTAACGAAGATCCGATTCATGTGAGACTCCTCCTGAACAACGATTCCTCAACTTCCGTGAGGCGAACCCTCTTCCCAGACGAACACTTCTTCCACGCTCTTCCCAAAGGCGCGTGCGAGCCTGAAAGCCAGCGGGAGCGCAGGATCATATTTACCGTTCTCAACCGCAATGATTGCCTGCCGCGAGACTCCCACGATCTCCGCCAGCTGCGCTTGCGTCCAGCCTTTCTCTGCGCGCAGGACCCGCAGCCGATTGGTCATCGGTAATGCCTTGCTGCGATCACATACCCAATGCCGTAAAACAGGGCCATGAAAATCCACACGATGCCGACATTCAGCGGGCGCACGGCCTGCGCCTTCTGCAAGTATCCGTAGACAAATACAGCTAAGCCGGTTAGCAGGAATGCGATTGCGACCGCCTCCAAGTGCGTGTGTCGCAAGAATTCATCGAGTTGCCGAATCCTGAGCACGATCACAGCGACCAAAATCAGATTCGCCGGTATGGGCAGCAGTGCAAAGAGGATTCGGGCATGCGCCGCGAACCCCGGCTGTCCTAACAGCCACCCGGCTCCGATATCGACTGCGGTAGCGACACAAAGAACAGCCAACAAAGTGCCCACCGCCTGAACTGAATTTCCGCGACTCATTGTTAGAAAAAGTAACTCATGAAGTACAAAATGTAATGTATACATTACTTCTTGTCAAGAGAAAATGCTTCCCGGCCGCCCATGGGCGCAAAGCAGGCCATGTCAAGGAATGGGAGTTCAGGTTTTGCCCATCCGGCAACCAGATCCTGGGCAGTCGGCGACCGACCATTCACGGACCGGCTTGGCATAGGGAACAAGGGCGTTTAGCGGTGAGGATTAGGCAGGAAGATCGGGAGCGTGGCTCCCTTCCGAATCGCCCTCACAATGGCAAGTTAAAGATGCGGTGATGTGGATGCCGGAAAAGGAGTTGAAGGAGCCGGATGCAAACGCCGCCATCCGCGCCCCTCAAGGCCTCGCCTGCATCGATCTGTCGCTAAGGCGATCAATGGCCATCTTCGGAATAATGAGACCTAAGCTCATTGCCAAAATGATGGTGGTGGCAGTGACGCCGTCGGCGATGGTCGCGCCTATGAGCTCCAACGTCGTATGCGAGCCGCTCGCAAGTTGTACCAGCCCGCTCGCCATCCTAAATAGGAAGACGCCCGGAATCATCGAAACTACGGAAGCGAAGCCGATGGCGGCGAATGGCATGTGACAACGGCGTGCGACTGGAGTGAGGATCGTCGCGACGATGAGACAAGCGACCAAGGCGCCGATCGCAGCGCTCGAGCCAAGCACAGCCAGGAACCACCACCTCAGAGCATGGGCCAGCATGCCGACCGCCACCGGCCAGGCAAACATGTGCAGGGGTGTGGAAAAGAAGACGCTGTAGGCGGCGACCGCGATGCCAGCGGCGATCGTATCGAGCCACAGGGGCACGGCTCTGCTGGCCTGATCTACCGGCAGGGAAACACCCAGAAGAGTAAGTCCGAGCAGTAGCCCGGTCGAGATCGCCAGAACGACGAGACCCGCAAAGGCCATACGGGCGGCGCCGAGATTGATACGGCCATTGACGAGATCCAATGCGCCACTGAGGACAGGTGGTCCCGGCACCAGGACCATGCATGGGCAGACTGCGACCAAGCGCAGTGACGAGCTCAACTGGTATCGAACCGCCAGCGCCCCAATAACACCGGCGAGTAGGGACGCGGCGAATGGTTGCAGGAAGACGTTTGCGCTGAAGTGCGCCAAGCCGCGACGAAGTAGGGCGCCGGCCGCCGCACTCACGAATATGAGAGCCGCCGCGCGTACATGTTGGACACCGAAAATCACCGCCAATGCCACGGCGCCGGCTGCCGCGGCGAGTGTGAACAGCCAGGTCGGTGCCGGAGGCTCTTGTGAGGTCGCACAGATCGCCTTCTTTGCGGCGGCGGGCGCAAGTCGACCGCCGGCGACGTCCCCAATTATGCGCATCGTAGAAGCCACGCGACTCATGGCGACGCCGGTAGGATTGGCCGCGACTGCGGCAATCAGCCTGGTGCAGCTGGCGCTGTCTTCCGCTTTAAGTTGCAGCTCCCCCCAGCGCGGCATGATTTCAGCGCGCAGTCCGAGACTGCGTCCGAAGCGCTCGGCCGAAGCCAAAACCTGGTCGGTAGATTGACCGTTAACGAATTGAACCCGGGCAACAGCGAGAACAAGGTCGGCACGATCCTCCAGGGTCATGGCGTCGTTATCCCAATCCTGATCCATCTCGCAGCTTCACGCGGGGTCCGGCATGAAATGAGTATCCGCGCCTTCCTTGAAGACCAGGTAAGCCCGTCTCCAGGGCTCGTCGTTGACTAAACGCCATTTGTGGCCGGAGCCGGAATTGTCCTCTGCTACCAGTACCTCACCGGGATGAATGGTGAATGTCTCACCGCCCGCGGTTGTAAATTCGAGTATTCCCGCTAACGTAATGACGTATTGAGTTGTAGGAGCATCGTGCCAGTCCAGCGATGAATGTGGCGCCGTTTCCTTGAAAAGGATAAATTCCGCTGCGACCAATTTACCGCTTAAGCCGCCGCGCACCACATGGGAATTTCCGTCAGGAGCTGTATACAGACGATAAGCTCGGATCATGCTGCTACATCCTCCGCTGCGTGCTCGATGTCGTTGATGTGCAATATGGCCCCCGTTTCAGCGCGCAGTCGCTGACAGAGGGCAGCATTCTCGATAAGGGATTGACCGTAGGAAGGGATAATTTGCTGCGGGAATGACATCGGGTTGATTGGTGGATCGAATCGGTGTTGGCATGTAATTATCCCCTTTTGATGATTTAGCTGGCTTCGGCGACGTAGGGCTTGACCATCTTCGCCGGATCGACGACACGGTTGATAGGCGGAGATAGCGTCCGCGTCGATCCCATCTAGCGCTGCCAGCCCTGGTTCAGCTCCTTTCGCTTCGGCTACGGCCGCGGCGTATCCAGTTCGCGTGCCGAGCGTAGGCGATATCCGGATCAGCTGTTCATAGAACATCATGATCGCGTTCCACTGAATCGCGCCGCTCCGCGCCCGCTCGGCATGTACCGACTGAATCGCGGCCTCAAGTTGAAACCGGCCGGTGCGACCGCGACTCGCCGCTCTTCCATCAAGGGCAGGGATCACGTCTGGCAATCCTGCTCCGAAAGAGGCGCATAACGGCCGTCTGTCGCCCGCCGCGCCGCCCGGCGGGCTTCGCAGTGGAGCATCAGAGCCGCCAGGCCGTGAACCTCGGCCCGCCCTGGCATCAACTGCAGGAGCACTCTTGCGAGCCAGATTGCCTCCTCGGCGAGCTCGCGTCCGCGTTGGTCCATAACCGGCCATGTCATCCCAGCCGATTCCGAAGGGCGGCGTAAATCGCTTCCAGCACGGCGTCCGGCCGCTGCGGCAATTCACGCTCCTGTGAATTTCAAACCGGATACCTCCGTCGCGGATCTTCGTCTTAGCCCGCACCAGCCGCTGGCCCATCGTGGTGGGCGAAATCAGAAACGCGTGGGCAATGCGCGCGGCATCCAGGCCGAGAACGGTCTAGAGCCTGAGCGCATCCCTGGATCAATTGCCGGATGGGCGCGCACAAACAGCAGTTTCAATCGTTCATCTGGCATCTGGAAAGTCCGGCGACAAAGTCATGTCCTTCGATTCCTCTCTGTGGAGCGCGATCGCGGCTTCGCTGGCCTCGGCTACCTGCCGATGACGCACAAGGTCGATAAAAGAGCGGCGCGCCGCCGTTAGCAGCCACGCCTCCGGATTTTGTGGCACACCGTCGCGCGGCCAGGTTTCGAGCGCCGCTATCAATGGCCGTCTTCGGAGCAAGTGATGGCGGTGACGCCGCGGCGATTGTCGCGCCGATGAGCTGCAACGTCGTATGCGAGCGGTTGGCAAGTCGTACGAGCCGTTCGCCATCCTAAATAGGAAGACGCCCGGAATCATCGAAACTACGGAAGCCCGTCTCTGTGTGTAGGTTGACAGCCCTCACAACCCAGCGATCAACTCAGCGCCGAGCGCAGCTAAAGCGCCATCTTCATCCGACGACAAGCCGCTGACGGCGACGGCGCCAACTACTTCACCGTTCTTCCGGACCGGAATTCCGCCACCCCAGCCCACATACTGTGGATCGCCGTAGTAGGCGATGTCATGGCCCTTCTCAGGATGCCGGACTTTTTCTCCGATGTCTTTAGTCGCTTTGCGCTCGCGAGCAGCGGTCCAAGCCTTATTGATGGCGACACGGACCGAAGATACAGGAGCGCCGTCCATGCGGGCAAGGCAGATGAGATCGCCGTGCGAATCTGCAACGGCAATCACCGCGGTTTTCTGGACCTGAGAAGCCTTTTCAACGATTAGATCGACGGCGCGCTTCGCTTCGGAATAGTCGAGGGTCCGGATCGTTCTCATAGCCTGGGGGGAGACAAGAAGAATACAACAAGTTCCGGTCGGAGGGAATGATGTCAGGATTCAGAACAACGGTCGCGATACTTAAATCCCGGGCTAGGAGCATCTCCTAGCCCGGGACTCAGCTCAAAATACGAACTTCAAAGCGAACTGCACTAACCGTTCAGGTGAGGCTACGCCGCCTGCAACGGTTGAGGTAACCTCGCCGAATGTCCCGTTACCGAGGTTCTCTGACGGCATGCCGAAGTAGGGATGGTTGAACAGATTGAAGAATTCGGTCCGGAACTCAATTCCCAGTCTTTCGCCAATGTTGGTCCTCTTGAAAATGGCGAAGTCGAAGTTGTTGATTCCGGGTCCGCGAAGTGTGGGATCAACCCGCGCTTCGGTGCCCGCCCCAAAGTCTGGCGGGGCCGTGAAGCAGGCCGTGTTAAACCACAGTGCTGGACTACCAGGAAACGAGACAACGCCTCTACCGCCGGCTTTCTTGTCGCACCCCGGCACAACGTCAGGCCGGATATTCCCTACTCCAAGATTTGCCGCTTCCAGCGGAGTCGAGCCAGAATATCCGATCTTCAGCGGGAAGCCGCGTTGGAACGTTGTGATGCCGTCGACCCCCCAGCCGGAAACCAGCCCGTTCGCTATTCCGGTGAAGTTAGACGCGTACGGCTTGCCATGCCCAAAGGGAAGGTCGAGGACGTAGCTGATCACAAGGCGCTGCGAAACATCCTGAGCAGAGAGCGACCTTTCTCCCCTCAAATTGTTCCAGTCCTGCACGCCCGGAACTCCACCGGTTGGCCCTTCAAGCCAGCTCGTCAGAGTATCGGTATTGCTGAGCAGCTTGGCATTCGTGTAGGCCACCAGCAGCGTACCGCCACCCTGGAATCGGCGCGTCACGGTAGCCTGCAGAGAGCTATAGCTGCTCTCGCAGCATCCAAAGCCGTCCAAAGAAAGCCCGTTGTATTGCGGGTATGGGCGTTCCAGCTGACCCATTGCAACCGTAGCCCCATTCAGAGACGGATTGGGGTTTGTGCCCATCATTGGGTTGGGAACTTTCGTGGTGAGCGCGGCACCTTGAGACCACAGTTTGTCACTAAGCTGGTCCACGTTAGTGTTGTACTGCTCTAGATGAACGCCCATGGAACCCGCATAAGCCACATCCGCGAAGAAGCCGGCGGGGAGCTGGCGCTGGATGTCGAGGTTCCATTGCTGGACGTAACCGTATTTGGGGCCCTCGTGACCGTTGATCCCGTAGTACGGAGCTAACCCGGGGCTGCCATTAAAAGCCGCGAAACTCGATACGTTGGCGGGAAACGGGGCGAGAGTGCCAGCCAAGGGTGCGAAGTTGCGGCCTGGTGGTGGGAGGATTCCAGAGTTCCCGAAGGGACCAGTCTGAGTGCAGCCGAACGCGTTAGGTCCCCTGGGGGTGAACACGGAGCCGGCTGCGCCATAGGAGCAGTCGTCCCCATCCAACATGGCATTCGGAGTTATGAATGAGTCGGTCGTGGCATGGAGCGGCGTGCTGGCCAGATTCACGAAGTCGTTGTCGGGATTCAATCCGAACGAGACATAGTTCGGGATGTAGAAAATACCGTACCCACCGCGGATAACGGTTTTCTGATCCAAGGCGTAGGCGAAGCCAAGCCGCGGAGAGAACGCCTTCTTATCCATCGGGATATTGTTCTGGCTGCTATTGCGGCCGGTTCCTACAAGGAACGCGTCGCCAGGACAAGTTGTGCCAGTTCCGAAACAGCCAGATACGGTAGCGTTGGTCGCCGTCGGGTCCCAGTAGGAGAGCCGACCGTAGGCGTCGGACCAGGTGCCCTGCAATTCATAGCGAAGGCCGAAGTTCAACGTGAGCTTGCTCGAAAAGTGGAATGTGTCGTCGACAAACAAGCCGCGGTAGACTTGCAAGCCCTTGGTCTGGGCCGGAACCTGCGCAACCCCTTCCGTCTGGTTGACGAAGCTTCCCTCGTTTTGCGACAGGCCGAGCAGGAAGTCGGCGAAAGCAAAGTTGGAATTAGTGACGTCGTTTACGCCTCCAAACGGCGTTGTCCAGTTGCCTCCAAACGCGAATGCGCCGCTGGCGATGTTGGTCTGGAAGTAGTTGTCGTAGCCGAACTCGAACTGGGCACCAGCCTGAATGGTGTGCTTGCCTCGGATCAAGGTGAGCGCGGGCGTAATATTGTACTGGGTGTTGTGATCGCCAATGGCGCTGTTGCCCTGTGACTTTCCAACGTCGTTATTAAACGGGAAAGCCGGGGTGGGCGGAGTCCGCATCGAACTCGGCGGGCTGTTGTAAGTTGACGGCCAACCGAGCGTTGTGAGGTCAAATCCCGAGAGAAGCGGCTGACGTCCGTAGACGAACCGGCTTCCCGCGAAGTTGATGTCGAGAATGGTGGTGGGTGTGAAGACGTGGTTCACACCTATAGCGAGCAACTTGCTGTGATATTTCTCCGCGCAACGGTCATCGCAGAGACCTGTTCCTAGCGGATTCGACGGCAAGTCGAGTAGTCCGAAGTACGCGAATCTTCCGAACAGGTGCGTCTTGCTGCCAAGGTTCTGATCCCCGCGGGCTACGAACTCGTTGGTATTGCCGCCGCCTGGTGCCGCACTCAAATAATTATTTAAATCGCCGGGTTGGTTCGGTGCCGGGTATAAGGATTTACCCAGCACTTGCGTTGCCGTGCTGAATTCCGAAGCCGGGATTTGATTGTTGGGGTAAGGTGTCCGCGCACCGGTTGTCGTGTTCACGCTATAGGGGTCGTAGATCTGCCCCGCTGCCGCGCTGCACAGGCCGCCGCTGAAAGAACCTCCTGCTCCGCCCTCGGCAACCGGCAAGGTGCAAAGAGAGGAGAAATCCCCGGTTAGCTCGTTGGTTCCGGGGACGGTGGTCAGAAAAGGAGATCCGGTGCGCTGCCGGTACTGCTCCCAACTTACGTAAAAGAATGTCTTATCTTTGACCACGGGCCCACCCAACTGGAACCCGTACTGGTTCTGCGTCCACGGCGGACGCTTATTCGGAGTGTCGCCCGCCAGTTCTCCCTGCTTATAAAAATATTCGTTCGCGTTCAGCACCTCGTTGCGGAAGTACTCGTAGGCGGAGCCATGCCAGTTGTTTGTTCCGGACTTGGTGCTGAGGTTCGTAACGCCACCAGAGAACTTGCCCCACTCAGCCCCAAGATTGCTGTATTGCACCTTGAACTCGCCCACGGAATCCTGGGTCGGGATGATGATTGGCAAGTTGATATAGCCGATGTTCAGAGGTTGACCATCTAGATACTCCGCACCCTGATTCGCGAAAGAACCGCCGATCTGATAATTGCCCCAACTGAATGGGTTCTGACCCACCGGCGACCCGCCTGATCCACCCTGCGCGACCGCGGCCGGCGAAATTATGATCAGGTTGAAAATATTCCTGCCGTTCAGCGGCAGTTCGTCCGCCTTGCGTTGTTCCACCACCTGGCCCAACGACGCAGATTCGGTTTGCAGCAGCAGCGTCTCCGAGGTTACTTCGACGACCTGGCTGACCTCGCCGACCTGGAGCGCGGCATCAATGCGCGTGTTCTGCTGCACTTCGACCGTTATGGGAGTGCGGACGAAGTGCTTGAATCCCTGCTTCTCCACGTCAATCCGGTACTGGCCGGCGAACAGGTTCACAAAGGTGAAGAGGCCGTCGCTGCCGCTGGATTCGGTGTGCTTTTCCGACGTGCCCATGTTTGTCAGCGTCACTTGGGCGTCCGTAACCGCGGCTCCGGAGTTATCGGTCACCGACCCAGTGATCGAGCCGTATGTGCTTTGACCGTAGAGATAAACGGCTGAAGAAACAGCTAGGGCTAGCGAGACAAGCAGACTCCACAATATGCGACGTGGCATAAGCGACTCTTTCCAGTGCAGAAATTTCCCAAAATGGCCCCAAACTTCGTGGCGATTCTGGTCTATTTGTGCGACCGTTGTCAAGCAGAAAAAGCGATCATTCGGCTTGAATAATCGTTAACCCTTGGAATCGGTGGTATGCTTGCGCGGTCATGACCGCAACCATGATGGACATTGCGAAAGACCTGAAAGTCTCCGTGGTGACGGTCTCGAAAGTCCTGCGCAACCAGGGCCGGATCAGCGAAGCCACGCGCAAGCGTGTGCTGCGGCGCGCCAAGGAACTCAATTACCAGACGAATTGGGTGGCGCGCAGCCTGGTGACACGGCGCACCTACACCATTGGCCTGCTGCTGCCCGAATTCACTCATCCTTTCTTCGCGGAGATTGCACGCGCCGTGGCGCAGTCTGTGCGCCCCCACGGCTATCATGTGATCATTTCATGCTTCGAAGAAGATCCCGAGTTGGAAGCGAGCGAGGCCGACTCACTCCTCGCTCGGCGCGTCGATGGTCTTATCATCGCTTCCTCGCAGTCGCCTCAGTGTCCAGATCTGTTCGAGCGGATCGAAGAGCAGAAGGTGCCCTATGTGTTGATTGACCGTCCCATCGCTGGTCTGCAGGCCTGCTATGTCGGAGTTGATAACTACGCCATCGGCACTTTGGCGACGGAGCATCTTATCGCCCGAGGGTGTCGCCGTATCGCCCACCTCCGTGGTCCCGAAGTGGGCATCGCGGCAGAACGCCTGGCAGGCTATCGGCGAGCGCTGGTGAAGCACGGCATTCGCCCGAATTCGCATTACGTCGTGTCTGGCGGCCATCGAGATGACACGGGGTATGAAGGGATGCGGAAATTGCTCGACAAAAACCCGTTTCCGGACGGAATTTTCTGTTACAACGACCCGGTTGCCATCGGTGCCATGCGGGCCATCTTAGAGGTTGAGTTCAACCTGCCCGACGACATTTGCGTAGTTGGGGCTGGTAACATTCACTACTCCAACCAAGTTGCGGTTCCCCTTACCACGGTCGATCAGGGAACCTGCCGCATAGGGGCGCTGGCGGCTGAACTTCTCATTGAGCGAATCGCATCGAAGCGCCCCATGCGAGCAAAAAGAATACTGATTCCACCCAAACTCGTGGAACGGGAATCGACCCGGCGAAAGGCGAAGGCATAGAGGGTGCCGAAGGCCGCTGTGTCGAGGAATGAATTTGCCAGTCGCCACGCGCGCAAGTGGAGAACCATTCTTGAGCTAACTCGTGGGCACGGAGCGCCACTTACGCGATATGCTGGGCGACTGAAGGTACTTAATTGCTAAACACTCTGCTGCGGATATCTTATGTCTTCGCCTCGGTACGGTGGGCTGCGGCGCCTGCTGCTCCTGTCTTCGACGTGAATCTGCACCGGCACTGGCGGATGATTACCCCCCGCGGCGCACGCAGCAATCGGGATGGATTCGGCGCCCATGTGCAGGGAATGGGCCAGACACGGTTCGCAACCTCAGCCGGCAGTTATGTTTCCGCCAGTGACAAACGCCTCCATTCCGGGCTGGGCACGGCGGAGAAGGCGAAGGTGGAAATCGTTTGGCCATCCGGCACTCACCCGGTGTTGAACGATGTTCACGCCGACCAGTTCCTAGAAATGCGTGAACCGGAGAAGCTATGATCCGCGCAATCGTAATCTTGTACTTCGCCTGGCAGATGGCATCGCCGCAGGCCGCCGAGCATATGCAAGCGGGAATCGCGGCGGACAAACAACGGCAGTTCGATGTTGCCGTGCGGGAGTTTAAGCAGGTGACCGAACTCGACCCGTCATTCGCCGATGGCTTTATCAGCCTCGGCCAGGCCTACATGGAGAGCGGCGATTACGGATCTGCGATTGCACCGCTCAAACACGCGTTGGAACTGAACGCGGACTCGCTGCCTGCTCACCAGCTGCTGGGGTATGCTCTGCTCTCGCAGGGTTATGCGGGCGAGGCGATTCCACACCTGGAACGCGCGCCAGACAAAACCGCATTGGGCATTGCGGAGATCCAAACCGGACGACTGCCGGACGCGGTCGCGACTCTGCGGGCGGCGCTGGCCGCGGTTCCCAACGATCCGGACCTTCTCTATTACCTTGGCCGCGCCAGTGGTCTGCTCTCGAAACAATCGGTCGATACATTGTTGGCGGCTTATCCTGACTCCGCTCGCGCGCACCAGGCGATGGCGGAAAACTACTTCGTGCTGCGCCGGATGCCGGACGCCGAAAAGGAATATCGCGAAGCGTTGCGGCTACGCCCAGGCCTGCCCGAAGCTCATCTTGCACTGGGCGAAGTGTATGCCGGCGCTTCTCAATGGGCTAAAGCAGAAGAAGAATTTCGCATACAAGCCAAGTTGCAGCCCGGGAACGCCGAAGCTGCCTACCGTCTGGGAGAGGCGTTATTGGAACAAGGTAAAGCCCGTGAGGCGCGGGCGGAACTGTTGCGCGCGGACCGGTTGATGCCGGAGATGCCAGAAACGCTTTATTCGCTCGGGAAGGCGGCTTCCCTGGAAGGTGACGCCGCCGCTGCCGAGAAAGCCTGGACCAAACTTCTTTCCATCGAGAAGCAGAGTTCACTGGCGGCGCAGGCGCATTTCGGACTGGCTGGCCTTTATCGTAAGCAAGGAAAGACGGCGGAGGCGCAGCATGAAATGCAGGAGTTCGAAAGTCTGCAGAACGGTTCGAACCAACCCGCAGCCCCGCGAAAACAGGACTCACAGCATTAGTAGTACCTACAACTCAAGATCGGAGCTTACTCGCATGAGACCGGATCGGCATGGATTCCTTCCTGTTGTGACTGTAACTTTTTATCTTCTCGGTTGTTTGCTGTTTTGTTCTCTCATCGCTCTGCCGCTCGAAGCGGCCGAACCTTCGTCGCGCAACCTCGATTCGGGCTGGCAATTCCGCGCCGTCGCGAACACAGACCGATCCGATGTCAAGCAATGGCATCCCGCCCAGGTTCCGGGCGTGGTTCAAACCGACCTGCTACATAGCGGTCTCATTCCCGATCCTTTCGATCGAGACAATGAATTTCATCTGCAGTGGATCGGCCTGGCCGACTGGGAGTACGAGACCGCATTTCAGGTCGATGCGGCCGCGCTTGCGCGCGACCATGTCGATTTAGTATTTGAAGGGCTCGATACATTTGCCGACGTCTACCTCAACGACCAGCCGATTCTCCACGCCGACAACATGTTCCGGCACTGGCGAATCCCCGCGAAAGCTGCGCTCACGCCCGGGCCGAACACGCTCCGGGTTGTTTTTCATTCGGCAGTTGAGAAGATGATTCCTTACGCCAAGTCCCTGCCTTACATTTTGCCTTCGATCTCGACCCATAACTTCGGAAACGAAGAAAACATCGCGACCGCCCCCTATACCCGTAAAGCTCCGTACAACTACGGCTGGGATTGGGGACCGCGCTTCATGACCGAGGGAATCTGGCAGCCTGTCCGGCTTGAAACCTGGGACGCACTGCGCGTAGAGAATTTCCATATCCATCAGCAAAACATCGCTGCCGATTTGGCCAACGTTACAGCCGAGGTTGAGATCGAAGCTAGTCGGCCTACAGCGGCTACTCTCACCCTGGCTCACGATGAAACGTCTGGACCACAAACCGCCGATGGAACTCAGATGCTCCAACTCAATGCCGGCATCAATCACGTTTCGTTTCCCCTCCGGATAGCCACGCCCAAGCTTTGGTATCCGGTTGGGTATGGAAGTCAGAACCGCTACCGATTCTCTGCCACGATTCGTGTTGGCCGTGAGATTGCCGCTCGCAGCGAGACAAAAACCGGCCTACGTTCCGTCGAGCTGCGCCGCGTTCCCGATCAATGGGGAAAGAGTTTTGAGTTCGTGGTGAACGGTATTTCTGTATTCGCCAAGGGAGCGGATGTTATTCCGTTCGACAGCTTTCCCAACCGGGTCACGCCGCAGATTCATCGCAACATTCTCCAGTCCGCTCGCGACGCGCACATGAATATGGTTCGGGAATGGGGCGGCGGCTATTACGAGTCCGATGATTTCTACGATATCTGCGATGAACTCGGAATCATGGTCTGGCAGGAATTCATGTTCGGCGGGGACATGATTCCCGGCGACGTCGCTTTTCAGGAAAACGTCCGGCAAGAGGCCATCGACCAGATCAAACGACTGCGCGATCATCCGAGCATCGTGATCTGGTGCGGCAACAACGAGGTGGAAACCGGATGGTGGCACTGGGGCGATCGTCAGGAATTCAAAGCATCCATCTCGCCCGATACGCGCGACCGTGTCTGGCAGGATTACGTGATTATGTTCGCCGACATCCTCAAGAGCGCGGTCTCGCAATATGCTGATCCCACGCCCTACACGCCCAGTTCTCCCAGCGCGGACTTCGAAGAAATTCCTGACAACCAGCACAACGGCGATATGCACTACTGGGCAGTCTGGCACCAGCAGGCGCCGGCGCAGGATTATACCAAGCAATTTCCGCGCTTCATGTCGGAGTACGGATTTCAATCCTTTCCCGAGATGCGCACCATCCGCACGTTTGCCAACCAGCCTGAAGACTTCGATATCCGCTCCACGGTCTTGCAGGCGCACCAAAAAAACAAAGGCGGAAATGAACGCATCCTCACTTATATGCTGCGCGAGTACCGCGAGCCCAAAGATTTCGCTTCCTTCGTTTATCTGAGCCAGGTGCAACAAGCAGAGATTATCAAGATTGGCGCCGAGCACCTGCGCAGGCAGCGGCCGCGCACTATGGGTTCAATTTACTGGCAGTTGAACGACTGCTGGCCGGTGGCTTCCTGGGCCAGCATCGACTACTACGGGCGTTGGAAGGCCCTACATTACTATGCCCGCCGCTTCTACGACGATGTGCTGATCTCGCCCTTTTTGCACGACGATAAGGTGGACGTATACGTCGTATCGGACAAGCTCCAGCCGCTATCGGGGACGATCCACATGCGGTTGCTCGATTTCTCCGGCAACGTCTTGCTCGATCAAACCAAGGATGTTCAAATCCCGGCGCAATCAAGTGCGATTTATTTCAGCGTCGATCGGGCAGCCCTCTCGGCGAAAAACGATCCGCGGAAAAGCTTTCTGGCGTTTGACCTGCAAGTCGATGGCAAGCGGCTCTCTCGAAATCTAATATTCTTCGATGTAACGCACAACTTGGAATTGCCGGTTGCGCCCAGGATCGAGAGCAGCCTTACCAAAATCGATGGAGGGTACAGCATGACCTTGCGCACCGCGAGCTTGGCGAGGAACGTTTACATTGCGCTTGGAGATCTGGATGTTCAGATGTCCGACAACTACTTTGATCTGCTGCCCGGTGAGCCGGTCACGATTTCGCTCAATACTTCGAGCACGCTGGAGCAGCTAAAGAGCGCGCTGACCATTACATCGCTGACGGAGGCTTTTCAGCCAGCGGTCACAGCCCCGTGAGACCGCGCGGTCCTGTCTCACTCTCCGGCGCGCAGAGCCGCACCGCCAGCCATTCCAGGTTCGGCGCCGTAGCGTGCTTTCACCCGTGGGATCTGCTGAGCTCGGGAATTGACCCACCAACTCGGCAGACCTCCGAATACAATATGCTGTAACACCAACAACGCTAACTTTGTGTGGTAGCCGCCACCGCGCTGGAACCAATCCCCGGCTGCTTCAGTTCGCGTTGCGGTTCTTGTTCTAGAACGTTGGGCTTCAGCTCTGGTGAAGTGGCTACGCTGGGCGTTAACGGTATAAGAATAGTGTCGGAATGCTGAACCCTGTCTCCCAGATCGTCTCTGCCTCGGTTCTGATCGTTTCGCTCGCTGCGATCGGTGGCTCGATTCTCGAAGTTAAGCTGCCGAAAGGAGTGGATTTCACGCTGCAGAATTCCCCCACGCCTCAGAAATATCTGATCGAAACCATGCCGGGCGGAGTCGCCCTGCTCGATTACAACAACGATGGATTACTGGACATATTCCTGGTGAATGGTGGCCGCGTAGACCCCATGCATCCCGACAATTTCGATCGCCATGATCCTCGCTATTGGAACCGGCTGTACAGGCAAAACAAAGACGGGAGCTTCACCGACGTCACCGAGCAGGCTGGCTTGGCAAATGCCGGCGATGGAAACTATGGCATGGGCGTGGCCGTCGGCGATTACGACAATGACGGTTATCCCGATCTCTACGTAACTAACTATGGCAAGAACACCCTGTATCACAATAACGGAGATGGCACTTTCACCGACGTTACCGCCAAGGCCGGCGTCGCGGGCGGGGGGTGGTCGGTTTCGGCTGGGTTTTTCGACTATGACAACGACGGAAAGCTCGATCTATTTGTCACTCGCTACATGGATTGGGATATGCAGCACAGCAAGGACTGCGGCGGCAATTTTCACACCTACTGTCCTCCCGGAGAATTTCCCCGCACCACCAACATTCTCTACCACAATCGCGGAGATGGCACCTTCGAGGATGTGAGCCAACGCTCCGGAATTGCAGCCAGGAAAGGCCACGGTCTCGGTGTGGCCTTCGCCGATTATGATGGCGATGGATTTACCGACATCTATGTTGCCAACGATGGTATGCAACAATTTCTGTTTCACAACAACGGCAACGGCACGTTTGCCGAAGTCGCGCTCCAGGCGGGCGCGGCGCTGTCTTTGGATGGCGGGCCACTGTCCGGCATGGGCGTAGTATTTCAGGATTACGATAATGACGGAAAGCCGGACGTGATTGTCACAACTTTGCCGCGCCAGACTTATGCTGTCTTTCACAACGATGGCAACGGTTTGTTCAGCGACCGCGGCTTGCAAACTGGAGTGTCCATGCTTTCGGGAGCAACCTCTGGCTGGGGCGTTGGCCTGGAGGATTTCGACAATGATGGGCAGAAAGACCTGTTCATCACTCAGGGACATGTACTCAACAACGTAGAGGCCATCGATCCTTCGTTGCACTACCTGGAACCCACGCTCCTGACCCTGAATCATAATGGTCGTTTCGAACGCGTCGACCCGGGAACCGATGCGCTAGTCTCTGGACGGGGCGCGGCATTTGGTGATCTCAACAACGATGGCTGGATCGACGCTATCACCACGGTTTTAGGGGC
>Ga0302324_100008784_pt1 | contig 21255 bp, 19 predicted proteins | sample Palsa_T0_1_FD_201949 | JGI IMG/M metagenome (GOLD analysis project Ga0302324, IMG submission 201949) | Peat permafrost microbial communities from Stordalen Mire near Abisko, Sweden - Palsa_T0_1 | ecosystem: Environmental > Terrestrial > Soil > Palsa > Peat permafrost | place: Sweden: Abisko...
CTGATCAATGTCCCCTCCCCCTACAACTTCGACCTCACCGCGACGTCGCCCGCGCGCGGAGCCGGAAACTATGCGCTAGGCCCGGCCGGCTACGGCGCGCTCGACTTTGCCGGCAATCCCCGCACCATCGGCGCCACCATCAGCATCGGCGCCTATGAGAAATAATCCCGCGCCAGCCGCTACAATGTCTGCATGAGCGAACCCAAGGGACGCAAGAGCACGGCAGATTCGAAGACGGCAATCTCCACCGAGAGCGCCGCCACCGGGCCCGTTTCGCCAGGGATGCAGGTGGGCAAGCTGGAATTCACGCCCGTTTCGAAGACAGCAATCTCCACACCCGGCGCGCCCGCGGCGATCGGGCCATATTCCCAAGGCATACGTGTGGGCAACTTGGTGTTCACGGCCGGCCAGGTGGCGCTCGACCCGGTGCACCAGACGGTGCTGGCGGGCGGCATCAGCGAACAGACCGCGCGCGTAATGGAGAACCTCAAGGCAATCCTGGAGGCGGCCGGAACCAGCCTGGCGAAAGCCGTGAAGGCCACCGTTTTCCTCAAGGACTTCAACGATTTCGCCGCCATGAACGCGGTGTATGCCACCTATCTGGCGCCCGAGGGAGTGACGCCGCCGGCTCGCACCACGGTGGAGGTTTCGCGCCTGCCCAAGGACGTGCTGGTGGAGATCGACCTGGTGGCGGAGGTCTAAGCCAATGAGCGATTCCCCCGAAAAGGTTGTGCGCAGCGATTCGGAATGGCGCACGCTGCTGACGCAGGAGCAGTACCAGGTGCTGCGCGAAAAGGGCACAGAGCGGCCCTTCACCGGCGCGCTCACGCAGAATCACGAGACCGGCAATTATCACTGCGCCGGCTGCGGGGAACTCCTGTTCATGAGCGGCGCCAAGTTCGATTCCGGCTGCGGGTGGCCCAGCTTCATGCTGCCGGCCGACTCCAAGGCCATCGAGGAGCACGAAGACGCGAGCTGGGGCATGCGCCGTGTTGAGGTCACCTGCGCGCGCTGCGGAGGGCACCTGGGACACGTTTTCCCAGACGGCCCGGGTCCCACGGGGCTGCGCTACTGCATCAACTCCGCTTCGCTTACATTTGAACGGGCCAAGTGATGGGGGCGGCGGGGCGCGCTCGATCCAGGGTCTGCGCCTTTCGGGCCCGGCTGGCTCCGATTGCGGTGCTGCTGATCGGCGTTTGCTTATTCGCGAGCCCGATGCGCGCCCAACAGGCTGATTCCCCGCCGCCCGCCGCTACTGACGACCCGCAACTCGATCGGCAGTTACAGGCCATTGCCCAGAGCCATCACGGACACCTCGCCGTTTACGCACACAATTTGAAGACTGGCCAGACCGCCTCGCTCGATGCGGGCATCCCGGTGAAGACCGCTTCGGTCATCAAGATGGGCATTCTGCTGGACGCGGCCGAGCAAATCCGCGCCGGCCGCGCCACGCTCGGCGAAAAACTCGTCCTCACGCACGAGAATCAGGTCGCGGGCTCCGGGGTGCTGAGCCAGCTCACAGCGCCGCTTGCGCTCACGCTGGGCGACACGCTGACTCTGATGGTGATCCAGAGCGACAATACGGCCACCAACATGGCGATCGACCGGCTGGGCCTTGCGCACATTAACGCCACGCTCAAGGCGGCCGGTCTCACGCAAACCGTGCTCTACAAAAAGGTGTTCCTGCCCGTGGAGCAGCCGGCGCCGCCCGATCAGCCCCGCTTTGGCCTGGGCAAGACCACCGCGCGAGAGATGGCGGCCATCATGGAGCGGCTGGCCACTTGCCGGCTCGCGCTCGACGGCAGCCCGCCGCTGCCCGCCGACGGCCCGCTCTGCGGCGCGCTGTTGCACATGCTGCGCAACCAGCAGGACCGCAACAGCCTGCCGCGCTACATCGAGTCGCTCGACACCAGCGAACACGGCTCGGCCATCGCCAACAAGACGGGCGCGCTGGATGCGGTGCGCAACGATGTGGCGCTGATTGCCACAAAGAACGGGCCGGTAGTGATCGCCGCCTTTACCTGGGACAACACCGACCAGCGCTGGAACGGCGACAACGAGGCGGAGCAGACGCTGGGCCGAGTGGCGCAGGCTGTGGTGGCGCGGTGGTCGTCCGGCGGGCTGGATGCGGCGGGGTTCAGCTGGGAGAATCCGCTGGCTGCGCTGAGCGCGGCTTCGGCGCATTATTAGGGTTTCCCCCCGAGTGCTTACGGTCCAGCATGGGCTTCTGTGGTTCCCACCCTTGTGCAAGAAGACGCACAAAGGATGGGGCACCCAGATTCACTGGGGCACCTGGCTACCTGGACACCCGGCTTTGGCAGCGAGCCCCGCTGTTTGCTGTGAGCTGTCAACTGTCCGCTACTTCGGCACGGTGGGCAGGATCAGCGCGCTGGGATGCGCGGCGTCGTGATAGATCGTGTTGGCCGCGCTCACGAACTTCGCATCGGTACTGGCATTCGCGCCCGTGTTCAGGTTGCGGTCGAAGCGCGGGAAGTTGCTGCTGCTCACTTCAAGGCGAATGCGGTGGTCCTTCAGAAAAACATTGCTCGTTGCCCAGATGTCTATCTTGAATTCATAGATCTTGCCGGGCACAAGTTGCTGCGGCGCGCCGGTGGTTGAGTCGCGATACTTTGCACGAAGAATTCCCTCGGTAATGTCGATCGCAGTGCCGTCGGGAGCCACATCGACGAGTTTGGCGGTGAAATCGGTATCGACGGCGGAAGAGCTTGCATAGAGATCGAGCGAGACAGGGCCGGTGACTTCTACCTCGGCATCAAGCGGCGGCGTGGAGTAGACCAGCACATCGGGCCGCGCCTCCACTTCGCGCTGATCGCGCGGGCCGGCGGGCAGATGCGTTACATCACAGCACAACGGTCCGCCGACGGTCGGCACGGGATTCGCGGGGTCGTACGTGAATTTGTCCGGCCCTTCGGAGCGGAACTCCGTCCCGCGATTCGTGTAAAGAAAGCCATTTCCTGACGGGCCATTGGCGTCTCCGGAAGCATGTAGCCAATAGCGCGTCTCTTTCGCCCGCTTGAGCGGCCACGCGTCTTCATCGCGCCACTGGTTCGCGCCCATCACAAAAATCCGCACCGGTTTGCCGGCGAACTCATTCTGCTTGCCCTGCAGCAGGTAGTCGTACCACGCCAGCGTGACCGCGTCTCCGTCGTAATCCGCCGCCGCAGGCCCGAAGTCGACCGCGCCAATCTTGCGCCCGCTGCCGGCATGGCCGCCGACGGTGACAAGCAGGTGCTGGCCGCTGCGTGCCGCCTCGTTGCCGGCATGCGCGCTCATTCCCATGAAATTACGCAGCGAGCCGCCCTGAAAGATGTCGTACCACGCGGCGATGGTGAGCGCAGGCACCTGGATCGACGCGAACTGCTCCTCGATCGACCACTGCTTCCAGTAGTCGTCGTAAGTGGGGTGGGCAAGCCAGTCGAGAAAGTACGGCGCCAGTTTGCGCGTGGCATCGGCCGAGTTGGGCGCCATGTCGAGATTGAAAAGCGGGTACTGCGCGAGGGGCAACGTCTTCGCGCCCATCATGGCGTTTGTTGCGGCAGTCACCGTGCGGTTCAGCGTGTTCTGCGCCAGGCCCGAGGTCCACGACTCGTTGAACCACTGTTCGAACGCGCCTCCGTGGTAGGTCCAGTTCTCGTGGTAGTTTGAGGCGGTAACCACGGGGCAGATGCCGGCCAGGTGCGGCGGATGGCCGATGGCCGCCAGCATCTGCGTGGCGCCCACATAAGAGCCGCCCCACATGCCGACCTTGCCGTTCGAATTGGGCAGCGCGGCGGCCCACTCCACGGTGTCGTAGCCGTCGTCGGTTTCGTGCTTGAAGGGGTACCACTCTCCCTCCGACGTGTAGCGGCCGCGTACGTCCTGAATCACGACGAGGTAGCCGCGCAGCGCGGCCATGCGGCCGAACGCGGCGCCGCCGGCCTTGTCATAGGGCGTGCGCTGCAGCAGGGTGGGAAGCTTCCGGTCGCCGGGGAGGCGGTAAATGTCGGCTTTCAGCGTGACGCCGTCGCGCGTCTTCATGGCCACGCCGTTTTCGACAATCACCTGCGGAGCCAGCTGACCCTGGGCAGAGGGGGTGAGCGCCATGGCGAAGAGGACAAGGCGAAACGCGATCTTGTGCATGGGCCTTCTCAAGTGGAAAAAATCGGACCCGATCACCTTATCACCAAGAATGTGATTTTCGGAGGGGGTTTGAGTGTGGCGTTCAAATGCCTCAGGGGCTGAGGCCCGCCATTCATGGGGCTTCTGCGGCACGGTCGAAAACGGCGATGAGGCGGCGAATCGGGGAGTGCTATCCCCGGTCCCTCGCCTTTGGAGGCCGGGGAGGGTTGAGGAACCGGGCTGACAGTGACGCCGGTCACACCCCCGCGCCCACCCCCAAAAATAATTGCGTTGAATTAAATTGAAAAGGCGCACAATTAAATCAACAGCCAAAACCCCACCCAAAAAGGAGCATCCATGCGCAACATCACCGTCAGCCTTCCTGACGACTGCTACACCCGCGCCCGCGTCTGGGCCGCGCAGCGCGACACCTCCGTCTCCGCCGTGGTCCGCTACCTCCTCGAAACCATGCCCGGAGTCCCGCGCGCCGTCAAGGCCTTCCCAATCGTTAACTTCAATCCCATCAACGTCAAACCCGCGCCCGAGCCCCCACCCCCCGTAAAACAGGAAGTTTTTACAGGTGAAACTGTGGATCCTCAACCAAATCAAGCAGAATCAGCGAGTTAGCGATACCAACCTCGCAAAACCACAGATTCACCGTTCCCGTGAAGCTGTGCACCGACCCCTAACCCGTCAAAAATCAACCATCTACAGACCCCGCCCTCACCGTCCCACAGAATCCCGGATTCCGTGCAATAGCGCGGCCGATTGCCCCGGTGAAACCCGAGGATGGGACACCCAGCTGGTCGCGCCGACAGGCGAAACGCAGGTCCTTCGCTTTGCTCACGATGACAGATTTGTGGCGCTTTGCACAGGATGACAGCTTTTGCGGGAGGGCACGGCCCTATTGCGAGCGGCCTGGGTGGCGCTTATTCAGGGTTTCACCCCGATTACAGCAACCCCGCCGCCGGTTTTACGTCTGTATCGGTACAGCAGCCGGGCCCCGAGCCCGGCCCGCGGAGGGATTCGATGCTCGCTCCCACGGCAAATGCGCTGGCGCCGGTGCACGCTGGCGGACCTCACATGGCCGGCCAAGGCGCCCTTGACTCCATTCTTTTCCTGATCGGGGTGGTCTTCGCCGCTGCGCTCATCTGGGCCATCTCGCGGCCGGGCCGCACCTCGGCGTAGCAGGGATTGGAAGGTGGGCAGTCTCGCCCGTCACTTCCGCCGCGCCCGCCAGAACGAGCTCACGCTCAAATAGAGAAACACCCCCACCACCGCGCCGGACACCAGAAACGTGCGGTGGTCCGGCCCGTGTGCCCAGCTGGCGCGCGAGCGCCACATCGCCGGCACAAACGCCACCACAAACAGCATGAAAAAGGCCCCGGTGACCTCCAGCCACAGGATGCCGCCCACGCGCCGAAAGGGCCGCAGGAAGCCGCCGACGCCGCGTGCAATCCCAGACGTTCCGCGAACCGCCGCCTGTCCCGCCACCCGGCCAGCTTCCCGGCGCGCGGCGGCTTGATCGGCTGCTGCGGGCCGCCCGCTTGCCGGCTGCCCGCCCGCGCCTGACCCTGAAGGCTGCGCGCCGGACGGAGACACGCTGCCGGCCGCAGCCGCCGCGCCCATGCGCTGCCCGGCAATGCGTCCCGCCACCCGGAGCCCGATGCCGAGGGCGCGGCCGATGGAGTGCGGCTTCATTCCGATATGATGGTAGCAGCGACGTTCGCCGACCGGCTCGCTTCAAGCCCCTGGGCCGATTCTCCAGTTGCCGCGGAACGGCATCGGAAGTAAGGTAGAGGAATCTCATGCCGCTTCCCGCGCCCCCGCACGCGCCGGCCGCCGCCCTGGAGGTACCACGTGACTTCTCGTCTGCGCGAATTGATTCAGCAACTCGGCGAGGCGATTCATGAGTCGGTGATCGAGAGCGAACAGATTGCCGGGGTGGTCCAGGACATTCGGCGTCACGGCTTCGATGTGCTGCTGATGCTGGAGGCGACCATCGGCCTGAACGAGGTAGCGGCCAGGGGCGGGCAAAAGGAACTGACCGAGCCCGGAGCTGCCGGCGCCCTGGTGGGCGCTGAGGGCGGCGAAGAAGGCCCCTTTACGCCCAACGATCTTCATTTTCTCCGCTCCCTGCGCATCTCCGTCGAGGGCGAGGCGGAAAATGCCTCGGACAACGATACCGAATAGGCCGCTCGGCGATCCGGTGCGCCAGCATTTTCTCGCGCGCCGAATTTCCAGTTATCTGCTCCGGCGCCCTCGCGTTAAACAGGGGGCTGCCAATGTCACATCCATGTGGTATTCTCCCACCGTTCAGCGGGATGCGGGCAAAAATGCCGCCCCGGCAAAATCCTGTACCGGATAGAGGCGCCCGTGCATCTTATTCGGCAGCAGCCAGAGCGAAGGCAGGGTCGATACGGAAATGAAAGACACTCTCGGGGTATTGCTTGCGGGCGGAGCCGGCGAACGGCTCTTTCCGCTCACGCGCGACCGCGCCAAGCCGGCGGTGCCGTTTGGCGGCCACTATCGCATCATCGACATTACTCTTTCCAACTGCATCAACTCCGGCCTGCGCCGCGTCTACATCCTCACCCAGTACAAGGCGCTGTCGCTGAACCGGCACATCCGCGAGGGCTGGACCGGCATCATGGCCCAGGAGCTGGGCGAGTTCTTTGAGCTGCTGCCGCCCATGCAGCGCACCGGCTCCAACTGGTACATGGGCACCGCCGACGCGGTCTATCAGAACATCTACTCGATCGGCAGCGAGCAGCCCAAGCACATGATCATCCTGTCGGGCGATCACATCTACAAGATGGATTACAGCCGCATGCTCGAGTATCACGAGCAGACCAAGGCCGAGGTCACGCTGGCCACGCTGCCCATCGCGCCCGAAGAGGTAAAGCAGTTTGGCGTGGTGGAGGTAGCCGCCAGCGGCGAGGTGCTCGGCTTCCAGGAGAAACCGGCTTCCACCACCTTCCGCTCGCCCATGAGCCCGAACGCGGTGGACGCATCGATGGGCGTGTACATCTTCAACACCGAGGTCCTGCTCAAGGCGCTCATTGCCGACGCCGAAGATCCCGCCTCGAAGCACGACTTCGGCCACAATATCCTGCCCAACCTGCTGGGCAAGAAAAAGATGATGGCTTACAGCTTCGTCGACGAGAACAAGCAGAAAGCGCTCTACTGGCGCGACGTGGGCACGCTCGACGCGTATTACGACGCCAACATGGACCTGTGCTCGGTTTCACCGACCTTCAACTTGTATGACAAGAGCTGGCCCATCCGCACGCGCGTGCGACAGTACCCTCCGGCCAAGTTTGTGTTTGGCGAGCCGGGCCGCACTGGCATGGCCATCAACTCGGTCATCACCGCCGGCGTCATCATCTCCGGCGCGTCGGTGTCAAACTCCGTGCTGTCGCAGGATGTGCGGGTAAACTCCTACTCCGACGTGGACGCCAGCATCATCTTCTCGCACGTCAATATCGGCCGCCACTGCCGCATTCGCCGCGCCATCATCGACCGCGACGTGCACATTCCCGAGGGCACCGTCATCGGCTACGATCCGGTGGAGGACAAGCGCCGCTACTTCGTCACGCCGTCAGGCCTGACCATCGTCACCCGCGATGCGTCGCTGTTCGAGAACCCCGTCGACCCCGACTTCCTGCAACGGTATTGACGCAAAGAAGTGGATTTGAAAGGGCACGACTTCAGTCGTGCCACAGAGCTTCAAATCCACGTTGGGCTTCAGCCCCTGAGGGACGCAGGCTGGGATTTGCCCTTCAACTCACCCGTGCACGCCGATCCGCTCCAGCCGCCGCACATATCCCAGGCAGATCAGCAGCGGCACTGCGCCAAACACGCCGAACGAGCAATCGATCAGCCGCCAATACATCGGAATCCCGCGCACCTGGCCGGCGATCAAGGCCAGCGGGATAACGCCCGCACACGCGATCACGCCAAACGTCAGCACCCAGCGGTTGCGCACCGGATCGCGCAATGGTCCCAGGAACGCAACCGCGATGGCCAGGTGCGCAAAGGCCAGCCAGTCCGTGCCATAAGCCAGAAACGGGTAGCGGCGATTGGTGTCGGCCAGTGCGCCCTCGACGCGCCGCAGCCATGCGTGCAGCGCGGGTTCCTGCCCGGCGGTGGGACTCACGCCGTGGCAGTGATTCAGCCAGCGCAATTCGTGCTCCAGCGGAAACGCCGTCAGCCCGCTCAAGACCAGTCCCGCGATAAATAGCACCAGCCAGAAGCGGATGCGCCGCAGCAGCACCTCTCTGGCGGTTTGGGGTGACGAGTCCCGCATGGAGGCAAGTATAGGACCTTGCATTCCAAATCGCTTCGACGCTCCATTCCCGGCATCCCCTCCATTCCACGAGTTGTCTTCAACTTGGTGGTGAGCGTATGCTTGAGCCGATCGTTCGTGGCCTGAAAGAGACCCGGATTCTTGCCGGTTTCCGGCCATTGCCATGGATTGGCGGGAGCGCATCGTATCCGATTGTCTTCCCGCCCTGGGGAGGAACCCGTGCGCTCTCAGTCGCTTGCCGCTTCCGTTCTTTTGATGGGTTGTTTTGTGTTCAGTCTGGATGTCTGTGGAGCAACCCCGGCCCCCAGGGTCTCGCTGTCAGTCACCAGCATTGCATTTGGCAACCAGAATATCGGTTCGCAGAGCGCGGCTAAGACGGCGAAGCTGACCAACATCGGCACCGCGAAGTTGAGCATCGCAGGCATCAGCGTTACGGGCATCAACGCCCCGTCGTTTGCGGCCTCAAACAACTGCGGCGCCAGTCTCGCGCCGGGCGCAGGTTGCACCATCGGCGTGAGCTTCGATCCGCTGGCCGCGGGCTCTGCCCAGGCAGCGGTCACGATCAGGGACAATGCGAGCGATTCTCCGCAGTCGATTGCGCTGACAGGAACCGGAAATCCGCAGGCGGCGACACCGGACATCTCACCTTCCGGGGGCACGGATGCTGTGGCCGCGACGGTCAGTATCACCGACTCGACGCCGGGGGCCGCAATCTACTTCACCACCAACGGAAGCACGCCGACAGCCGCCTCCCGCACGTACTTCGCACCGTTCGTGGTGACTTCCACCGAGACGGTCAAGGCCATTGCAATAGCCGATGAGTACGCCCCGAGCGCAGTGGCGTCTGTCTCTTTCACCATCAAGGCGAACCCCGACCAGCGCGCCGATGCCTTGATTGCTCAGATGACGGAGGCCGAGAAGCTCCAGCTCGTACACGGCAACGCCACGGCCAAGAGTCTCACCGGGCCACACGGGGCGGTCTTCTGGGTTCCAGGCATACCGCGCCTGGGGATTCCGGACCAGCTGGGCGCCGATGGACCGGTAGGTGTGGCGGACCACGTTGGTCCGGCCACCGCGCTGCCCTCTTCCCTGGCCAGCGCCGCGAGCTGGGACCTGAACGAGGCGTACCGGTATGGCGAGGTGATCGGCAGCGAATTACACGCCTATGGGCTCAATGAAAACCTTGGAGGCAACCTGAATCTCATCGGCCGGGAACCGCGCGACGGAAGGACCTTTGAGACGGAGGGGGAAGATCCCTATCTGGCCGGAGAGATTGAAGCGCAGCATCTGCTCGGAACCCAGGACCAGTTTGTCATCGCGGGCGTGAAGCATTACGCATTCAACGACCAGGAGACCGCGCGCACCCAAGCCAACGCGCTCATCGACGAACGGTCCGCGCACGAGAGCGACCTGCTGGCATTTGAGGTCGCGCTTGGAGACTCAAACGCACAGATGGCGATGTGCGCCTACAACCTGGTCAATGGAGCGGATTCCTGCCAGAACGATCATTTCCTCAACGATGTGCTGAAACAAAACTGGGGGTTCCGGGGATTCGTTCTCTCCGATGCCTATGCCACGGAGAGCTCGGTAACGGCCGCGATGGCGGGGTTGGACCAGGAGCAGCCGGAAGGAGGTTACTTCGATGGAGTCCTGACTCCCGAGAGTCTCGCGGATGCTCTGGCCAACGGCGATATGCCGATGTCGCGGTTGAACGACATGGTGCATCGAATCCTGCGCGGCACGTTTGCGGCGGGCGTTTTCGATCATCCTGCCCCGGTGGTCCCGATCGATGCGGCAGCAGACGCAGCCATTGCGCAGGAGGAAGCGGAGCAGGGCGCTGTTCTGTTGAAGAACGCCGGCGGGCAACTGCCATTGAGTCCCTCCACAACCGCGGCCATCGCCGTAATCGGCTCCCATGCCGATGTGGGAGTGTTGTCAGGAGGAGGCTCGGCGCAGGTCTATCCCGTGGGCGGCGCGGCGCTGACCCTGCCCCCGGCTTGTCCCCCTGACAGTTCGCTGCCCGGCGGCCACGCCTGCACGGATTCACATCAGGTTTTCGACCCATCCTCACCGCTTGCCGCGATCAAGGTCATTGCGCCCGGCGCCGCCGTTACTTACAACGATGGCGCCAACGCAGCCGCCGCGGCCAAACTTGCAGGAGCGTCAAGCGTGGCCATCGTCTTCGTCAGCGAATGGGAGAGCGAGGGCATGGACCGCGTCAGCCTGAACTTTCCCAGCGACCAGGAGGCCCTGGTGGCTGCCGTGGCCGCGGCCAATCCTCACACCATCGTGGTGCTCGAAAATGGCGGCGCACATGTAATGCCATGGCTAGGCAGCGTGAGCGCGGTGCTCGAATCGTGGTTTCCCGGCCAGCGCGGCGGGTCTGCGATCGCCAACCTGCTGTTCGGCAGAGTGAATCCTTCGGGCAAGCTCCCCATCACATTTCCCGCCAGCGTAGAGAGCCTTCCCCGGCCCACGATTCCGATCCCATCGCCGCCAACCTCGACCGCGCCTTTCGATGTCGATTACAACATCGAAGGATTTAACGTCGGATACAAGTGGTACCAATCGCGCAATTTGAAGCCATTATTCGCCTTCGGGTACGGGCTCTCGTACACCAGCTTTTCGATCTCGAATCTGCAACTCACTCCACTTTCACCCGGAGCCAGCGGATTCAGCGTGAGCTTCAACCTGAAGAACACGGGAAGCAGCGCCGGCGCCGAGGTGGCGCAGGTCTACCTCGGATTCCCCGCGAGCACTGGAGAGCCGCCCATGCGCCTGGTGGGGTGGAACAAGGCCCTGCTTGAGCCCGGAGAGGATAAATCCATCACGGTAGTGGTCGATGCGAACTCATCTTCGCGACCTTTTTCCTACTGGGATACGGCTTCAAACCGCTGGGTGGTTGCTCCGGGCGATTACGCCGTGTTTGTTGGCGATTCGTCTGACAATGTGAAGCAGGCGGGGACATTCCGCGTCGGCCCCTAGATGGTTCAGCAATTTTCCGGGCCCGATCTCATTCTTCACGGAGCGGCCTTGTATTCCCTGGCAAATCGCAAAACTCGCCTCTGATTCGTATCACTCGACCTCCATGCCGCAGGGTGGCGCAAGCGGTCGTCGCTATAATTCACTCTGAAGACATCGCAATTCCTTGAGCCCGCTGACGCATCATCAGGCACCGCTCAAAATCAAATCAAAAGGTCGGGATCACGTGGGCTCTCTCTTGAGGTACGAGCGCATTCAGGGCTGGCACGGGGCGAGCCTTCTTATCATGAGCCTGGCGATTGCCGCGCTGCTGCTCTGTGGGCCGGTGGCGCCCGCACAACAGCCTGCCGCGCTGCCTGTGTGGCAAGGCGTGCTGCACGATGCCGCGGGCGCGCCGATTGCCGGCGCAAAGATCCGCCTCGTGGGTACAGCGAAGGCTCAGGCCGTCACCGGCCCCGACGGACGATTTCAGCTCCCGCCCCTCGCAACCGGCCAATACCGTCTCACCGTGGAAGCTGGAGGCCGCAAGGTGCAATACGCGCTTCCCATTGACCTGGAGCCGGCCGCGTCAGCCGTGTCGCTCACGCTCTCAGGCCACGGCGAGCTCACCGTGACCGCGCTCAAAGGCACGTCTGCAACGGGCGGGGAGCAGCTCTCCAGCCAGGCCGTGAGCGAGTTGCCCCTGAACAAGCGCGATTTCAGCCAGTTGCTGCTGCTGGCCGCCGGCACCATGACCGACGCCAACGGCGCCACTAACTTCACGCAGCAATTTGCCATCAACGGCCAGCGCGGCGTGGAAGCGACCTTTGCCATGGACGGCGCCGACATCAGCGATCCCGAGATGGGCGGGTCGACTTTTTCCAACTTCAACGTGGATGCGGTCGAGGAGATTCAGTCGAGCTCGGGCTGGATGCCTGCCGAGATCGGTCGCGGCGCGGCCGGCTTCACCAATATCGTTACCCGCTCCGGCGCCAGCGGATTTCATGGATCGGCATTTGAGTTTGTACGCAACTCGGCATTTGATGCGCGCAATTACTTTGACCATCCGACGGTGGCTTATCCGGGGCGTATTCCACCCTTCCGCCGCAATGAGTTTGGATTTACCAATGGCGGCCCGGTATTTATCCCACACTTATACGACGGCCGCAAGCGGACATTTTATTTCGCGCAATACCAGGGTTTTCGCCAGGTGCTGGGAACGACGCAGGTCATGCCCGTGCCTACTGCGGACGAGCGCCTTGGCAAAGATACCACGGCTTACGCCGGCGACACGCTGTTCGTGCCCGTCGACTCCGGCATCGCCGCCGTGCTGGCGCGCTATCCGCTGCCCAACTACACGGCCGGATCCTATGGCGTGCATACTTATGCCACGGCTTCCAAAGTCATTACCAATGCCAACCAATTCTCTCTGCGGCTCGATCATAAGTTCAGCAGCAAGGATCAGTTCCTCGCCCGCTTCAACATGGATAACATCACCGGACCGACCACCAATCCCGATCAAACCGCGATCGATCCCACGTTCGGCGTCACATACATTGACCGTCAGCGCAACGTGGTGGGCACTTATACGCGCACGCCTTCGCCGCGGCTGACGCTTGAGTCCACGCTGAGCATTACCCGCTCCACGCCAGGATTTCCCACGCCCAATCAAACCGACCCCGCGGTCAAGTTCATTGACGGATTCTTTGAGGCGTTCAACTCCGCCGCCGGCTCCGTGATGCAGGCTTACGGCAACCTCTTTGCGGGGCGTCAGACCGCCACATATACGCGCGGCAATCACTCCGTGAAAGCGGGAGTTGAGGGGCGCATCAATCGCGACACCACTTACTTCGGCATAAGTCCCAATGGCGAATACGACTTTGGCGGAGGCACCGCGTTTGCTACCGAAACGATTACGTCGGCGAGCGGAAAGCACAATTTCAGTCCCGGCGATCCGCTGCCCGATACGCTGTCGAGCTTTCTCTCCGGCAGCCCGTTTATCTATACAGTCGCCATTGCGCCGCCGTACTTCTCCAACGGCCCGCACATAGGCCCCGCCGCCATCAGCCGCAATAACTTCAGCGCCTTCGCGCAGGATAGCTGGAGGGTCAATCCGCGCTTCACGCTCGATTACGGGGTGCGCTGGGATCTCTACACTCCGATCACGGAGCGCGCGCATCGCACTTCGAGCTTTCTCACTGTGAATGGCGCGCAGGAATATGTCATCAACCCGCAACCCGGCTACCAGACCGATTGGCATGCGTTCGAGCCGCGCATCCAGGCCTCGTGGCAGGTAACGAATAAGTTACTGGCGCGCGCGGGGGGAAGTATCATGACCATTCAGCCCAATATCTGGCAGGATAATTTTCTTACGGGCTCGACGCCCTTCGCCGTTTATCCGCGCCTGTTGTCCGCTTCGAACGCGCCGATTCATTACGGATTTCAAATTACTCCGTCTCAATTGCCGAATGTCTACACTCCGCAGGGCGCGAATATCTTTGCTTCGGGGAACACCAAGGCCGTGCCTGCGAATACCGTGATGGATGTCAATCGCTACGAGCAGGACATGGCCGCGCTTACGCCTGCTCACCAGGTGAGCGATCTTAATCTCAGCGGGATCGACCGCTCATTTGACAATGGCACTCTCTACACATGGACCGCGGGCCTGGAGCGCAAGCTGGGCAATCTCACCGGGGATGCGAGTTATGTAGGCACCACCGCCAGCCATCTGCCGCGAACCAGCTTTCCCAATGCCTATCCCGGCGCCGATCCGCAATTTGCACCGCACACCATCTTTGACGCGGACGGCAATGTCATTGGCGGATTCGGCGTCGAGAATGTAATTGCCGCGACCGCTCATTCCACTTATCACGCGCTGCAGACTTCTCTCTCCGGAACCATGGCTCATGGCGGTCCCGGCATTCAGGCGAGTTACACCTGGGGTAAGTCGATCGACGACACCAGCCAGGTGATCGGCGGGACGGGCTCCACGGGCGCTGTGGCGCAGGGATTTCCCCAGGACCCATACAACACGCATCCGGAAAAGGGTCCGTCGAACTTCGATGTGACCAATGCATTCAATCTAAGTGTTGCCCAGGACATGCACCTCGACAGCGTCAATTTCCTTCATCCTGTCAGCAAGAAGGTGACAGGCGGATGGGAATTGCTCAGCATCTCCACGATAAGTTCCGGTTCGCCGTTTACGGTCTACTCCGGCATCCAGCAGACGGGCGCGGGATCGAATGGCGTCGACCGTCCGGACCAGACCGCCAAGGCGCATCTCTCCACCGCGCGTACGGTGCGGGAGGACTACTTTGGCGAAGGCGGCAACAACGGCGTGGACTTCTTTTCCATTCCGATCCACGTTCCCGGCGGCACGGGGCCGAACCAGGGAGTTTTCGGTACGCTGGGGCGCAACAGCTTTCGCGGGCCGGCGTTTTACGACTACGATTTTGCGATGATCAAGGACACGCCCTTTGGCCATCGCGAGAGCGGCGCCGAGCTGGTGGCATTGCAGTTTCGCGCGGAGTTTTTCAATCTGTTCAACATCGTGACCATGGGTCTGCCGGCCAATATCATCCCCGTGACAAGCTCCGGGCAGATCAGCACCACGCCGGGCTTTGGAGAGATCAGCAAGACCGCGGGCAATTCCCGCCAGATCCAGTTTTCGCTGAAGCTGATCTACTGAGCCGCTCATCGAATTCCTGCTTGCTCCCGGTGCTTACTCCGCATGGACTTCTGTGGTCTCACGTCCAGAGTTCGCGCAAATGCGGTCTCCTGCTACACTCCGGGAGTGATTCCACTCGATCGAATTCTGACCGCGATGCTGGCGCTTGTCCTGCTTCCCGCAACCGCCGCGGCGCAGGCCCATCCTCCGGCGCGTCCCGTCAAGTCTGCGACCCATCCGGCTGCCCCGCAGGGCCCCATTGCCGACCGCATCAGCGCCATTCTCGGCGAGCCCGCACTGAGCCGCGCCGAGTTTGGCATCAGCGTGACTACGCTCGATGGCCAGCAGCTCTATGCCTATAACGATGGCCGCCTGTTCACGCCCGCATCGAACGCCAAGATGCCCACTACCGCAGCGGCCTTTGCGCTGCTCCCCGTGGATACGCTGACCTGGACCACGCGCGTGGTGGCCGCGGGCGACGTGGACGCAGCCGGCGTGTTGCACGGCGACCTGATCCTGCTGGGCGCGGGCGACCCCACGCTCAGCCTTCGGAAGTACCCGTATCAGCCGCCTCCGCAAACACCCCCCGCACCAGCGCCGAACCCTGCAACCCAGCCGCCCGAAGAACCCGCGCCCCCACCCAACCCCATGACGCCGCTGGAGCTGCTGGCACAGCAGGTGGAGCAGGCCGGTGTGCGCACCGTCGATGGCAACGTGGTGGGCGACGACAGCTTCTTTCTCGACGAGCCGTATGGCATGTCGTGGAGCTGGGACGATCTGCAATGGCCCTACGGCGCGCCGGCCTCCGCGCTCAGCTTCAACGACAACACGGTGGAGCTGACCCTCAGACGCGATCCGGCTTTGCCTGCGGCCACCGCGCCTGAGTGGAGCCCCAAGGTCGAGTATTATGTGCTCGAAAACAACATGACGCCGGTGACTGCCGGAGACACCGCGCATCCCGGCCTGGAGCGCCGTCCGGGCAGCATCATGGTGCGCGCTTGGGGCACCGCGCCCGCACAGGGGTTGCATACCGGCCTGGCTATTGAAGATCCGGCCGCCTTCACTGCGGCAGCCTTCAATGAGGCGCTGCGCAGCCGCGGTGTCACGGTGAAAGGCACAGCTTCCGCACTGCATCGGCAATCGACGAGCACCGGCGATTTCTCGGCCGAGCGCGCCCAGCCGCTGGTGCTTGCGCCGCTCAACCTGCCCACGGTAGAGGCGGCGGTGGACAATCGCCGAGTACTGGCCACGCGCGTTTCCATTCCCATGGCGGAGGACCTGATGGTCACCAGCAAGATCAGCCAGAACCTGCATGCCGAGCTGACGCTGCGCCTGCTGGGCAAGCTGGAAGGCTCCGACGGCAGCCTGGCACAGGGCACACGCGTGGTGCGTCAGTTCCTGATCGGCGCAGGCGTCGACGACGGCGACTTCTTCTTCTACGACGGCTCGGGCATGAGCGCCGACGACCGCATCGCTCCGCGCGCGCTTACGCGGCTGCTGACTTACGCGTCGCACCAGCCGTGGGGGGCGGCATGGCGGCAGACTCTTCCCGTGGCCGGCGTGGACGGCACGCTGTCAGACCGCTTCAGGACGTCGCCGCTCAAGGGCAGGCTGTGGGCCAAGACCGGTACGCTCAACGAAGCCAATGCGCTGTCAGGCTACCTGACCGGGGCCAGCGGCAAGACGCTGGCGTTTTCCATTATGGTCAACGGCCACCGGCCCGGCAGCAACAACGAGCTCGCGGCCATCGACCGCATCGCCGAGGCCATCGCCGCGTCGGAGTGACGCGGTATCATCGAAGCAGCATGCGCATCACGTCTCTAGTCCTCATCGCCTGCGCTGCGTGCCTCACGCTGGCCGGCTGCCGCTCGCTGCCGCCCTCAAAGCCCGCGTCGGAGTGGACCGCCGAAGAGGCGCGCGGCGCGCAGATCTACCAGCAGGATTGCGCCCGCTGCCACTACCCCACCACCACGCAGGGGCTGCACGGGCCGGGCCTGCAGTCCATTACCAAGGTGAAGGCCATGCCCTCCGGCGCGCCGCCCACAGAAGAGCGTCTCACTGAGGTTATTCTGCACGGGCGGCTCATGATGCCGGCCACGCCCCTCACCGACGAGCAACTCCACGACCTGCTGGCCTACCTGCACACCCTATGACCGATCAAGCCGGCCCCGAAATTGCCAGCAAGGACCCGAAGCGCGATGCCGCGCCCGCGCCGCCATCCGTCAAAGCGCTGGCGCCGGCAGACCTGAAGACCATCCTCGAATTGCCCGGCCTGGCTGCCATCGCCTTTTACCTGCTGGTGCTGGCCGCGGTCATTGTGATTGGCGTGGTCGGCGGCCACTATCCGCCGCTGTTTCTGGTGCTCGCAGCGTCGTTTATCACCGCCAGCGGCGGACTCATGCGGCTGTTCCGCTGGGCCTGGGCGCTGGCGCTGGCCGCGGTGTTGCTGCTGGCCATCTACAACTTGTGGATTTTTTCCGCGCAGCACGCCGGCGCGGCCGTCGTGCAGGGCCTGCTCAACTTTGTGTTTTTTCTCTACCTGGTGCGGGATGAGGTGCGGCGCAGGCTGCGATAGCTACCAGATGCACTTGCAGACGTTGGATTGGCGGATTTTTCCGTCCTTTGTTATTAACGTCATCCCCTCAACGGTTGCCGTTGCCGCGATGATGCGGTCTATCGGATCGCCGTGAAACGGCTCCGGCAGCTCCGCGGCATAGACCGCGATTTCGGCGGACAATGGCGCCAGTTGGACTATCGATTGGAGCGCCGCAATGAATTCCATTGTCTTTGAATTCAACGGCAGGCGATTCCGGACTGCCGCATAGGCCAATTCATACAAAGAAACCGGCGATAAGCAAAGATTCTCTCCCGTTCTACGAGCTCGCAAGATTGCGTCGTGCGCATTCCGCGAAAGCTTCGCTGGATCGGTGAGCAACCAGACCGCGACGTGTGTATCCAGAAGTATCATTCAGGCGGGTTCAGAGACCAATGTTCATTAAGATGGTCCCAGTCCTCGGGTGGAACGATTGGATCGACGAGATCGCCCAGGTCGCCTTTCAGGAAGCCTCGCAGACAGCCGAAAATCGCCTCCGGGGCCTCTTTCCCGGTTGGCTCTTCGGGCGGCAGGATACGCGCAAGCGGCTTGCCCCGCTTGGTCACAAGGAGCGGCTGACCCGTGGCATCCACTTCCTTCAGTACAGCCAGGCATTTAGCTTTGAACTCGCCTACAGCCATTGAACGCATCAGCTTTCCTCCGCGGCGTGCGACTTTCATCCGACCATGGTCATTTTACCATGGTCATCTCCGGGCGCGTCGGATTTATCACTTCGCCCGAAGCCGCCGCAGTGGTAATCTCTGCCCATGCTGCTTGGAAACCTGAAGACCCTACTATGCCTTGGACTCGTGTCGGCAACAGCGGCCCTGGCGGCCGATGCGCCCAAGAAGCGCGCCATCACGCTCGACGATCTGGCGCGGATCCAGCGCGTTGGTTCGGCCGCCATCTCGCCTGACGGCGAATGGGTGGTATACACGGTCAGCCAGACTGACACCAAGGAAGACAAGGGCCAGACCCACCTCTGGATGGTGAAATGGGACGGCTCCGCACAGATCCAGCTCACCTACGGCAAGGAGGGCGCGTCGGCTCCGCGCTTCAGCCCCGATGGCCGATATATCAGCTTCATGTCGTCGCGGCCCGGCACGGCCAAGGGCACGCAGGTGTGGGCCATGGACCGGCGCGGCGGCGAGGCCGAGCAGCTCACCAGTGTCACGGACCAGGAGATCGAGGGCTACAGCTGGTCGCCGGATTCGAAGCGCCTGCTGCTCACCCTCCATCCCAAGGCCGAGCCGGACGCCGAGGAAGGCAAGCCACCTGCGCCGCCCAAGCCCATCGTCATCGATCGCTATCACTTCAAGCAGGACATCCAGGGCTATCTGCGCGACGACGCCTGGGACGCGCTCTACCTCTATGACCTGGCGGCGAAGAAGGCCGAGAAGCTGACCACGGCGAAAAACGTAGCCGAAGAAGACGCGGTCTGGTCCCCTGACGGCGCATGGATCGCTTTCGTGAGTAATCAGGATGCCGACCCCGACCGCAGCAACAATACCGATGTGTTTGTGGTAGCGCCAAAGGCCGGGTCGGCGGCGCGCAAGCTCACCTCATGGACAGGGCCGGACGGCGGCCACCTGGCATGGTCGCCTGATTCGAAGGCAATCGCCTATGTGCAGGGCGCAAAACTGGAGTTGCTCGAATATTCGCAGCCGCGCGCAGCCGTCGTTACTCTGGATGGCAAGGTAAGTTATCCGGCGGCTACTTTTGACCGCGCTGTTCATGAGCCGAGATACAGTCCTGACGGAAAGTTGAGTTATCTGGCCGCCGACGATCGCAACCAATACCCCGCAGAGGTTGAGTTATCCGGCAATGGCATCAAGCGCCTGCTTGTGCAGCAGGGAGTGGTGGCAGGCTGGGAGACCGCGGCGGGACATACGGTCGTGACCTACTCCAATGACAAGGCTATTCCTGAGTTATACGCATTTGAAAATAGCGCCCTGCGCAAACTAACCACGCATAACGATGCGCTGCTCGCCGAACTTAGTCTCGTTTCTACCGAAGATATCGAATGGAAGACGAAAGACGGCGCGGATGTGCATGGGTTGCTGACCCGGCCGGCGGATTTCAATGCCGGTTCGCCGGTGCCCATGGTGCTGCTCATTCACGGCGGACCCAACGGCCAGGATGCGCATAGTTTCGACTTCTTGCGTCAGTGGCTGGCCACCAAAGGCTACGCCGAGCTCAACGTGAACTACCGCGGCAGCAGCGGCCGCGGCCAGGATTACGCCAAGGCCATCGCCGCCGACTGGGGCCACAAGGAAGTCATCGATCTGCTCGCGGGCGTAGATAAAGCCGTTGCCATGGGCGTGGCCGATCCCAATCGCCTGGCCGTGACCGGCTGGAGTTATGGCGGCATCCTGACCGATTACACCATCGCCAGCGACAACCGCTTCAAGGCAGCCATCAGCGGCGCGGGCACCGCAACACCCATGTCTTTTTACGGAGTGGATCAGTATATTCTGCAGTATGACAACGAGCTTGGGCCGCCGTGGAAGAACTATCAGCTCTATCTCAAGCTGAGCTATCCGTTCCTCGAGGCGGACAAGCGCATTCACACTCCCACTCTTTTCATGGGAGGAACTTCCGACATGAATGTGCCGCTGCTCGGCGGAGAGCAGATGTATCAGGCGCTGAAGTCATTGGGAGTACCAACGGAGTTAGTTGTCTACCCCGGACAGTTTCACGGATTCACGCGGCCAAGTTACATTCGCGACCGTTACGAGCGCTGGCTGGCTTGGTGGGATAAGTACCTGAAGCCTCCAACACCGGCTGCTGCGCCGGCTGCGGACACAAAGAAGTAAGGGCCGAATTCGAGTCGGCTCGCAAACACTGATGCTCCGTGCCCCATCGTCGCGCGCTTTTTTCTGGCGCAATGGTGGGAAACCACAGAAGTCCATTCGGAAATCTCAAAAACGGGATGATCAATTCTCAAGTCCACTTAGAACTCAATGCGCCAGGGGTCGCACCTAATGAAGCTGATTTTCATCTATGGACTGCCGGCCTCCGGCAAGTTGACGGTTGCGCACGAGCTCGCATCCATTACGGGCTACAAGCTGTTTCACAATCATTTGGTGGTCGATCTGCTCTTGTCTGTCTTCGAGTTTGGCAGCCCTGAATTTGTAGCCCTGCGAGAGGAGATGTGGCTCTCGGTCTTTGAGCAGGCCGCCCGCGGCGGATTGCCGGGAATGATCTTCACCTTCGCTCCGGAGTCAACAGTGCGGCCGAGCTTCATCCAGGAGACCGAGCTCAGAGTCGCGGCTGCGGGTGGCGAAGTCGATTTCATTGAGCTGACCTGTCCGCTCGATGAGTTGAAGCGGCGCATGAGCGGCCCGTCGCGATTTCATCACAAGAAGCTTACGTCGGTCGCGCTCTTTGAGCAACTCCACGCCGAGGGCAGCTTCGAAGCGAGCTATATGCCCACGCCGAAGTTATCGATCGACACCAGCGAAGTAACTCCGGCGCGCGCCGCACTGATGATCGCGCGTGCCCTCGAACTAACTTCGGCGCAATAACTCTTCCACAATCATAGGTAAATTCTTTCACCATGATGGGTGCCCTGCCCAAGGGGCGCCCACCCGATTTTGGGACCTG
>Ga0302324_100008785_pt1 | contig 21254 bp, 13 predicted proteins | sample Palsa_T0_1_FD_201949 | JGI IMG/M metagenome (GOLD analysis project Ga0302324, IMG submission 201949) | Peat permafrost microbial communities from Stordalen Mire near Abisko, Sweden - Palsa_T0_1 | ecosystem: Environmental > Terrestrial > Soil > Palsa > Peat permafrost | place: Sweden: Abisko...
TTGTCGCGCCGATGGAACAGAATCACCCGTCCGCGCGCCACCACAGGGGCGCTAAAACCCTGGCCCACGTCCACCTTCCACAGCACTTCGATCCCTGGTTTCGGCCACGCTGCCGGCAACTGGCCGGCATAAACGCCGTCGCGTCCCGGTCCCAGGAATTGGGGCCAATCCTGACCCTGGGTGGCCTGGCATGCCGGCAGGAGAAGTATCAAGATTGCTGTAATCCGATGCGCGCCTGGACCAACGGGACGGAACTTCCCTCCGGCGGTCGTTTCGACAACGCGACGAGCAATCGCAGTGCAGTCGGGTTGGAGCACGATAAACGAATCATTGCACAAGTGACCGGCCTCATGCACGCAGGCGGTCTGGGTCGTTCGCTCCAATTGGAAATCGTTCAGGCAGTCGGCGGCAGCGCCGAATTTCCCGCTTGCATTCGTTGTATACCGATCCCCTGAAGTCTGCCCTTCGAGGGTGCCCCATGAATATTCGTTTCGCCGCGTTGGTCGCATGACTTCCCCGGGGCAACACAACGATGGAGCATGAATCCGATGCCACGAAATCTGCGGATAGGACAGCAGCCCTCGTTCGCTCGTAGACGTGCTGCCCAAGACGTTCTTGACCTGTGCACCAGAACCGCCCATTGACGTGCACGGCCAGGCCGTAGCTCGCGGCAAGGTCTGTGAATTCGCGGGAAGACTGCCGAAGAGCGGCAAATCGGATACCGGCTCACATCGCGCACTGAAGCGCTGAGTCGCCCGTCTGCCCGGGTAACACAAAAAGGGGAGCCTTTCGGCTCCCCTGGTGTCCATCGGTGGTTTTAGGATCGGCTAGAAAGTGATCTTTCCGGTGACCTGGAGTAGGCGCGGCGCAGAATCAAAGCCCAGGAAGTTACCGTAGGGACTGGTCGGGGTTCCCGCCATTTGCAGGATACTTCCAAATGTTGGATCGCCGAAGCCGCTGTCGGGAACGGCGTAATTCGGGTGGTTCAGGACATTGAAGGCCTGAGCGCCCAAACCGAATGTCACCCGCTCGGTAAGCTTAAAGGTCTTGTAGAGCTGAGTATCAATGTCGAAGTAACCAGGACCTCGGAACTGGTTGCGGTTCTCCGGCGAAATTCCGGGGTAACCCGTGAACGAACCCAAGGCGCTTTGCACAAAACTACTAGCGTTCAAGCAAGGCGCGTTGACTGCCGCTGCCCCGCAGCCAGACTGGTAAGGGGCGGTTGGATAAGCGAGGATCGGCGCGTCCGTATTGGTGATGGCTCCGCTCCAATTATTGTCGGTGACGGTGAACGGCAAACCCGAGCGCAAAAAGATCTTGCCGGACAACTGCCAGCCTCCAAACACGGAGTCTACCAAGTGGTTCCCGAAACGATACTTGGGCGTATACACCCAGTCCCCAGTCAAGCTGTGCCGGATGTCGTAATCGGAGTTGCCGTAATTCCCCTGCCGCAACCCGTACGGACTGATCTGCGTCCCGATGGCGGTATTGGTGTTGATGGGGAAAACGCCGCCGTTCGAAGTTTCGTCGAGGTTGTGGGCCCAGGTGTAGTTCAGGTCGAAAGTCAATCCGCGCGAAAGACGTTTCCGGACGGTAACGGTTGCGCCGTTGTAATTGGAAACAGCCCCGCTCTGGACCTCACTCACCGTGCCGTAACTCGGATTTGGCGGGGCGCCTTGCGCGATCGCGCCGACGGTCGGGTAAAGCGCGCCAGGAAGTCCGTAGGCTTCGGGGTCATACGCGTTGCCCCAGGTATTCGAATACGGGATCTTGATACCGTGGTTCCCGTTATAAGCCACGATCAGGGCATAGGATCCGCCAAGATCGCGCTGGATCTGCAAGTTCCACTCCTGATAGACGGGGGAATGCAGCGTCCCATTGAAGTAGTTGAACGAAGGCGCCTCAAAGATCGATCCCAGACCCTGCAACGTGGAGGAGATCTGACTAAAGCTCTCATTGATATTGAAAGCCTGTGCAGAAGCCCTGAACGTTGCGGCCCCGCCCGCGGGATCAAACGGCAGCACACCGCCGGCGGGGCGCACACGGATGGCGACCGACGAGGGCGGATTGGAAAGCAGGCTGTCTACCAGGCCGGCAGCCACATTGTCGTAGAACAATCCGGCGCCGCCGCTGATGATGGTCTTGCCCGACTTACCTGGAGAATAGGAGAAACCTAGACGGGGCGACCAATCGATTCGATCGACGCCAGGGTACGCGTAATGCAGCCCGGTGGCAATATCGGCGCTATAAGGGACACTGCCGTTGCCGGCTACCGTTGAAGCGAGGCTGGCGAACGGAGCTTTGAACTCGGAGAAGCAGTCCGTCTGACAAACCGGATTGGAGTTGTGCTCGCCACGGAGGGCGAGGGTCAACTTAAAGTTGGGGCGAACTCTCCACTCGTCTTGCGCGTACAGACCCAATCCCCACAGGGCGATCGGTACGTCGTTGGCGAGATTGTCGGATTGCCGGTATTGGAACGCAAGCCCATCGGCATACTGCTGCAGACCATTTTCCGTATAGCCGAAGTAGACGGCCGGCTCGTTGAATGAGAAGTTATGGTCGCTGACGTCGTAACGCCGGAAGTTTTCGCCGACTTTCAGATTATGACGCCCGAAGGTGTAGCTGAAATCGTCGATGAATTGGTATTGGGTGATGTTGCGGCCTTGGGGGAACTCGTAGATCCCATTGAAGCCGGTAAACGGAACCGTACCGGAAGTAAGGATGCCGTAAGGGAAGATGCTCAAATCTAGTGCAGTATCCTGCGTGAACTGAGCCCGATAGTAGCTCAGCGTTGCCATGAAGGAGTTCGTCGCACGAGGGCCAAAGATGTGCGTTTCGTCTAACTGGGTATCCCACGAGGGCTGCTTCGAGATGGCGTCGAACTTCGGATCGACCGGGTCAGTCGCGCTCGGCTGCGTGCCGCGATCCATTTTGTACCGAAAATAAGCCTGATCTTTGTCGCTCAAGCGATGATCCACGCGACCGGCCAGAATCCATTCGGAAGCCAAAGCCGACGGACTCGAACGGAACTGCAGGGCGCAGGGCTGCGAAGCGGGATTGAAGCCGGGTAGCGTCAGACTGCTGCATGCCGTGGTATTCGGCAGGGCACTCGCGCCGCCATATCCCGGCACGTTTTGGTATAGGCTGAACATTTTCTGGTAGGTGGCGGCCTCGTTGGGCTGCGTGGCCGTGACGTTAGCCAGCACCGCGCTCGCAAATTGCGGACTCGGAACGGTGAGTACATCGGTGACCGGGAGCACGAACTTGAGTCCCTCGTTGTCGAGAAAGAAGAACGTCCTGTTCTTGATAATGGGGCCGCCGATGGAATCCGACCACTGATTCGCGTTGGCGAAGGGCGTTGGCGCCCCCTGCGCGTTATTGAACGTATCGTTCGCGTTCAAGAACCGTCCGTTCCAGTAATAATTGGCGTTGCCGTGGATCTGGTTGGTGCCCGATTTGGTGACATAAGATACCTGAGCGCCGGATAGCTGACCATACTGGCCGCTGTAGGGGTTCGTCGTGATTGTTACTTCCTGGACTTCATTCGAACCGAGCGTGAGGTTGGATGCACCCGAATTGTTGATATTGAAATACGGATCCATGTTGTTCTCGCCGTTGGTAGTGAACAGGTTTGAAGTGCCGGGTAACCCGTTTACGGTAAAGTTGCCGAAACCGCTTTGCCCGGGAGGCGCGACGTTGAGGAGAGCGCCGGGCGCGGTGTAGGCGATGTTGGTTAAATCGCCGCCGCCGCTGGGTAACAGTTCCATTTGTTGCTGGGTAAAGGTTGTGATTTGGGCCGGGTCGTCGTTGACAAGAGGCATGGCATCGGAAACCTCAAGGGTGGTGACGGCTTTTCCCACCTGAAGAACCAGACTGGCCGTGACCACATTTCCGACGGAGACCTCGATGGGCCGTTCGACCTTTTCGAAGCCCGGGGCGGTCGCCGACACCGTGTAACGGCCCGGTTTGAGAAGCGAAAACCGAAATTCGCCCGAGCCGTTGGATGACGCGGCTTGAACGGAACCGTTGTCGAGGTCGGTTAGTGTCACGGTTGAGTTGGGAACTACAGCGCCGGTAGAATCCGTGATGTTGCCGGATACACCGCCGGTAGTTAGGGATTGTGCATGGGTGGGCACTGTAGCTGCAGTCAGTAAAACTCCAACGAACATAGCCGGTATTACTGTCCTGAAGCGCAGCGCCGCGAGACTGGCGTTGTTGGTATTCATATGGCTAGAGTACCGTTCAAAAGCGTCACGTGGCGAGACCGATCCTCAGGCCGATTGAACGAGTCGACGGGTTGCCGGTTTCAGCCGCCGAGCCGTGCGAGACGCAGGCGGTCATGTATGTTTCGTCACATGTCAAGGATGCGCGCTTTGGCACGAGCTTAAGTGACAGTGCATGCTGGGGCTGTCATCAGTGGAATTGGTAGCGTAATGATTCGCAGTATACGAATCAGGTTGCGGATACGGCTCTTAGTGAATCGCCATATCCGGCGCAGCGCTGCCATCCGACCAATATGCAACCGGGACCATGAAAATCGTCTCTGGCTCCGGCACATCGCGAGATTCGTCATTGAACAACACCGGTGAACCGGCCAGGTTCGCGCCCCAACTGGCCTCGCCCGTCCTGGGAACATGGAACATCAAATGAGGACACCATTGACCCGCCGAGTCGCCGAGATAGCCCATCTTTGATAGCATGTAAGACATCGCGCCGGCTTCTGGCGCCGGCAGTGTTTTCTTTGCGACGCTAGCCTCTATGAGTTTATGAACCCGCGCTTTGGATAACCCCGCTAAGATCAGTTTTGTCCTATTCAGCGTGTAAGGAAGTACCGTTTTTACCGCCGCCGGATTATAGCAGATAGGCCCCCGTATCTTAGGGTTCCAAAATTCGGGCCTGTCGAATGGAGACATCCACGATCGTTCGACAAGGCATATGAAGCCATTCTTTCCATCGACTGCGGTTTTATAGCCGCCTCTGCCGAGAATCAGAATATTTGCATCTTGTGCGATTGCTTTCGGAGCCGCGCTTCGGGCCATTGCGATCTCAGCGCCGGAATCCGCCATCAGATATTGATCGACTGCAGCCATCCGGGAGTACTGTTCCGAAACGGAATCTCCGTGGCACGCGGCAACCAGGATTGTAGCCAGCAGAGCGGATTGAACCGAGGTTTTACCTCGACGTTCGGTTCTCATCGAGCGAGTTGACATGTTCGAGTCTCTGATTGCCGCAGTAACGAGCCGCCCATCCCCAAGATAAGCCACCCCTTCAGACGTAGAATAACGCCTGCCGGATCGGTTTTGCGCGGCTGATCGTCAGGGCGATAGGCCGATGCGGCGGATCGCCGGTTTTGATCGGCAGATTGGGCGCCATAGACCCTGCGGTTGGGCTAGAATTGTGATGGTGCTTCGTAAACCATTGCGACTCATTTCATTTTGGCAGTTGCAAGCCCTGGGGTGGATCTGTTTCTATGCCTGGACGCTGTTGGGATCGCTTCCCGACCTTTTGAAGCGCTCGGGAGCGTTGCGCGAAAACACGGAGGTAGCGGGTTTACTGTTCCTCGGCAGTTGTGTATTACATCCTGTTTGCCGTTGGCTGCTGCGGCGTTACCCTTCCTGGGTCGCGTTTGAAATGCGGGCTTTTGTCGCGTCGGTCACACTCGGGGCGTCGGCTGCGTTCGTGTTTGAATTGACGCAGACGGGCATTCACAACATGAACGCTGTGAATCTGGCCGCGGAGGCGGTCCAGTTCCCTTTCTTGCTTTTCAGTTGGTCCAGTCTGTATTTCAGCATCAAGCAATGGAATACATCGTCGCAGGAAAGGGAACGCCTGTTGCGTGCCGAAGCCGAGGCGCGGGAAGCCCGGTTGCAAGCGTTGCGCTACCAGTTGAATCCGCACTTTCTATTCAACTCTTTGAACGCGGTTTCCACGTTGGTTTTGGATGGCCAAGCTTCCGCGGCTACCAAGATGTTGTCGCAAATCGGGGATTTCCTGCGCACCAGCCTGAACGACCAGGCCGCCCTGGAGGTGTCTCTGTCGGAGGAGATGGCATTCACGGAACAGTACATCGCAATCGAGAAAACCCGGCTGGGGGACCGGTTGCAAGTGGAGTTAGCCATATCGCCAGAGACGCTGGACGCCATGGTGCCGGGCATGTTACTGCAACCGCTGGTCGAGAACGCCGTGCGCCATGGTGTGGCGTGTATCGCAGAGGGTGGGAGAATCGCCATAGAGAGCGAATTGCGCGAAGGGCGATTACGAATTATCGTCAGAAATTCGGGGGGCACCGGCGTTCGCAAACAGGGGGAAGGCGAGAATGGAATCGGCAAACGCAACATCTCGGAGCGCTTGCAGACACTATACGGTAACGATCATCAATTCTTGCTGGAGTGGCCGAAATCCGGCGGCTGTGTCGTCACCGTGGAACTACCCATCCGGAGGATCAAACCGCAAGAGGTATCGCCGTGCTAACGCTGATCGTGGATGACGAGCCGCTGGCTCGCCATGGGGTCGTTCTCAGGCTCAAGAAGTTCAAGGATATCGAGATCGTCGGACAGTGCGGGGATGGCATATCCGCGGTCGAGAAAATACTCGAACTTTCGCCGGACTTGGTCTTTCTGGATGTGCAGATGCCTGGAATGGATGGTTTCGAGGTCTTGCGCGCCGTGCCAAGGGAAAAGCTTCCGAGCGTAATCTTTCTCACCGCTTATGAACAGCACGCACTGCGCGCGTTCGAGGTTCACGCGTTGGACTACCTGCTGAAGCCGGTGGACGACGAGCGCTTTGCGGCCGCCATCGACCGGGCCCGCAAGTTTGCCGATTCCTCGTTGAAGACGAAGATGGCTGAACGCGTTTTGCAGATGCTCGATCGGACACAAGAGAAATTCGTCTCCCGTTTTACGGTGCAAAGCGGACCTCGCATACAGATCGTTCAAGCGGACGATGTGGCGTGGATTGGAGCTGCCGGGGATTATGCGGAGCTTCACGCGCACGGCCGCGCGTACCTGCTGCGTGAAACCATGGCTTCGCTCGAGCAGAGGCTCGACCCGGCGAGGTTTCTTCGCATCCATCGTTCCCGAATCGTGAAGTCGGCGAATATCGTGGAGCTGCGCTCGATCGAGAATCGGGAATTCATCGTGCGGCTTTCCGATGGCTCCGAACACCGCTCCAGCCGCACACACGCCAACAGTCTGGAACGCTGGTTGACATCCGGAGGGCAGTGACGGCAGACCGGCTCCGTCTCATTCCGTGCTTGGCCACCACATTCTAAATGATATAGTCTCGCTTCAGTTTTCTCGTTGCCCTCCTCGGCGCTCATGGCCGGCACGAGCGCCCCGTAGGCATTTTCTCCCAGGCCTGACGGTCTCGCGCGCCGGCCAATCGTTGAGAGCTATATTTCCATTTTCCATTCGTTTTATTCTGATCCCCTGAAGTCTGCCCTTCGAGGTGTCCCATGAAAACACGTCTTGCCGCCCTGGCGACCCTTGTATCGTTGGTGGCTTTCACCCGCTGCGCGAGATCACGGAAGGCTTGCAAGCCAGCGAAGGCAAGCTGAAGCATCTGGGATTGCCGGAAGCGCCAGCCCGTTCGACGTTGGCCTATGCCAACAGCCACCGGCCCTGGGAACTGTTCGAGACGGTTTTTCAGCAACTGCCGACGCGTTGTCAGCAGCGCTTGGGGTGGCCAAGGCCGGCGCCAAACTGGGCCTGCCGGGCAAGTTGCCGAGCCTGGACGCCACGGTCATCGATCTGTGCGGCGGTATTCGACTGGGCGCAGTTCTGTACCACGAAGGGAGCCGTCAAACTGCACCTTCTGCTGGACCATGACGGATACCTGCCCTGCTACGCGGTGATCACGGAAGGCAACGTGCACGAGATCCAGGTGGCCTGCAAGGTGAAGCTGCAGCGCGGGACGATGCTGGTGTTCGACCGTGGGTGCACCGACTACGATTGGTTTCAGCGTCTGACCGAGGAGGGAGTGCATTTCGTAACGCGTCTGAAAGATAACGCGGCCTACATCGTGGTGGAGCGGCGCCAAGCCCGCGGCGACGGCGTGCTGGCTGACGAGATTATAGTGCTGGAGAAGCAGGCGGCATCGGAAACGGCGCCGTTCTTGCGGCGCCTCCGTTACTGGGACGCAGTCCATCAGCGGGAACTGGTATTTCTGACGAATCATCTGGAATTGCCGGCGACCACGGTGGCGGCCATCTACAAGGAGCGCTGGAAGATTGAGCTGCCGTTCAAGGCCCTGAAGCAGAGTCTCCGCATCAAGACCTTCGTGGGCACGACCGCCAACGCGCTGAAGACGCAAATTTGGACAGCACTGATCGCGTTACTGGCAGTGAAGTTCCTGCAATTACAGGGCAAGTTCCCCTTGAGCCTGTCGCGGCTGATCGCACTATTGAGACAGCAGCTATTCGTCTATCGGGATCTGTGGCGCTGGCTGGAATCGCCCTTCGAGGCGCCCGTGGAACTTACAGAAGCAGATTCGCCGCAGTTACCTTTGGCGCTGGAGGCGTCGTGACGCACGCCGCCCAACCCCGCGGTTGGAATTTCCGGTCGGGATTGCCGTTGGGCTCTTTGGATTCAATGCTGGCGGGGGGCGGTATCAGCTAATTTAGACACCAATGATGCGTGCCCGAATAATTCGGGATGAATGTAGTAGCCTTGCTCCTGAGGCGCATTGTCTCGGCGTTTTTAACGGCTGGGGGGCAAACTTAGTCGTCACCTTTGTTTGCTTTGTCTTGCTCTGCTATTGCTTTGCCGGGTAATCCTCTAAGGCACTTGGAAGGCGACATTACTTACGAGCACGCCTCCGGGGGTCGCCACTTGCACATTGCCCGTGGTCGCGCCGGCAGGCACAGTGGCCGTGATTTCGGAAGGCCCAACGACATGGAAAACCGCCGCTGTGCCATTGAATGTGACGCTGCTTGCGGCGCTCAGATGCGTCCCGAGAATCTTAACCGCGGCTCCCACCCTGCCGGAAGTTGGAACCGTCTCCACAAAGGGGCCAAGTCCCTCGGAAAGTGTGAACACGGTACCGTCGTTGTGGGTTCCGCCTTCCCATGTTGTTCCGTAGAGAGTCCCATCGGTGTGCTGTACCAGCCCACCGATAGGAAATGACCCGTTAGTGCCGTCGAAGCTGAACAGGCTGGTCAACGTGCCGGCCAGAGTCATTTTGAAAATCGTGCCGGTTCCCGTGGTTCCCCCACCGCTGGTTGTCCCGTACAGGTTTCCATCGTTCGCTTGTATTAACCTACTCTGCGGGTTATCTCCGTCAAGCACTGCGAAGCTATGGAGGATTGTCAGCGCGCCTTCCGGCGTAATGCTGAAAATGGCGCCATAACCGCTGCCTCCGCCGCTGGAGGTAGACCCGTAAAAGAGCCCATTGTCAGCCTGGACCAACGCGGCGTAAGGGTGGGTTCCATCAGTCACGCTGACGGTGAAGCTGTATAGGACGGTCAGCACACCGGCCGCGGTGATTTTGAAAACTGTGCCAACGCCGTTCGCCCCGCCTTGATAGGTTGTCCCATAGAGATAACCATCAGTGCCCTGGATCAGCCCCGCATAGGGGGTGGTGCCCTCACTCACAACGAAACTGTGTACGCTTGTGAACACGCCGGCCGGGGTGATTTTAAAAACCGTACCCAAGCCATTGGCTCCGCCGTTATAGGTTGTCCCATAGAGGTCGCCGTTGGTGGCCTGGATCAGCCCGGAGACGGACAACTCCCCGTCGGTCGAGTCGAAACTGTGCAGACTGGTGAAGACGCCGGCGGGCGTGATTTTGAAAATCGTCCCATTGGTGTAGCTTCCACCTTCCCAGGTTGTTCCGTATAGGTCCCCATTAGTGGCCAGTAATAGAGAACCGCCAGGGAAAGCTCCATCGGTTGTATCAAAGCTGTGCAGGGTGGTCAGCGTACCGGCCGGAGTAAGCTTGAAAATCGTTCCCGCACCATTAGCTCCGCCTTCATAGGTCGTCCCGTACAAATCCCCATTGGCCCCCTGTACCATGGACCCAAAATATGGGAGGAAGCCGTTGGTTACGTCGAACGTGACCACAGTTGTGGGCGTCTGCCCGGAGGCCATCGGGCAAGCGAACAGCCACGGAATGGCCAGGGCCATCAGCAGTTTGTACGCTTCGCGTTTGCCGGCAGGCCCCCATCCTGACGGCTCGAAAGAATTACGACTGTTCTTCATTTGCATTTTCCTCGTCTAGTTGAAATTTCGAATGCCCGTCACACCTATTGCGGGCGCGGATGATGCATCTCCGCGATGCTCGGCTCGCCCGCGTGGCCGAACAGTTCCGGATGAATATAGTGGTTTTGATCCTGCGGCGCCTTGTCCACTTCCACCTGGATACGATGCGCATTGGCCCAGGCGTCCTGACGGATGCCCGTCACCTGCCAGGAAACCTTCACGCCCGGCTTGCTGGTCTTAATGACGAAGCTGCGATTGGCGATTTCCGCCGCGATCCAGGCTTGCGCGGGTTGGCCGATGGCCGTCAGTTGATAGCGGAAATCCGTATTGAGCGCTTCGAACCAACTGGGCATCGTCACGATGGCAGTGCCGCTGGCGTCGGTGACGACGTTGCCATTATAGATGTTCATCATGTCCGGCGACTCGACGAATGAGTGATAGAGGTACTTGTTGGCGGGATCCAACGGATGATCGATCTTAAAGGAGCCACCGCCCTTGGAGATATTGCCGGTAACGCCGACGTTGCCCTCGAAATAGCCCGCGTATTGGTCCCCGCCGCTGCCGCTCTGCGCGAAGATGCCCCAGCCCGCCGCCTGCGATCCCGCTCCTCCAAATGCCGAAACGCCGGCGCCGCCGACGAAACCATTGCCGCCCGTACCAAGCACACCGTTGCCTCCTGCGCCCAATGAAGAGCCGCCGGTGCCGCCGACAGCGTGGAGACCGTTACCGCCGAAGTCGTCTGCAGCAGTGCCGCCACCTCCCTGTGCATAAATGCCATCTCCGCCAGTACCCGCCACGCCCGAGCTGCCATTGGAAGCTCCGCCGTAACCAGCCACTCCAGCACCTCCCGTGTTTGCCCCGGACAGTGCCTGCCCCCCGTGACCGGCGACCGAGGAATGATCCGGCGATGTGTTGGTGATGTTGAGGACCGAATTGCTGCTGCCATCCGCGCTTCCATCAAACGGCAAGGTAAGCGTTCCCGGCGGCCCCTGGGGACCCGTTGGACCGGCCGGACCTTCGGGCCCGGTTGCACCGGTCGCCCCTTTTGCGCCAGCCGGACCCGCTGGACCCGCCGGCCCAACCGCTCCGGTCGCCCCCGTTGCGCCAGTGGGACCCGCTGGACCCGCAGGCCCGATCGCGCCCGTTGCTCCGGTTGCGCCAGTCGGACCCACCGGCCCTTGTGGACCTGCCGGACCCGTCGGACCAGCGGCTCCCTGCGGGCCAACCGCTCCATTGGTCACGTCGAAAATGCCCGTACCAACCTTCAGCAGGAACGACCCGGCGGCTAGGCCGGCAGGCAAGTCTGCCACAATCTGCGTGCTGCTGGACGAGACCAAAGTCAGTATGGCGCCGTCTATCTTCACCACCGGTGAACCGGTGGCCGGCAATAGATCCGCGCCGGTGATGGTGATGGTGGCGGGGTTCGCGGTCGAATTTATGATGGCGCTCTCCACCGTGGGCTTGGTTGCCGCGTCTTGCGCGTGGGCCGCGATGGCTGAGACCAACATGGCGCAGAGCGCTACCCCGGGAGCAGGCTGGAAAAACATACGATGGTTCTTCATTTGCATTTTCCTCGTCTAATTGAAATTTCGAATGCCCGTCACACTTATTGCGGGCGCGGATGATGGATCTCGGCGATGCTCGGCTCGCCCGCGTGTCCAAATAATTCCGGATGAATGTAGTGGCCTTGCTCCTGAGGTGCTTTGTCTACTTCCATCGGAATGCGGTGCGCGTTGGCCCACGCGTCCTGACGGATGCCAGTCACCTGCCAGGAAACCTTGACGTCCGGCTTGCTGGTCTTAATGATGAAGCTCCGATTGGCGATTTCTGCCGCGACGATGGCTTGCGCAAACTGCCCGATGACCGTCAGTTGATAACGGAAATCCGTGTTGAGCGCTTCGAACCAACTGGGCATCGTCACGATGGCGGTGCCGCTGCCGTCGGTGAGGACATTGCCATTGTAGATGTTCATCATGTCCGGCGATTCGACGAAGGAGTGGTAGAGGTATTTGTTGGCGGGATCGAGCGGATGATCGATTTTGAAGGAGCCCCCGGACTTGCTGAGAGAACCATCGACCTCTACATCTCCGACAAAGTAGCCGGCAAAGGCCGGGCCCCCGCTACCGGCCTGCGCATATATCCCAAAGCCGGGACTAACACTATTTCCCCCGTAGGCATTTACTCCGACGCCACCAAATTCGTTGCCGTTACCCCCAACAGCGTTGACGCCGACTCCGCCGTTTGCGGCGCTGCCGGTGCCGGGGCCACCGTAGGCACTTACACCGCTCCCGCCTGTGTCATTTTCGGCAGTTCCAGTGCCGCCTAACGCGTATACGCCATCGCCGCCGTAAGCCGTTTCCGACGACGTACCGGCGGATGCTCCGCCGTATCCGCTTGTCCCCGTGCCGCCACTGACGCCAGGGGAACCCCCACCGCCGTGGCCTGAAATGGCGGAATGCGCCGCCGAAGTATTGGTGATCTGAAAGACCGGGTCGCTGCTGCCCGAGGCGCTGCCGATAAACGGCAACGTGAGCGATCCCGACGGCCCTTGCGGACCAGCCGGCCCTTGTGGGCCCGCCGGGCCCGTCGCGCCTGTCGCCCCTTGCGGACCTGCCGGACCCGCCGGCCCTTGCGGGCCAACAGCTCCATTGGTCACGTCGAATACCCCCGGAGTCCCCGACCCGTTGCTTACCGTCATCCGGTAAGTGCCGGCCGCCAATCCAGCCGGCAATTTCGCGACGATTTCGGTGCTGGACGACGACACCAGGGTCAACGTGGTCGAGTCCAGTTTCACCACCGGTGCACCGGCGGCCGTAAGACTCGTGCCGGTAATGGTGATCTGTTTGGTCGCGGAATTCACGATGGCGCTCACGATGGTGGGCGTCTGCGCGTCGGCCATAACTGCCGAGCAGATCAGCCCGGCAACGGCCATTCCCGATTTGCGAATTGTAAGCATATGTTTGGTGTCCTCTATTTCCGGCCTATCATCGCTGCGGCGGTTGCGGCGCGGATGATGGATCTCCGCGATGCTCGGCTCGCCCTCGTGCCCGAACAGTTCCGGATGGATATAGTGGCCTTGATCCCGCGGCGCTTTGTCCACTTCCACCTGGATACGATGCGCATTGGCCCATGCGTCTTGACGGACGCCAGTCACCTGCCAGGAAACCTCCACCTTCGGCTTGTTGATTTTACAAAACTACTATGGGTGGCTACGTCGAGTCACGTACGCCTGCCGGTACCTCACGTTAAAACGTTGCAATCGTGCTCACGAACCACGCGGAGCCGGGGGTTGCGTGGTAGTAGAGGAGTGTGTCGCCCGCCCCGTATGTGACTAGGTCGGCCTCGCCTTCCGGGTTCTCCTGCCGGACTGCAATCACCGGTGCCGCGAAGGTGGTTCCAGAGTTAGCTACCACGCTGCTAACGAACGCCTGACCAGAAGCTGCATGGTAATAGCTCAGGGAGTTGCCGGCGCCTTGAGCGACTACGTCCGTTTCGCCCGCAGGGTCCACATTTCGCACCACAATCGCCGGAGCTGAGAACGTCGTGCCGGGGCCCGCGATCGTCTCGCTGCTAAACGGCTGCCCAGGGGTAGCATGATAGAAGAGCAGCGAATTGCCTGCACCTAGCGCGACCAGTTCCGCCTCGCCCGCGGAACTGACCGCAATGGCCGGCGCCGAAAACGTCGTGCCAGAACCAGCCACCGTGACGGGATACCAGGGTTTGCCCGGGGCTGCATGGTAGTAGATCAGGGAATCGCCTGGTCCTTGAGCGACCACGTCTGCTTCGCCGGCAGGATTTGCCGAGCGCACAGCGATGGCCGGCGCCGAGAACGTGGTGCCGAAACCAGCGATCGTGTTCACGGTCCAGGGGTTGCCGGGAGTTGCGTAATAGTAAAGGAGCGACCTGCGAGGACCTTGGGCGACTACGTCTGCCTCGCCGGTTGAGCGTACGGCGATCGCGGGCGCGGAGAACGTGGTTCCCGAATTGCCAATGGTGCTGACGCTCCACGGGTTGTTGGGTGTTGCTTGGTAGTAGAGCAACGAATTGTTCGGACCCTGCGCGACGATGTCCGCTTCTCCGGTAGACCGCACGACGATGGCGGGCGATGAGAACGTCGTTCCATCCCCAGCAATCGTGAAAGCGGACCACGGCTGGCCTACCGTGGCATGGTAGTAGATGAGCGAATTGTTCGGGCCCTGGATGGCCACGTCTGCCTCTCCGCTCGAACGCACCGCAATGGCTGGCGTGCTACCCGCCGCTACCACATCGATGGGAAGTTCAACCGAGGGTATGCCGTTGGCGACAACCTCCAGGGTGCTGTCGCCCAGTTCCAGGGTGGCCGGCACATCGAAGTAGGTGGACACCGGAAGTGTCCCCGTCTCGACCCCCATACTGCTGTGGTCGTGAGTCCTCGCGTACATGACCTTTTGACTCGCGTTATTTGTGATACGCACCAGAGGATAATTGGTCGCCCACTCGCCATCGTCGCCATAAAACGCCCCTTGCGAGAGACCATTAAACTGTGTCCCAAAAATCGGGTAGGTCTGCCCCGGAGTTAAGCTGGGAGGAGCGCTAGTTATTGTGGGCTGCCAACCCGGACTGGCCGGGTTATGGTTGTTGTAGAACTCGACGTCGGCCGAGCCATCGGTGACGAGGACATCGCCAGACGGGAGCGCAAGCATGCGTAAGCCGAACGTTGGCTTTTCAAGGGCATCGGGGTCGCCGGGAACAGGGGTCAGACTGCCACCATTGAACTCAAAGAATACTGAGCAAAATACTTCATTACCGGTACTGTCAACAGGGCTGGCTGCCACCAGCACATTACCATCGGGCAATATGGACGCGGGACCATCCGGCACCCCGGCGTTGGAATAGCTTTTCCCCCCGCACGAAAATGGGATAGGGAAAGACGGGCCCGTCACCCACAGACCCTCCGTATAGTCGTAACTGGCGTTGTTCGGCGTGGCGCCGAACTGAATGACGCCGCCGTTACCGCCGCGCAACACCGCCGGTCCCATCTCTGGGACGTCGTGCGGAGGGGCATTGCCAGCGAGCTTGACCCCTGTGCTCCCAGCGGACGACCAAGCATTCGTTGCGGGATCGTATATTTCGGAGTTTGTGCCGTCTCGGGTATCGACTGTTAGGATTGTGCCGTCTGGCAGCAAGGTCCAACCTTCCTCGGAATTCTTGTCAGCCTTGCCGGTCGGGTTAAGGTCCTTGTACGTTAACGTTGCGGCATCGAACGCAGCCATTTGTGTGCTGCTGTGGTTGCCAAGAACAAACGTACCATTGGCCAGAATGATGCACGGCGAATCCCCAATTTGCGTCCATACGCCAGTCCCGTTGTCCGGAGGGGTTATTTCGGTCCACGATCCCATCCCGCCGTTGAGGGTTGGATCGAAAATGTAACCGAGGTTGCTTTCATTGCTGCCACCACCGTTGTATTCGCCGCCGGTGAAGATCACGCGCCCATCCGCCAGCACGACGGAGCAAAAAAAACGTGGTTGGTAGGTTTTCGGCAACGAGGTGATATTCGTCGTGGACCAAGTGCCGTTCACGTAACTGCCTGTGTCGTCCGGGGTCAGGCGCACCAGTGTGTTGGTCGTCTCTCCGAGTTGGCACATGACCGTGCCATCGGTAAGAAGTATGCAATCGGTGGCCTCCATCGTGCCGTTGGTGACTGCTTTGGTCCATTGCGCGTGAGCCAAGCCGGTCCCGGACAGCAAAACGGCAAGAACAAAGCTGTAGCGCGAGAAATGCTTACTGCATTGTGTAGTCATGGCAACACCTCCTTATAGCCGGTACGTCGATTTTGGGTCTGTGAGCACTTAACAACGGGCGGTCTTCGCACTTTTCCCTGCTCCGGCTCGGTTCGGATAAAGCGGAAATGCAGGGAGAAGTGGACCAGGAAAAGAAAAATAAACGTGTTTTGCACGGAACCAAGCCGAAAACATCATCCGGTAAGTGCCGGCCGCCAATCCAGCCGGCAAATTCGCGACGATTTGGGTGCTGGCCGAGGACACCAGGGCCAACGTGGCCGAGTCCAGTTTCACCACCGGCGCGCCGGTAGCCGTGAGACTCGTGCCGGTGATGGTGATCTGTTTGGTTGCGGAATTCACGGTGGCCCTCACGATAGTGGGCGTCTACGCGTGAGCCATAACTGCCGAGCAGATCAGCCTGGCAAGGGCCACTCCCGATTTGCAAATTGTAAGCATAGGTTTGCATTTGCGGCCTATCACTGCTGCGGCGGTTGCGGACGGGGATGGCGAATCTCGGCGATGCCCGGTTCACCTGCGTGTCCAAATAATTCGGGATGAATGTAGTGGCCTTGCTCCTGAGGCGCTTTGTCCACTTCCACCGGGATGCGATGCGCGTTGGCCCAGGCGTCTTGACGGACGCCAGTCACCTGCCAGGACACCTCCACATTCGCCTTGTTGGTCTTTATGGTGAAGCTGCCATTGGCCACTTTAGACGCGACCCAGGCTTGCGCGGGTTGGCCGATGGCCGTCAGTTGATACCGGAAATCGGTGTTGAGCGCTTCGAACCAACTGGGCATCGTCACAATGGCGGTGCCGCTGCCGTCGGTGACGGCGTTGCCATTGTAGATGTCCATCATGTCCGGCGACTCGACGAAGGAGTGGTAGAGGTATTTGTTGGCCGGATCGAGCGGATGATCGATTTTGAAGGAGCCTCCGGATTTGCTGAGAGTGCCATTGACCCATGCATCTCCGTCAAACACGCCGGCAAACGCCGAGGCGCCGCTGCCGCCCACCGCATATATCCCCCAGCCGGCATAAGGACCATTTCCCCCGATGGCATATACGCCCAAGCCACCCTCAAAGCCGCCGTTCGCCCCCGTAGCGATGACGCCGGGTCCACCTTCTGCGCTACTGCCGCTAGAGGCGCCGCCGTAAGCACTGACGCCGGGCCCGCCTGAGTCGTTTACGCCAGTTCCAGTGCCGCCTAACGCGTATACACCATCACCGCCGATAGCCGGTTCCGATGAACCATTGGTTGCTCCGCCGTATCCACTTGTCCCCGTGCCGCCATTGTCGCCAGGGGAACCCGCACCGCCGTGGCCTGAAATGGCGGAATGCGCCGCCGAAGTATTGGTGATCTGAAAGACCGGGTCGCTGCTGCCCGGGGCGCTGCCGATAAACGGCAATGTGAGCGATCCCGGCGCCCCCTGCGGACCAGCCGGCCCTTGTGGACCCGCCGGGCCTGTGCCGCCGGTCGCCCCTTGCGGACCCGCCGGACCTGCCGACCCTTGCGGGCCAACAGCTCCGTTGCTCACGTCGAATACCCCCTGGGTCCCCGACCCGTTGCTCACCGTCATCCGGTAAGTGCCGGCCGCCAATCCGGCCGGCAAATTCGCGACGATTTGGGTGCTCGACGACGACACCAGGGTCAACGTGGTCGAGTCCAGTTTCACCACCGGTGCGCCGGTGGCCGTGAGACTCGCGCCGGTGATGGTGATCTGCTTGGTTGCGGAATTCACGATGGCGCTCACGATGGTGGGCGTCTGCGCGTGCGCCATAACTGCCGCGCAGATCAGCCAGGCAACGGCCATTCCCGATTTGCGAATTGTAAGCATATATTTGGCAACCGCCTCCTGTTTCATACTGTTCACTTAGAAAATGGGGCAGCGCCGTGCGCTGCGGCGGAATCGTCCCATCTGTGGTCGGCGTTTGGGTACGGCGAGAACCAACTCTCTGAATCCCTCGCACACTGAGGAATGCGGAAAGCGCGAGCGAAACGCCTCATCGGCCACTAACAAATGTTTCGCGCCCGGAACCGCTCAGTTCATTCGGCGGCGGTGGTTCTGCACAAAACATAGGAATTGCAGCAAACGAGAGGGACAGGCGGTCGCGATAACGGTGGGAAACCGGAGCGGCGCACGTGAGCGCTCTCCGCTATTGGGCTTGGACCTTGATGGGCGGGCGTCTTAGTTCGGCGACGAGGGCCTGGAAACGCGGATTCTGGCGGAGGCTCTTCAGATTTTCGTCGGCCATCAAACCATCGGCATTCTTGTACCCGCGATTGACGGCTTCCCGAAGGTACTGGAGTGCGTCGTCGGGGTGGTTTGCCGCTCCGGCCACACAGGCTAAGTTGTACCACGCCAGCCAGCGATTCTCTTGCCTCCCGGAATCGCCTCCCTTTTCGATGGCTTCTTGAAACAGCTTGGTTGCTTCGGCGTAGCGATGGCTCAAAGCCATGGCCATCCCCATTTGCAACAGCGTATACAGCGTTTGGGGATTTTGCGGCCCCCGACTGCGAACCTGGACTTCGAATGCCTGCCGGGCGAGCTTTTCGGCTTCCGCATAGTGGCCCTCGCGGATCAGTATTTCTGCAAGAAAGGACTGGGTCCTTAGGGTCAACGGGTTTCCCGGCCCGAGCACGCGGCGCCGGGCGTCAAGTGTTTCGCGTTGCAGTTTTTCCGCGTCGTGGACATGGCCTTCCTTGAGAAGCAAGTCTCCCAGGTTGACTTGCGACCCCAATGTATCGGGGTATTCTGGTCCCAGGGTCCGCGACTGAATCGCTAACGTCTTACGCAACAGGTTCTCGGAGTCCGCCAACCGGCCTTCGAGAGCCAGAAGCCCAGCCAGGTTGAACATGGCGCGGAGCGTGTTCTGATGTTCGGGGCCAAGCACGCGCTGCTGGGTGGCCAAAGCTTCGCGATACAGCGGCTCGGCCTCCGCAAAGCGGTTCTGCCCCTGCAGGGACGTGGACAGGTTGGCCAGCGCTTTCAGAGTTTCCGGATGATCCGGCCCCAGGGTGCGGCGCTCGACATCCAGTAAGCGCCGGTACTCTTGTTCGGCTTCGGCGAACCGGCCTTGCAACAACAGCGAGACTCCCAGATGGTTCATCGACTGCAACGTTTGGGCATTCTCCTGGCCTAACACTCGAGTCTCGATTCCTATCGCCTCCCGCTCCAGTTTCTCTTCCTCGGCGTAATGGCCCCCATGCAGCAGGATGAGGGCCAGGTCATCCTCGGTCTGCAGTGTAAGCGGGTCCTCGGGTCCAAGAACGCGGCGCTCGCCCGCTAGCGCCTGGCGCTCCATCTTCTCCGCTTCGGCTTCGCTCCCTTCCTTATCCAGAATCCAACCCATCAAGGTCATCGACTCCAGCGTCCTTGGATCGTCCCGTCCGAGGAGGCTGGTCCTGGCGTCCAATGCGGCTCTTGCAAGTTTGTCGGCGCGAGCGTATAACCCCAAGTTTCCGTAGGTTCGAGCCATGACATACATCAACTGAGATTGAACCTCGGGATCCTTCCCCAGACCCGAGCGCATGTCTTTCGACGCCTTGTCCAGGATCTCGCGCGCCGTAACACTGTTGCCGCGCGCCTCGCTCGGGTCGGACGTATTGAACAGGCCGGTCATGAAATCGGTGATGCGGTTCGCGCGGTCGCGCTCATGCGTGATCCGGCGCAACTGGATGGTTTGCAGAATTGAGAACGCGGCCAGCAGCAAAACCAATCCAGCCGCCACGGTCACCGCCACGCGGTGCCGCCGCGCATACTTCCGCAACCGGTAGCCCCCGTTCGCCGGACGCGCCGTTACGGTCTCGTGGTTCAAATACCGCCGAATGTCGGCCGCTAGTTCCGAAGGTGCGCCATAGCGGCGGGCGCGATCCTTCTCCAGCGCCTTCATCGCGATCCAGTCTAGATCGCCGCGCAACAGGCTTAAGAGTTGATGGGGCTCGCTACCTCGCGCTGCGGCGGTTGCGGCCAATGTATCCCGATTTGCGCTTGCCTTGGTGCTTGGTCTCGGCGGCTCTTCCTCGCGCAGTTTTCGCAGCAACTCGTCGAGCGATTGCCTCTGCCCCGGCTTTGTGTCAAACGGCAGAGACCCGGCCAGCATCACATAGAGAACCACTCCCAGCGAGTAGACGTCGCTGCGCGTGTCAATGTCTTGAGAACTCGGGTCGGCCTGCTCCGGACTCATGAACCCCGGCGTTCCCACAAAATGTCCCTGTTGGGTAAACAAGCTCGCGCCAACCTGAGCCGTGGCCACCTTGGCCAGTCCGAAGTCGATAATGCGCGGCATCGGTCTGCCGTCCACTTCCACCACGAGGATGTTTGCCGGTTTCAGATCGCGATGGACGATCGCCTTCTGGTGCGCGTGCTGCGCGCCTTCGCAGGCTTGGACGAAGAGTTCGAGCCGATCCGCGATCTTAAGCTTCTTCCGGTCGCAATACTCCGTAATGGGGAGGCCGGGTACGTATTCCATTACGAAGTAGGGTTGTCCCTGTGGCGTCGCGCCGGCGTCGAACACCTTGGCGATGGCGGGGTGATCCATGAGGGCCAGCGATTGGCGCTCGGACTGAAAACGCCGCACTACCGACTCGTCGTACATCCCAGCCTTGATCAGTTTCAGCGCTACTTGACGGCGCACTGGTGAGGTCTGTTCCGCCAGCCAGACTTGGCCCATGCCTCCTTCACCAAGCTTACGGACGAGTTGAAAACGTTCCGAAAAAATCTGTCCGGCTTGCAAAACATGTTCGCCGGCCCAAGTTTCCTCGGCACGATCCAAATCATTACCCGATTCGTCCAACGCCGGCGACTGCAGGAAGCTGGAGCCGGCGCCCTGGCCGGCCAGCAATAGCGATTCCACCTCGGCGCGCAACGCATCTTCGGAGCAGGCTTCATCGAGGAACCGGGCGCGCTGCTCGGGACCAAGTTGCATAGCCTGGTGCAGCAAGTCCTTGACCTGCTCCCAACGTTCCGAAGTCATAACCGCGCTGTCCTGCCGATTTGGCGATGCAACCAAACGCGGGCGGTAGCCCAGTCCCGGTCGATTGTAGCCCGCGAGATACCCAGCACTTCGGATATCTCGGGGGCCGACAATCCGCCGAAGAATTTCATCTCCACGATTTTTCCCTGGCGCTCGTCCATACGCGATAGCTCGTGCAGTGCGGTATCTAACGCCAGCAGTTCGGCGTCTCCGCAAACCCGCAGTGCAGCCGGATCCTCGAGGGCGATCCGGCATCCGCCGTCCCGCTTATTCGCGCGGCGAGTGCGGGCGTAATCTACCAGAATTTCGCGCATCTGCCGCGAAG
>Ga0302324_100008786_pt1 | contig 21253 bp, 17 predicted proteins | sample Palsa_T0_1_FD_201949 | JGI IMG/M metagenome (GOLD analysis project Ga0302324, IMG submission 201949) | Peat permafrost microbial communities from Stordalen Mire near Abisko, Sweden - Palsa_T0_1 | ecosystem: Environmental > Terrestrial > Soil > Palsa > Peat permafrost | place: Sweden: Abisko...
GTGTATCGCAGCAGCGGGCGCCGGCCTTCTGCCGCTAGTCAGGGTGCCATCCCATGCCGCCGAGCACCTGAGTCGCGCGCTCGACGGCGGCGCGCGCGGAGTGATCGTGCCGCATATCAATTCGGTGGACGACGCTCGGCGGATTGTGAATATCTGCCGCTTCCCACCCATTGGCGATCGCGGTGTGGTTGGACCCAATCCGGTCAGCTTCTATCAGCCGGCTTCGATGGCCGATGCCGTGACGTTCTGCGAGGGCGAAACTGTCGTCGCCCTGATGTTGGAATCGCCCGCCGCGATGGAGCAGGCGGATGCGATCGCCGCGGTCCCCGGGGTCGATATGTTATTGATCGGCGCCTACGACCTCTCCACCGGGATGGGGATCATGGGCGAGTTTTCCCATCCACGTTTCCGAGCCGCGATTGACACTGCCGCAGGGGCCTGCAAGGCGCATGGCAAGGTGCTCGGCCTCGCCGGCGTGTCAGACCTTGGGCTACTGGCGGAGTTTGTCGCCGCCGGCGTGCGTTTCATCAGCGGTGGCACGGATGCGGGACTTTTCATGGGTGCGGCGGTCCAACGCGCGGCAGCGCTGCACGCGCTCGCCACCCGCATCACCAAATCTCAGACATAAATTCAGATCGACTATCCGAAAGCTGGATAGCCAACGAGGAGCTGAAAGATGACGACCGCATTCGAAACTCTGACGCCTATCTGTCGCGACCAGGTGGGGGGCCCCATGGCCTGGAGCGGTCGCGAAGTCCGTAAGGATCGGTTCGTCCACCAGCTATCGCCAGCGAGCGTTGCCGCGCTGGAGGACTTGCTTGTCCGCACGCGGGACCTGGCGCGCGAGGACATCACCGCTGACATGTGCCGGCATCCGGATCTCGATGCCCCTCTCAAGAGAGCCTATCGCGATGTGATGTTCGGTCAAGGGTTGATCGTCCTGCGCGGCTTTCCCGTCAAGGATCGGGCGCTGGAGGACGTCGAGCGGTTCTATTGGTTTGCGATGAACCATTTCGGCCGGATGCTCGGGCACAATTCCATGGGCCACACGATGGTGCGCGTGCAGCAGGAAGTGATGCCGCAGGGGGTGCAGCCTGCCCGTGGCACCAAATCCAACGCCGAGCTTGGTTTTCACAACGATTCCGCCGACATCTTGGGCCTGCTCTGCGTGCGCGAGCCCATCTCCGGGGGCGCGAGCCAGTTTTCAAGCGGGATCGCGGCGCATAATACAATTCTGGCCGAACACCCCGAGATCCTGCCGATCCTTTATCGGGGCTTTCCCCACCATCGACGCAGCGAGCAATATGACGATCAGCCCGATGTGACTCCGTACAACGTCCCGGTCTTCTCGACCAACAAACGTGGCGAGATCAGTATTCATTGGGGGTACAGCAGCATCGCGCCGGCCATGCACGTGCTCGGCAAGAGCCTGACCGCCGAGGAAGAGCGGGCCATCCAGATCATCCGTGAAGTGCTCGAGCACCAGCAGATCGAGTTTCAGATTTGCGCTGGCGAGGCCTACATCGCCAACAATTTCGCGATGTGCCACGCGCGCTCCGAGTATGTCGACGCCGCCGATCCGGCGCGACGTCGCTTGCTGCTGCGGGCCTGGACCGAGGTGCCATCCGAGGATCGCCGCTTGCCCGAGGGCCGGGATTACTTCCACATGGAAAACAAGGATGGCCGCCTCGGCTACGACAGGGTGCCGGGCCGCGCCGAGAAGCTCTCGACCAACGAATACGTCAACGTCTCTTCCGATCTCGCTGAGATGTTCAAGGCCGCACAGCGCAAGCCCAAGTTCAAGGAGGGCGTTTGATGGCGGCATCGGCGAGAGCGGCGCGCCTTGTTTACTTCGAGCAGTGGGTCCATCCGATCGCGGGGGAGATGCTGGCCGAAAACCTTAATATCCAGGTGGTTCACATCAATCCGCGTGACGAACCTGCGCGGATTGAGGCCGCGCTCGCTGATGCCGATGGATGCCAATCCCTCACGCGCACCGACGCCACGCTTAGCGGCACTGGGGAACGCTGGCTAGGCAATGCCCCGTTCATCGCGCTATGTCCCAAGATGCTCGCCATCTTCACGGCGGGCGCGGGCTACGACGTGATTGACGTGCAGGCCTGTACGAGGGCCGGAATTCTCGTCTGCAATCAATCCGGCGTGTCGCTGGAGGCGGTTGCCGAGCATGCCCTCGGCTTCATGCTGGCGCTTTCCAAGAAAATCTCGATCGCTGACCGGGTAATCCGTCGTACGCCGGACTGGTCGCGGACCGATTTCATGGGCAACGACCTGCTGGGGAAGACGCTTGGGATCGTCGGTTTCGGCCATATCGCCCGTCGCTTGGTGGAGCTCGTGCAGCCGTTACGGATGAAAATCCTCGCGTGCGACCCTTTCCTCAGCGCTGACCAGATGGCCGCGTCCGGCGCGGAGAAGGCCGAACTCATGGAGTTGCTGCGGCGTTCGGACTTCGTGTCTGCCCATGCACCCCTAACCGATGAGACAAGGGCAATGTTCGGGCGCGCGCAGTTTGCGGCCATGAAGCCCGGGGCGTTTTTCCTGACCACCGCACGAGGTGGCGTTCACGATGAGGATGCGTTGGTCGAGGCGTTGGGAAGTGGGCATCTTGGCGGCGCAGGCGTGGATGTCTACCACAAAGAGCCGCCACCCCCGGGCCACCCCTTGTTCCGCTTCGACAATGTCGTCGCGACACCGCACTCCGCCGGCGTCACCTTCGAGACGACGCGGGACATCGCTGTCGCCACCGCCAAGCTCTGGAGCACCTTGTTCGCCGGCGAGGCGCCGTCTCGGGTCATCAATCCTGAGGCCTGGCCGCATTTCGCCGATCGGTTCACCACGCGCTTCGGCTTCCGGCCGAAAGAACCTTGCTAACGCCTCAGTCCAAGCTCCTTAGCTGCAGGCAACTCACTCGAATATCCCAGGAAAACCATGGCAAACAACCCCGTTCGCGAGAAGCTCAGCCACCCGGTCATCGATGCCGACGGCCATTGGGCGGAACTTTATCCGGTCTTTTTCGACTACATCCGCGAAGTTTCAGGAAATGCGGTGCTCGAGAAATTCCGCAGCAGCTACTCTCGACGCGTAGCGCCTTGGTACGAAGCCTCTGCCAAGGACCGCAATGCCGGCCGCATGCCGCGCCCGCCCTATTGGGGCGTTCCGACTTCGGCGGACCGGATGGCAGGGCTCATCCCGAAACTGTATCGCTCTAATCTGGACAAGTGGGGCATCGACGTTTCGGTCCTCTATCCCACTGTAGGGCTCGGTCTCTTGACATTGCGGGACCTGGCGCTGCAGAGCGCCGTGATCCGGGCCTACAACGTCATGGCTTCGGATCTGTTCCGGTCGCACAGCGATCGGATCATTCCAGTCGGCGTCGTGGCGCTCAACGATCCGCAGGAAGCCATCGCCCAACTCGAACATGCTCACGCGCTGGGACTGCGCCAGGTCGTCACCGCCGGTTCGATCACCCGCACCATGGAAGCCGATGCGGCCTGGCAGCCTGACCCTGCCAAGCGCCGCATCTACATCGACGGCCTCGGCTTGGACAGCCCCTACGACTATGAACCGGTCTGGAACAAGTTCGAGGAGTTGAAGATAACCGTCACCCCGCATGGCGGCAGCATGGGGTGGAGCGATCGAAACTCACCCACCAATTTCGTCGCCAACCATCTCGGTCACTTCGCGCAAAGCCATCACCTCTTCGCGCGCAGTCTCGTCCTGGGCGGCGTGACCCAGCGGCACCCCAATCTCATCTTCGGCTTCCTGGAGGGTGGGATCGGTTGGGCATGCAATCTATATTCGGACTTGAAGGAGCATTGGGAAAAGCGCAACCGCGGCTTCATGGACGCGAACCTGAAGCCCACGAATTTCGATCGGAAGACTTTCCGGGCGGAGCTCGAGAAGTGGGCCGTGGAAGAGCGGCGCGTCGCCGACAACATCGACGACATACTCGAAAAGAACCTCTACCAGTTAGACTGCGACGTGTCGGTCGAAACCCTCACCGAGCGAGACAAGAGCTCCGATGACTTCGATCGCGTGCAGATCGGGAGTAAGGCGGAACTACGGAGTCTGTTCTCGAAAAACTTCTTCTTTGGGTGCGAAGCGGACGATCCAATGACATCGATCGCCTTCAACCCAAAGATGCGTCTCAACCTGAAGCCGGTGCTCGGTTCGGATATTTCCCATTTCGACGTGGTCGACGCGAGCGAGGTGCTCGGCGAGGCCTATGAGCTGGTCGAACACGAGCTGATCAACGAGGATAATTTTCGCGACTTCGTCTACGCGAATGCGGTCAAGATGTTCGCCGGCATGAATCAGGACTTCTTCAAGGGCACGATCCTCGAGAACGATGTGAAGCGTGAACTGGGCGGCGCAAAAGGAAGAAATTGACATGAACGGAATGGTCGAAGGCAAAGTTGTGGTGGTGACCGGCGCCGGTGGCGGTATCGGTCGCGAGTTTGCATTGGGACTCGCCAAGGAAGGCGCGAAGGTCGTCGTCAACGACATTGGGGCCTCGGTAAACGGGGAAGGCACTGACGACGGTCCCGCTCACAATGTGGTGAAAGAGATCGTAGCGGCGGGCGGTGAAGCGATCGCCAACACCGACAGCGTCGCCGACTGGCGCACGGCCAAACGGATCGTCGACGCCGCGATGGATAACTACGGGCGGATCGATGGCGTCATCAACAATGCCGGCATTCTGCGCGATCGCGCGTTCACGAAGATGAGCCCGCAGGAATGGGACGCGGTGATCCAGGTCAATTTGAGCGGCCCCTTCTACGTGGCTCGCTCGGCGGCGCCCTATTTCAAGGAACAGGGCTCCGGATCCTATATTCACATGACCTCGAACTCCGGCCTCTACGGTAATTTCGGCCAGGCGAATTACGCGGCATCGAAGACCGGCATCACGGGTCTTTCCAAGATCATCGCCATCGAGATGGGCAAATACGGCGTGCGCTCGAACTGCATCGCGCCGGCCGCCTGGAGCCGGATGATCAGCTCCATCGAGCCAACCAACGAGGAGCAGGCGCGCAACCAGGAGATGATGCGGACCAAGTTGGCCGCCAAGACCATTGCGCCCATGGCCGTGTATCTTCAGAGCGACGCCGCGAAGGATATCAACGGGCAGATCTTCTATGTCCGGGGCAACGAGATCATGCTGTTCCGGCAGTTCGAGGTGGTGCGGTCGGTGCATCGCAGCGAAGGGTGGACCCCACAAACGGTCGCCGACCACGCGATCCCGGCGATGAAACCCAGCATGCAGCCGCCGCGCATGGCGCACGAGATTACAACTTGGCAACCCGTTTAGAGGCGCCCATTCACTATGCCGAAGTCGGGTCGGCCGGTGCGTGCCCGAACCCGGCACGCCGGATCTGACTTCAACCTTGGAGCAGTTGCTATGGATTTACAACTCGCGGGAAGACGGGCGCTCGTAACCGGAAGCAGTTCGGGCATCGGCGCCGGCGTCGCGCGGATGCTTGCCGAAGAGGGATGTCGGGTTGTGGTCCACGGCCGTGATCGGTCAAGAGCCGAAGGGGTGGCCCAACAATGCGGCGCTGTGGGGATCGCATTGGGCGACCTGTCCACCGACGCGGGCGCAGACGCCGTGGTGGCCGCAGCGAAGGCCGTCGTGTCTGGCGGCATCGACATCCTCGTGAACAACGCCGGCGGCGGTGGGCACACGGCAATCCAGCGCTGGCTCGATGTCCTCGAAGCCGATTGGGACGCCACCTATCAGGTCAATACGATCGCAGCTGTGCGAATGATCCGGCGGCTCGCACCTGGCATGGCCGAGAATCACTGGGGTAGGATCATCCAGATCGGCAGCGCAATCGCCAGCCAGCCGGGCGTTCTGGGTCCTGACTACGCCAGCGCCAAGGCGGGGATGCAGAGCATGACGGTCGGCCTCGCCAAGGCGCTCGCCAACACCGGCATCACGGTTAACACTGTCAGCCCAGGTGTGATCGCCACGGGCACCTTGCTCGCCTTCGCACGCGGGATCGCTCCGCGAGAGAATTGGGGGGAAGGCCTCGACGACACCGAACTTGGCGTGCGCATGGGGCGCGACCGGCATAAGCTTCCCGTGGGGCGTATCGGGACCGTTGAGGATGTCGGTCATGCCGTCTGCATGTTGGCGAGCCCTAAGGGCGGCTACATCACGGGCGCCAATATCCGAGTCGACGGAGGTCAGTTACTGGGCGTCAACTGATCTTTTAAAGAAGTTGCAGTCGCTCTCTGGATACTAAGGTTAATCTATGCCGATGCTCCGAAGAAGATCGGCGCGTCAAGCCGGTGCCGGCCAATGATGTCTGACCTCACCCGGTCTAACGATCCTCATATCGCGCAAAAATCATCCGGTCCGCTTGCGGGGGTTCGGGTGGTGGATCTCACCCGTGTGCTGGCGGGGCCTTGGGCGAGTCAGACGCTGGCGGACCTTGGCGCGGAGGTAATCAAAGTGGAGCGGCCGGGACGGGGCGATGACTGCCGTCTCTTCGGCCCGCCATTTCTTTCGCGCGAGGACGGCCGCGCGACGGGCGCGACATCGATGTTTCTGATGTGCAATCGGGGCAAACGCTCGCTCACCCTCGATCTGCATCGACCGGAAGGTCTCGAGGTGGTCCACAAGCTGCTCGCCGGCGCCGACGTGTTGATGGAAAACTTCAGGGTCGGCGGCATGGCCAAGCTCGGTCTGGATCCTGTCAGGCTTCGGGACGAGATCCCTCGCCTGATCATCTGTTCGGTGACCGGCTACGGTCAGACCGGTCCCTATGTGGATCGCGGTGGCTACGACCCGATCATCCAGGCGATGTGCGGCATGATGAGCGTCACCGGCCGCCCACCGGGGGAGCCGGGGTCCGGTCCGATCAAGACAGGTCCGAGCATCGTGGACCTGTTCACGGGTCTCTATGCGGTCATCGCGATCCAAGCTGCGCTGGCCCGCCGATGCCGGGATGGCAGGGGAACGAACATCGACATGTCGCTGTTGGACTGCGGCGTGCAACTCGTCGCTCAGCAGGCCATGCTGGCTGCTATGACCGGCGCGGCGCCGGCACCAGCGGGAAACACGTCGAACAGCGCCGTGCCGGGGGGCGGCTACGACTGCGCGGACGGGCACATCGTTTTCGCAATCGGCAACGAAGACGGCTACCGGCGGATGTGCCAGGCGATCCGGCGGCCCGACCTCGCGACCCATCCGCGCTTCAGCAACAACATCGATCGCGTTTTAAACCGGCAAGAACTCCTTGCGATACTGTTGCCGATTTTCGCATCCATGCGGGCAGATGACCTGGTCGAAGCCCTGCGGCGGTGCGACGTTCCCGCAACTCGGGTGAACGACCTAATCGAAGTGCGCGCCGATCCGCAGGTGATCGCGCGGGAAATCTTTCGTGACCTCCCGGATCGCAACGGCGAACCTGTGCCGCAAATTGCCGGTCCATTGATGTTCGATGGCGAGCGCGCCATGGCGGCCTCGCCGCCGCCCGAGCTCGGACAGGATACCGACGCCATCCTCAGCGAAATCGGTTATGGCGCGGACGCCATAGCAGCCTTGCGCGCGAAACGAATCGTTTGATGTCGTGACGTCTTCGGAGAAGCAAAGATGGCATGTTTCATCCTTGTTCACGGTGCATACCATGGTGGCTGGTGCTGGGAACAGCTCGTACCTCTGCTCGAAAGCCGCGGCCACGAGGTTCTGGCGCCCGATCTGCCGGGAATGGGCGACGACACCACCTCGGGCGTCGTGGCCACGCTGGACGAATGGGCCGGATTCCTGGCTACAGTGGTAGCAGCGCAAGCGTCACCGCGGATTCTGGTGGGTCATAGCCGCGGCGGCTTCGTGATAAGCAGAACTGCCGAACTCATTCCGGACCAGCTTGCCGGACTTGTCTACCTGACGGCGGTCCTCGCCCCGCCAGGGATCCCCATGATGGAAGCGGTTGGATTTGGTGAACTGCCGCCCGAAATGGCCGCGGCGATCTCTCCTTCCGCGGATGGGCGCACAACCCGCTGGGTGTCGCGGGAGCTGGCACGGCTCGTCTTTTATAACGACACTGATCCGGAGGTTGCCGACCGGGCTTTTGAGCGCCTTTGCCCCGAGCCAACTTCGAATCCTCACTTGCCGCTGGATGTCTCCACAGAGCGCTATGGCAAAGTGGCACGAGCCTATATTGAATGCTTGCGGGATGCTGCCATTCCGATCGCGCTCCAGCGCCGCATGGTTGCTGCGCAGCCGTGCAAGGTATGGACGCTGGACGCAGACCATTCGCCGTTCTATTCGCGGCCGCAGGAATTGGCCTTAGTCCTTGATGGAATAGCTTCCGGCTGGACCACCGATGACTTACGCAGATGACGCAGACTGTGGGCCCCAGAGGGCGGTGGCGGCGGACTGGGCGAGTGCCCAAGGCCCGCCCATCTCGCCCTGCAAGGCGCGCAGCCTGAAGCTCCAGTAATGCAGCGGATATTCCAGCGTCTGTCCAAGCGCTCCGTGGAACTGCTGACTGTCATAGGCGAGCCGTGCTGCCGCTTCCTGCGACAGGAAGAGCGCGGTCTGCGAATCGACGGCCGAGGCGCTCACCGCCGCGCGCAATGCCATCATGCGTGCGCCATGCACGAAGGTGACGCATTCCGAGAGCCGATGCTGAATGGCCTGGAATGAGCCAAGGCGACGTCCGAACTGCGACCGCTCCTTCACGTAGGCCACAGTGAGATCGAGCGTTGCGCGCAGGGCGCCCGTCAATTCCGCCGCCAGGCTGACGCAACGCAGGTGCCGGAACGTTGCCGGCTCGATCTCGAGCCGCAGCGCCTTGGATAGATCCAACTCGGTGAACCGCGCGTAGGGATAAGCGAAGTGCGATGGAGCGATGTCCTCGGTCGTTCCGCGTGCGGGATCAATCGCGCGGATATCATCGCCGCAATCCACCAGGACCGTCGCGGCGCCCCGCAGGAAGCGGACCGGCGCGCCATCGACCTGCCCGTTCGATGCGCTCGCCACCGCCACCGGGCGCGGCAGAGCACCGGCACCCGACAAAGGCGCCAGCAGCGCGGACGCCGCAACTTCGACACTGTGCGGCAATTGACAGGTCGCTTCTACCACCAAGAAGGCACCCAGCACACCTAGGTTGGCGCCTTCCTCGGCAACCACATCCATGTAGCCGTTATGCACAAGAGTGTCCGCTACGACGGCGCCATCCTGGAAGTAACCAACCTGTCCGGCAGGCAATGGCCCGCGGTATTGATCCAGAAGTCTGACGACCGACTCTTGCAGCAACTTGTGGTCGGGGGAGAGTTCTAGATCCATGCTGCAGGCTCCGTTTGTGGGCTGGTCCGCCCGTTCTACTCGCGCGGCAGATGCAGTTCGCCGCGCGATATCTGATTGAGTTGGATTTCCGCGGCACCGGCGGCAATCCCCGTCGACCCCGCCCGCCGATACGTAGCGGCGAGCACCTTGTCCTCGTTGGCCAGCAATTCCTCCTGCAGGAAGTCGCCGAGGAACTCGGCCACCTGTCGGTCGGCATGGGCCATCTGGTAGCGCGCGATGTTGGTCAGCGGCGATTTTGGAAGGCCTCTCACCCGTCCCTGGATGATTTGATAGCACATCAGCCGAGAGGCTTCGCAGGCCGCCCACGCGCGCGCGGCGCGCGCGCGCACCATTGAGTCTTTGAAGCGACCGCGCTGCTTGAGGACCTCCACCGCCCGCTCCAACCCTCGCAGGCTGAGCGTGTAGCGCGGCGAGCCGATGCGCTCGTTGGCCAACACGTGGCTGACGATGCCCCAGCCCTGGTTTTCCTCACCGATGCGGGACGACGCAGGAATCTCGACATCATTGAAGAACACCTCGTGCAATGCGCGCGCGCCCTGCAGACTGCGGATCACTTTCACTTCGATCCCTGGCGTGTGCATCGGCACCAGAAAGACTGAGATGCCACTCGCGCCCGCTCCGCCGGTACGTGCCAGCAGGAAGCAGTAGTCGGCGAAGCTCGCTGCGGATGTCCAGATCTTCTGGCCGTTGACGACGTAGCCGCTGGCGGTCCGCGTTGCACGAGTCACCAGAGAAGCCAGGTCGGAGCCGGCATTAGGCTCAGAAAAGCCTTGACAGTAAAAGAGGGAGCCGGCGGCGATGCGCGACAGATGCTCCGACTTGTGTTGCGCAGATCCGAAGGAAATGATTGCGGGCCCGGCCCAGTTGACGCTCATATACTGATAGCTGCGCGGTTCACCGGCACCCCACATTTCCTCGTTGAGGATCCAGTGGTGCCAGGCGTCCAGCCCCTGCCCGCCATATTCCTTGGGCCAGTGCGGAATGAGCAGGCCATGGTTGGCGAGAATGGGCGCGAATTTGCGGGCGAAAGCCACGGAGTAGTCGCAGCCCACATCAAACCCATTGGTCAGATCGGCCCAGTCGGCAGGCAGGTGAGCCTCCAGCACACCGCGCACCTTGGCGCGAAAGATCATGTGCTCCGGGGACCAATTTAAATCCATAAACCCTGTATCCACGGGCCCGCTTAGGCCAGCCGGAAACCTTGGTAGCCACCCTCGACGATCGCCGCCACGTGCTCGCCGTAGTGTCTCATACCCGCGCCATACGGGATGAACAGCCGTGAGCCGTCGTCCTCATTGACGTGCACCATGTAGTTTCTGAAACCCCGTCGCAGCAGCTTGCGGGAGACATCGGCCACATGTTGGGTCCAGCTTGCTTCCGCCTCGAGGGTGGGTTCGATGGTCGTCTTGCCGTGCTCGCGCAGATAGGCGATGCAGTCCGCAATCCAGTCGATGTGATACTCGTTGTGCACCGCCATGTTGGCGGTGACCGAAGGACTGCCGGGACCCGTGACCATGAAGAAATTTGGGAAACCGACTGTCATCAGGCCGAGCAGCGTGCGGGGCCCTCGCCCCCACCGATCGGTAGGAGACTCACCCTCGGCATTGCGGATGTTGGCCTCCTTGATAGCCCCCGTAAAGGCGTGGAAGCCCAGCGCAAAGACGATCAGATCCAACTCATAGTGAGAGGTGCTGGTCTGGATCCCGGTCTCCGTAATACGTTCAATGGGGTGTTCCTTCACGTCCACGAGAGTGACGTTGTCACGATTGAAAATTTCGAAGTAGCCGTCGACGACACATAGTCGGCGCGCGCCCATGGGATGATCATAGGGACACAGTTTTTCCGCCACTACAGGATCCTTGACGGTTTCCCGGATCTTCGTGCGAACGAATTCCGCCACCAGGTCATTGGCCTCCTGTCGGGTGGTTTGATCGCGGAATATCGCGTTCATGTGGTGGCCGCCGCGAGCCCACGCGGCCTCAATGAGCGCCTTCTTTTGCTCCTCCGTACACTCGCTCGCGCGTATCCTCGCGACCTGGAGGTGGCTGGCCACGGGATGCTTGAACAGGGCTGCGCGCACTTCGGGCACCTGAGCGCGAATCTCGTTCCAGAGCTCCTCATTCAATGGCCCATTTCGCGCCGGAACTGCAAAATTCGGCGAGCGCTGAAACACGTAAAGGTGCTCGGCCTTTTCGGCGATACTTGCGGCCGCCTGCACGCCGGACGAGCCGGTGCCGATGATGCCGACGCGTCGGCCCTCGAACGCAACGGTTCGGTCGGGCCAGTGCGAGGCCTGCACCCATTCACCCTTGAAGGATCCAAGTCCCGGGAAGTCGGGGTCGCGCGCCGCCGAAAGGTTGCCCGTCGCCATGACCAGAAAGCGGCACGTGAATCGATCGCCTGCGCTGGTGCTCAGGCGGTAACGGCCGGCTCGCGGGTCCCATACCGCACCCGTCAGCCAAGTGTTGAACCTGATGTGATCTTTCAGTTTGTACCTGTCGGCAACGTAGTTCAGGTACCTTAGTAGTTCTGGCTGTGTCGCGTAACGCTCGGTCCACTTCCAGTCTCGGTAGACTTCAGAAGAAAAGTAGAAGCAGTAATCGAAGCTATCGACGTCGACGCGCGAGCCGGGATAGCGGTTGTGAAACCAAACCCCGCCGACGCCGCCGGCTCCCTCCAGCCCGAGAACCGTGAGTCCGTCTTCGCGGAAGCGATAGACGCCGTACAGGCCTCCGAAACCAGCACCAACTACGATCACATCATAGTCGGTAGTGGGCGTCGTCTCTTGGACATCCATCTCGATGGCCTCAATCCGCGATTCGCTTATTGTCGCGCGCCTTGCCAGCAAAGGCGCCGACTCCCAAGGGCGTTCCCAAATGGATCAAGACGATGCTCAGATCCAGAAACGGCGCGGCCGGCATCCCGCCTGACCTGCCATCCGCTTCGTTCTGTCCGGTTAGTTTTCCCAGTTTGGAGCACACCTTATCCCTTCGGGTCGGCCGATCGCAGCTCGAACAACAATAGCCATCGCATCGGCGGCAGCCTCAAGCGTGGCAATTATGTAGATGATATAGATGTATCTTATGGTCTGCCACAACAATAAAACAATAAGATGTCAACATGCGATTCGATACGAACAGAACTCCGAATTTTCGATGCGAGAGGCCCTAAGGCTAGACTATCGGGCATGGAGTGGCGCACCCCGAAATGCTGACTAAGTTACCCCTCGAACGGCAGTGCGAAAGACGAGCCCGCGGGCTTAAATTCGAGCGCGTCAACGACGACAATGGAGTTCGTTATATCTCCACGCAACAGTGCCACCGACAGCAAGTTATGCTGATGAGATGCGAAGTTCATAGACTTCAGTGCGGCCGCAGACGGCGGCTCCGCACGCGGAAAAAAGTTTGCTCGTCGTGAACTTTCTTTGCCGGGCTGATCTCCTACCTCGGTGGTAATATCTACTGATGAGTAGATTCATTCGCCTCGAGCAGGACGGACCGCTGACGATCGTCACGCTAGCGAGACCCGCGGCGTTGAACGTGCTCAACGCCGCGGCCCAGGCGGAGCTTGCCCGCGCATTCGATGCTTTTGAGGCAGATCCCGACCAGTGTGTCGCGATCATCACGGGTGACGGCGATCGTGCCTTTTGCGCCGGTCACGATCTGAAACAACAAGCATCGGGGGCAGATCCAGCAATCCCACCGTCCGGATTCGGCGGCCTCACCCGGCGCTTTGACCGAGTCAAGCCGATCATAGCCGCAGTGAACGGAGTGGCCCTTGGCGGGGCCTTTGAAATGGCACTTGCCTGCGATTTAATCATCGCTTCCGAAAATGCCAGCTTCGCCTTACCCGAGCCGCGCGTTGGGTTGGCGGCGCTTTCCGGAGGTACTCAGCGACTCATCTACGAAATCGGACCGAAGCGAGCGATGTCGATTCTGCTCACGGGTCGACGTATCGGCGCTGCTGAGGGCCTGCGATTAGGGTTTGTCAATGAAGTCGTGCCGCAAGGCGAGGTTCTGGCCGCGGCGAAACGTTGGGCGGCGCAGATGCTAGAGTGCAGCACATTGTCCCTGCGCGCGACGAAACAGGTTGCGGGCCACCCTCTCGCATATGACATCCGCGGGTCGATGAACATTGTATGGGATCTCCCGGCGGTCCGAGCGATGGTCGCATCCGAGGACATGGCGGAAGGCCCGCGCGCATTCCTCGAGCGGCGCAAACCGACCTGGAAGGGGCGCTAGAGCTATAGCTAAGCTGATTTTCCACGGCGCTTCGCCCTACTCCGATGGATGAAGCTTGCGAGGCGGGACAAGGACGAAGAAAGACCGTGGGGATCGTCACTTCCGCGTCGGTTCGCGCAACCCGTATCGCAATTACCGCGATTGGCCATCAGCAGCTTTCGCATCGACGTTCGTTCCCTCGGCCGACGGTGCGTTGCGCGTTGGGCATTGCAAATCGCCGCCCGCGCACGCCCCCGCGGCCTCGCATTTTTGATGATAGCGTTCGTTCTTTTGCTCAGCGATGCGTTGAGCCCTAGTAAGACATCTGAGCTAACTAGTTATATCATCTGCCTGAATCTGGATGACCAAACGATGGTACGCGGGCGCCGGCGCCCGTAGAGCGCAGAATTTTTTTTACTTGGGGGTGGAATGACCGACCCGGAAGGTGAAGACCGGACGATTCGAGATGCCGTCGCTAAGGTGCTCGAGACAAGCTGCACGATTAGCGATGCGCAACGCTACGCCGCCGGCGACCACCGGCTCGACGCCAACCTGAGGAAGGAGGCAGGTGCGTTGGGCTGGACGAGTGTCGTCGCGCCTGAATCGATCGGCGGCAGCGGCTTATCTTCCCGCGCCCTGATGCATATCTACGAGGAACTCGGCGCTCACTTGGCTCCTCTCCCGCTGCTGGGGCAACAGCTTTGTCTCGAGGCGCTGGTCATGACCGGCCGCGCGCAATCACCTGCCACCGCGGCGCTGGTGGATGGTTCCGAATGGGCCAGCGCCGACATCCCGATCGGCGCGGCAAATTTTAGCCTTTCGGGCAAGGGCGACAGCCGCGAGCTGCATGGCGAAGCCCCGTGGGTACTTGACGACGGATCGGCCATTCAATTCCTCACGTTCGCGACAGATCGGCAAGGAGCGTTGCACGTCCTCTGCTTGGACGCTGCCTTGGTCAAGCGCTCGCCGCTCGCAACGCACGACCGAACCCGGTCAGTGATGAAAGTTAGCGCCGCTGGCTTGCCCGTCGATTCTCGGTCGGTCTTGGCGAGCGGCGCCGTGGCCGAAGACTTAAGGGTGCGGTTGCTAAATCACGCCGCGCTGGCGCTCGCCGCGGATTGCGTCGGGGGGGCGGCGACCGCGCTGGCGATCACCCTCGATTACCTCAAGGAGCGGGTGCAGTTCGGCCGGGTCATTGGCTCGTTTCAGGCACTGAAACACCGTGCAGCGACGATGAAGATCCAACTGGAAATGGTTCGTGCACTGCTCAGCGCCGCGGTATGCGCGTGCTCGGAGAACAGCGAAGAAGCGACCCAATTAGCGGCATTAGCCAAGGCCCGCGCGGCAGAAGCCTACATTCTCATTGCCGCCGAGATGATCCAGTTTCACGGGGGAATCGGCTTTACCGAACAAAGCCACTGTCACCTGTTCCTCAAACGTGCCAAGCATAACCAGCTGTCGCTCGGCGACAGTGACTGGCACCTGGATCGCGCCGCCCGCCGGTGGGTCGACTTCGCATGAGAGTCATTGACCGACGCGGCAATCTCGAGACCTTCCGCGCGGCGCTGAGAACCTGGCTCTCGAACGCCGTGCCCACCGGCTGGCAGGCAAAGATGACCGGTGCCAGCGACCAAGATTTCATGGTGTTCCAAAAGTCGTGGTTTAAAGAACTCGTCAGGGAGGGACTCGCCACGCCGCACTGGCCAGTATCCTGGGGTGGCCTTGACCTCAGCATCTCAGAGCAGGTCATCATCTACGAGGAGATGGCTCGTGCGGACGCCCCTGATCCGGTGATGTTCTCCATCTCTCTCTATCATCTCCCAGCGACCCTTGCGCAATGGGGTTCACCTGAACAGGTGGAGCGCTATATTCCCGGCGTCGCTCGAGGCGAAGTATGGTGTCAAGGCTTTTCGGAGCCCAACGCCGGTTCCGACTTGGCCTCCTTGCGAACCCGCGCAGTTCGCCAGGGCGACAAATTCCTAGTCAACGGACAGAAGGTTTGGTCGTCCTATGCAGTGTACGCCGACTACTATCTGCTGCTCGCGCGGACGGACCCGGCAGCTCCCAAACATCGGGGCATCTCCTGTTTCATCCTCGACCTGAAGTCCGAGGGGATCACAATCCGCCCGATCAAGCAAATAAATGGGATGAGCGAGTTTTGCGAGGTGTTCCTAGACAACGTAGAGATTCCCGCTGAGAACCTTATCGGCCCGGAAAACGCAGGCTGGACAGTAGCCCAGACAACCCTGTCTGCGGAGCGGGGACTGGTGATCTTCGCCCTCGTCGAGCGGGTCGTCATCCTGATGGAGCGTCGGCTCCGCGCGCCAGATGCCGCGCGATGGATGAGGGACAGCCAGCTTCGCCGCGAGTTCATGGCGTCCTATGCTGACATGCAGGCGACGCGCGCGCTGATTCGCCGGATGCTCGCCACAGTCGAGGACCAGGGCAGCGACCTTCCGCCAATCGTGAAGATAGCCTACGGCGAAACACTGATGCGTTTCACCGAGCTCTGCACGCGCATCGACGGGCTGAACGCCCTCATCGATCGGCCTACCTACATTTCCGGCGGCTACGCCAAGGGCAACTGGATGCTAGACTATCTCGGCTCATGGGTCTGGACGATCTCAGGCGGGACAAACGAGATCCTGCGCAACGTCATCGCCGAGCGCCACCTGGGCCTCCCTCGCGAACCAAAGCTTGCGGCGATCTAATCAGTGCCCATCGCGAGACGGGCATAGACATCATGCTCGCCGGAATGGCCTCGTCTCGACACCCTCTGGTAGGCTCCGGGGAACCCCCCCGATGGCGTTGACGCCAAGCTGTGAGGGATAATAGTATTAATGATTTAACGGTATTTGTGCAAGAGGACGCGTTTATAACAACTGGCCATCAGAGGTTGAAGAAGCAGCGTCCCATAGAGTCTTCTGTCGCCAAATGATGCCTCCTGCCAGCTTTTCATGCAGAGGACAGCTATATGAAGTTGATAAGATATGGCGTTAAGGGAGCCGAGCGGCCGGGGCTGATAGACAGGCAAGGCCGCCCGCGCGACTTGTCGTCTGTATTGGATGACATCACGCCGGACTCGCTATCGGCCGCCAAGTTGCGTGATCTTGCGCACGTGCCGATTGACGACCTACCATTATTACCCGCCTCAGTTCGGATGGGCGTACCTGTCTCGAGGGTAAGCAAGCTGGTATGCGTCGGGCTGAACTATGAAGACCATGCCAGAGAGGCAAATTTGCCTATTCCCAAAGAACCTATTGTTTTCCTGAAAGCAGTCAGTGCCCTCAGCGGGCCGAACGATGATGTCACGCTGCCGCGCGGCTCCGAAAAGAGTGACTGGGAAGTGGAACTCGGCGTCGTGATCGGGGCGCAAGCAGCCTACGTCAGTGAAAGTGAGGCACTCGAGTTTGTCGCCGGCTATACAGTTGTGAATGACATCTCCGAACGCGCCTATCAGTTTGAGCGCGGCGGCCAGTGGACTAAGGGCAAGAGCTTCGACACGTTTGCACCCATTGGACCTTGGCTTGTGACCAAAGATGAGATTCCGCATCCTCAGAGTCTGAGAATTTGGCTGGATGTTAACAGCGAGCGCCGCCAAAGTAGCAACACCAGCGCTATGATTTTCACCGTCCCAAGAATGGTGAGCTACCTGAGTGAGTTGATGACCCTGATGCCAGGCGATGTCATCTGCACCGGCACTCCCGCTGGCGTCGGCCACGGCATGAAGCCGCCGCAGTTCCTGCGCGCAGGCGACACCATGCGACTGGGCGTCGAGGGCCTAGGAGAGCAGCAACAACGCGTGTTCGCCTACGGAACAAATTGCGTAAAGTAGGTCAGGTTTCCAAGAGCCGTTTTTACGGACGCCCTGTCTGATCAGGCTTCCCTCGCCGTATCTTCCAATGACCTGTCGAGCCGTTGGATGATCTCGTTGATATCTTCGTCCGTAGCCACGCTGGAAGTGTTGACGATAATGCGAGTCACCACAAATAACCCATTTACCGTGCAAGCGAGCTGAAAACGGTCTACCAGATCCTGGTCGGTGCGGATCTGCGTGAAAGCCGGGCAATCTTTGCTGAGATACATCTGCATGATATTGCCGATGCGCCGGGTGCTGAACGGTAACCCATATTTAGCGGCCGAGACCGTGACGGCCTCTTGGATGCGGATCATGTCATTTTCGATCTTGCTTACCACATCTTCGGTGAAGTATTTAATTGCCTGCACGCCGGCAGACATCGAGAGCGGATTTCCGGTGAACGTGCCGGAGAGGTGGCAGTTTCCGGTGCGCGGATCGAGGCACTTCATGACTTCGTCGATTCCGCCGACTGACCCGCAGGGGAGTCCGCCGCCGACGAGCTTACCCATTACAGTCAAGTCTGGTTCGATGTTCAGGTATTTTTGCGCCCCTCCGGTGGACACGCGATGGACTGTAGCCTCGTCAAGCATGAAAAGCGCCCCGGCCTTATGGGCAGCCCTTTTGACGCGGTCCCAAAACTCAGGTGGCGCGGTGACGCAGCCGCCCTGGCCGAGCACCGGCTCTAGCATTACCGCCGCGATGTCAGTGTGTGCAGCCAGCACGCGCTCGAAATCTGCAGCGTCACCGTAGTCAGCCAAACAACATTCGAGCCATGAGCCGGAAAGATCATCGCGCGCGCGAAGCTCGCCGTGATTCGATGACGGCTCCAGCAAATGCCCGTGGTAGGAATAGCGAGACATCAAAATCTTTCGCTTGCCGGTATAAGCACGGGCGATCGCAATCGCAGCCAGAACTGCCTCGGTGCCCGAATTCGCAAATCGTACTTTGTCGACAATTTTGAACCGTTCACACAGCATTTCAGCGAGTTCGACTTGAGGAACAGCCTTTGCTGACCAGTTTGTCCCCAATTCCACCTGCTTCTTAATTGCCTCAACGATCGGCGGAAAGCAATGGCCGTGAATCAGCACCGTGTAATTGTTACTGAGGTCGATGTATTCATTCCCATCTAGATCGAAGCAACGAACGCCTTTGCCATGGGAAAGCGTGACGGGGTACGGCGGGAAAAATACGCTGCGCGTCTCCCCGCCAGGCATGGATTTTTCGGCACGGGCCTGCATTTCGCGCGATAACCGCGTCTTCGCGATATAGCGCCTTTCGATATTCCCGCGACTGTTCGATTCATAGGCAACCTGCACCATGGCCTCCTCCTCCCGGAGCTACTTGGTATCTGGCGACGGCGGCAAGCTGCCGCAGTCCTCGCGCTCCATCGTTAGTCTCGTCAGTCGGTTCCTTTCCGTCAATTTGGTATTTCTGAAGTTCGAATTCATACAACTGAATCGAGACTTCTCCAGTATTCGATGACGACATCGTGCGGCATACGCTTGACTCCGTTGCAGGGATAAATGGCACGCGAGCCTTTCTGGCCGGCCTGTTGGCTTCGCACCACCTTGAACGCAACTCCTTGCTAATTTCGGGAACCAACTCCGTTCGGGGCGATATCAAGCAAGGCGAGCGACGGGTCGAGCGGCAGATATGACGCGGACCTCTTCTCGGCGAAGGCCTTCATCCCTTCGCCAAACGCGGCGCCTGTCAATGCTTCGGCTACAGCGGCCTCGGCGCGTGCGTAGGACTCGGGCAAACTCGACGTGAGATCGGCATAAATCTGCTGCTTAATCGTCCGCATGGACCAAGGTGCACATTGTTTAGCGATCTGCCTGCAATAGTCGAACGCCACGTCGAACGCCACTTCGACCTCTACGAGACGGTTCGCGAGGCCGATTTTATAGCACTCATCGGCATCGATCGTACGTCCGGACAGCAACAGGTCCATCGTAGCGCCCATGCCCACGATGCGTGGCAACAGCCAACTGATGCCCAACTCTCCCACGAGACCGCGTCGCGCATAAACAGTGCTGATTTTGGCATCCCAGGCGAGAAAACGTATATCGCAACACAGCGCTTGTTGCAATCCGATGCCAATGCAATGGCCGCGAATGGCTGCGACAATCGGCTTGCCTATGGTCAGGGGGAACCAATACGGTCGCTTTTCAAGGTTCAAAGTGGCAGCGCTACCAGCCATTGCCGACAGAGCGGACATGTCGGCGCCTGCACAGAACGCCCTACCTTGTCCTGTCACGAGAATGACGCGGACCTCCGGATCGAGAGCATGTTGCTCGAGCAGGTTAAAATATGTTGTTCCCGTCTCCGGGGCCCATGCATTCAGGCGCGCAGGCCGGTTGAAGGTGACGATAGCTACACCCTCGCGCACCTCGCTCAGGATCAAAGGGGGCAAGGTTGCATCGCTCATTGTTTCCTCGCCTAGCGTTGAAGCAGATCTTGTCTTGCGACGGCCACGCGCATTTGGCGCATGCCGAACAGCAAGGTGAGCGATGCCAGCGGCGTAAAAATTGCATACGTGGCGGCGAGCGACAAATGGGTGCTGGCGGCATCGTCAAAGACATATTCAGTGAACCCTGCGACCACGCTCGGCCCCAGCCCCATGCCGATCAAACTCATCACAAAAAGGTAAAGCGCTGTGAGCTGACCACGGAGTTCATTAGGCACGGCAATTTGAATCGAGGCAGCCGCGACACCCATATACGCGATCAGCGCCTGCGCCATCCCGACGCAGAGCAGCAACACGATGGGATTTGGTGACATGCACCCAACTATAGCGAGTATCCCGGCGACGGGAGCGGCGTAGGCGAAATACCGCATATGAGAATCCATCTGACCCGAGCGGTACCACCTATCTGCAATCCATCCACAGAATAGAAAGCCCGCGAACCCGAAGATAACGAAGTTCACTGATAAGACAAAACCGGCCTTCGATACCGCCCACCCGAAGCGCCGCATTAGGATGACGGCCATCCATGCAGCTTGACCGTAGCTAACCAACGCCAACATTCCGATGCCGACAGATAGCCCAGCCCAAAATTGGGCGTTAGCGCGAATATATGAAAAGACCGCGCCAAGCTGCCAGCGCTTTAACGCTTGGTCACGGCCCATTCGAGTTGGCTCCCTCACCATGAAGATCAATAGAGCCACGAAAAAGCCTGGCGCCCCGGTGATAACGAACACGAGCTGCCATGGCTGCAACACTCCCACCAGTGGGAGCGAGAACTGCTCGTTCTTGAGCGCATCGACTAACCAACCGGCCAACGCCCAGGAACTCGAACCCCCAACCATCGACCCCAAGGCAAAAATACTTAGCGCCAAAGCGAGCCTGTTGCGACAAAAAAGATCGGCGAGCAACGAGAAGGCAGCCGGGGAAAGCGACGCCTCACCCGCGCCCACGACAAAGCGGCAAAAGGCGAGTTGATCAAAAGTTCGCGAAAGGCCGCAGCATATCTGCGCCAGCGACCAGATGGTGATCCCAACGAAGATGAGCTTCCTGCGATCCCATCTATCCACAAGTACTCCCAGCGGCAGACCAAATACGCAATAGAACAAGGCGAACGCAAGGCCCTGCAGCAGGCTGATCTGGAAATCGCCGATCCCCAGGTCCGCACTGATGGGCGCGACAAGTAGGCCGATGACCTGCCGGTCGAGCGCCGATAAAGCGCTCATGGCAACAAGCACTGCGAGCGCAGTCCACGCTCTTGCATCATACAAGCCCCCAGCCGATTCGATCTCGGATGGTATGGCTGACATGACTATCCTTGCGCCCCGTCGGTCAGGTGCATAGCAATCTGACGCCCCAATCCAACAAAACCGATC
>Ga0302324_100008787_pt1 | contig 21253 bp, 18 predicted proteins | sample Palsa_T0_1_FD_201949 | JGI IMG/M metagenome (GOLD analysis project Ga0302324, IMG submission 201949) | Peat permafrost microbial communities from Stordalen Mire near Abisko, Sweden - Palsa_T0_1 | ecosystem: Environmental > Terrestrial > Soil > Palsa > Peat permafrost | place: Sweden: Abisko...
TGGTTATCGCGCCCGAGCGCGAGCGACTGCGCATCCGCGAGCGCCGCCTGAAATTTGGCTGTGAGTTTGTCCTGTCGCATGCAAATACCTAGAGGGTTAGTCAGTCGCGCCCGATCCAGGCAATCAGCGCGATACCTAAACTGATGAGCACTACCTGGGCCACGCTTGCGGCCGCATCCGCGCGGCGGTGCAGACCTGGAATGAGATCGGCCATGGCCACGTAGAGAAGACTCGCCGCAGCGATGGCAACGGCGTACGGCAGCACGCCCAGGGCCTCGCCCAGGGCGTAATACGCGATCGCGCCGCCGAGTATGGATGTGAGGCTAGAGGCGAGGTTTAACAAGAGCGCGTAGCCCCGCGAGATACCGGCATTCAGGAGCACGGCGAAGGAGCCGGTTTCCTGCGGGATCTCGTGCACGATAACCGCAATACCCGTCACGACGCCAAGCTGCATGCTCGTCATGAAGGCGGCCGCGATCAGCACCCCGTCGAGGGCGTTGTGGATGCCGTCGCCGAGGAGCACGACCATGGCGGAAGCTTTGTCGCGATGCGCCTGCAGGGCGTCGGAGTCGTGAAACTCCGCTCCCCCGTGGGAGTGGCGCCACAGCATGAGCTTCTCAAGGATGAAGAAGAGCAGGATGCCCCCCGTGACGGCAAGCCCTACGGCCGCGCCCCGGCCTGGGCCGGCGTGTTCGAGCGCCTCGGGCAGCAGGCCGATCAGTGCCGCCCCCAGAAGCGCCCCGGTGGCAAAGCTCACGAGGTGGGGCAGCAGGCGCTCCCGGGTTGCGCTCGGAAGCAGCAGCACGGCACCGGCAATCGCGGCACTGGCGATGCCGCCCAGGGTCGTGAAGGCGAGGATCGAGGCGAGGACGCTCACGGCTTTTTTTGCTTGTTCGAGGCGGCGCGGCCTGATCCTAACATGGCCTCTTAGGGGCGCTCCCCCTGCCCATCGAGCCAGATGAGCGCCGCCATGCGCCCGCACCGGCCCTCGCGGCGGTAGGAGAAAAAGCGCTCCGGGTCCGCGTAGGTGCAAAGGCCGCCGCCGGCCACGGCGGTAATACCCAACCCCAAGAGGCGCTGCCGGGCGAGCGCAAATAGATCGCATTGCCAGCGGCCGCGGGGATTGGCGCTGAAGGCTTCTCCCGCCCGGGTATCGTGGGCGAGGAAGGCGGCGCGCACTTCCTCGCCCACTTCGAACGCGTCGGGCCCGATGGCGGGCCCGAGCCAGGCGCAAAGATCCCGCGGCGCCGCATCGAGCGCGCGCACGGTCGCCTCGAGAACGCCGCCCGCCAGGCCCCGCCAGCCGCAATGCGCGACCGCGGCCGCCGATGCATCGCGCGCGGCAAGAAATACCGGCAGGCAGTCGGCTACCTGGACGACGCAGACGCGGCCGGGCCTGCGCGTCAATGCGGCATCGGCGCGCGTGCCGGCTTGCACCTGGTCCAGATCGAGGACCGCAACGCCGTGCACCTGCTCAAGCCACGCAGGTTCGCTCGGCAAGGCAAGCCCTTTGCGCACCCGCCGCCGATTCTCTGCGACGTCTTCGTTGCGATCCCCCACGTGCTCGGCCGTGTTCAGCGTGTCAAACGGAGCTGCGCTCACACCTCCGGCACGCAGCGTGAACGCTGCGCGCACGGTGCGCGGCACGGGCCACTCGGGGGTCAGATGCGCGAGGCTCATCGCGCCTCGAGCGCCGCGATGAGCGCCGCGAAATCCTGCGGCAGGGGCGCCTCAAACGAGAGCTCCTCCCCTTTGAGCGGGTGGCGCAGGGCGAGGCGCGCGGCGTGCAGCGCCTGGCGCCTGAATCCCGTGAGCGCGGCGCGGGTTTCGGCGCTCGCGCCCGCGGGCAGGCGGCGCCGCCCGCCGTAGAGAGGATCGCCGACGAGCGGGAAGCCGCGGTGCGAGAGGTGCACGCGGATTTGGTGTGTGCGTCCGGTCTCGAGTGTCACATCGATGAGCGTGTGCGCGGAGTAGCGCCGCAGGATGCGAAAGTGCGTCACCGCCGCTCGTCCGTCCGCTCGTACGGCCATGCGGGTGCGCACGCTGCGATGCCGGCCGATCGGCCGATCGACGGTCCCGCCGCCCGTCATCACGCCAGTGCAAAGCGCCACGTAGCCGCGGTGGATCTTGCGCGCCGCGAGCGCCGCGACCAGTGCCGTGTGGGCTTCGACGGTGCGCGCGACGAGCAGCAGGCCGCTCGTATCCTTATCGAGGCGGTGCACGATGCCGGCGCGCGGCACACGCGCAAGCGCCGGATCCCAGGCGAGGAGCCCGTTCTGCAGCGTGTGGCGCGCGTTGCCCGCGCCCGGATGCACCACCAGTCCCGCCGGCTTATTGATGATGAGGAGATGCTCATCGCTCCAGAGAACCTCCAGCGCCATCGCCTCCGGATCGACGACGCCGAGCGCTCTTAACTGCGCCTCGATGCGCACCTCTTCGCCACCGTGCACGAGATCACGGGGACGCGGCACGCGTCCATCGACGCTCACGCAGCCGGCGCGGATCCATGCCTGCAGCCGTGCACGGCTGTACTGCGGCAGCGCCTGGGCAAGGGCCTGATCGAGCCGCAGTCCCGCCGCCTCCCCGGCCAACACCAGCGTGTGGGTGCGGAACTCAACCCCGGGGGCGGCGGTCCCAGCCCGGGTCGGGGGATTCGTTATACTTCCGCGCTTGCGTGCACCCGAACTCGAATTCAATGAAGGGCCCTTTTTGACCTCATCTTCCGTGACCTCTCGTGCCTGGTTGTGCGTGGCGCTGGCTCTGCTTTGCGGCTGCAGCGTGCTGCACCGCCATCGCGAGGACAAGGCCGCGAAGCAGTCGCCCGATACTTTGTACAAGATCGCGCATAAGCAGATGTCCTCCTACGACTTCAAGAGCGCCATCAAGACCTATGAGGGGCTGACCGCGCGTTTTCCGTTCACGGATCAGGCGCGCCAGAGCCGGCTCGATCTCATTTATGTGTACTACAAGGAGGGGGAGCGCGAGTCCGCGCTCGACGCCGCCGACCAGTTCATCCGCGAGAACCCGACGCACCCGCGGGTCGACTACGCATGGTACGTGAAGGGTCTCATCGATTTCGAGCATCCGCCGAATGTCATGGAGAAGCTCTTTCGGGCCGATCTCACGCAGCGCTCGCCCACCAATGCGCGCAAGTCATTTGACGCCTTCCGCACCGTGGTCGAACAGTACCCGCGCAGCATCTACGCCTACGACGCACGGCAGCGCATGGTGTTCCTGCGCAATCGCCTCGCCGACTACGAGGTGCATGTAGCCGGCTACTACATGCGCCGCGGCGCGTATGTCGGCGCCGCGCAGCGCGCGCGCGAGACTATCGAGCAGTACGACGGAGCACCTGCCGTGCGCACGGCGCTGCAGATCCTCGTCGATGCGAACGATCGCATCAACCTGCAGCCGCTCGCCGAACAGGCGCGCCAGGTGTACGCGTTCAACTTCCCGAACTCGCAGCCGATCGCCGAAGAAGGCAAAAAAAAGCGCTGGTGGCACCTCTGGTGAGGGCCTAGCGCCAGTAGCCGTTCGTGATCGGGTAGCGCCAGTCGCGCCCGAATGCGCGGCGGCTGACGCGCACTCCCGGGGGCGCCTGGCGGCGCTTGTACTCGTTGCGCGCGACCAGATCGAGTACGCGCTTGACGGTTGCGCGCTCAAAGCCGCGCGCCTCGATCTCATCGACCGACAAGTCCTCCTCGATGAAGGCCTCGAGAATGGAATCGAGCACCTCATAGGGCGGCAGCGCATCGGAGTCCTTCTGATCCGGGCGCAGCTCGGCGGAGGGCGCCCGGTCGATCACGCGCTGCGGGATGATTGGACTAACCGAGTTGCGGTAGGCCGCAAGGCGGTAGACGAGGAGCTTGCTGCAATCCTTGATGGGCGCAAAGCCGCCCGCCATATCGCCGTAGAGCGTGGCATAGCCCACGGCCATCTCGCTCTTGTTGCCCGTCGTCAGCAGCATCTGGCCGGTCTTGTTAGAGATGCCCATGAGGATCAGCATGCGGCAGCGTGACTGGATGTTCTCCTCGGCCGAATCGGCACGCGTGCCGGCGAACTCATCGCGCAGCGCCGCAAGCGTCGCCTCAAACATGCCCTCGATCGAAATGGTGCTGTATTCGACACCGAGCGTGCGGGCCTGTGCGGCGGCATCCTCGCGGCTCATGGTGGAGGTGTAGCGCGAGGGCATCATGACGGCATGCACGCGCTCGGCGCCGAGCGCATCGATGGCGATGGCAAGGGTGAGCGCGGAGTCAACGCCGCCCGAGAGTCCCATCACGACTCCGGGAAAGGCGTGCTTGGTCACGTAGTCGCGCACGCCCATGACGAGCGCGCGATAGACGCTCTCCGCATCGGCGAGCTCCGGTGCGATCCTCGCCGGCACAGGTGTCACACGGCCGGAGGCGCTGCGCGTGAATTCCACCACCATCGTATCTTCTGCGAAGGCGGGCGCGCGTGCGATGAGCTCCCCCATCGCATCCATGACGAATGAGTTGCCGTCAAACACGAGCTCATCCTGGCCGCCGACGCGGTTGACGTACACGACCGGCAGGCTCACATCGAGGAGGTGGGCGCGCACCACCGCCTCGCGCTCGCGCTGCTTGTGAATCTCAAACGGCGAGGCATTGGGCACGACGAGAAGCTGCGCGCCGGCGGAGCGCGCCATCTGCGCAGCCTCCGGGGACCAGATGTCCTCGCACACCAAAAGCCCGATGCGAAAGCCGTGGCAGTCGACCACGGTGGGCTGCGTGCCCGCGCGAAAGTAGCGCTTCTCGTCAAAGATTGCGTAGTTGGGAAGCTCGGTCTTGCGATGATTGGCGCTCAAGGCGCCATCGGCGATCAAGGCGGCGGAGTTGTAGATATCAAGGCCGGTGTATTCAGGGTAGCCGACGACCACACTGACGCCGTTGACTTCGGCGCGCAGCCGCTCAAGCCCGGTCTCGATCTGGCGGCGAAAGCCGCGATGAAAGAGCAGGTCCTCGGGTGGATAGCCCGAGAGTGTGAGCTCGGGAAACACCACGAGGTCGGCGCTCAAGTCCTGCCGCGCCCGGCGCGCACAGCTGATGATGCGGGTGGTATTGGCCGGCACGTCCCCGACCAGGAGGTCAATCTGCGCGAGGGCCACCCGCAAAGAGTTCTTCACGGCGCTAGCGATGCCTGCGCGGCGCGCTCTTCTTGGCGCGCGCATTTTTACGGGGTGCCGGGCGCGCCGCGGCGCTCTTGCGCGCGTGAGTCTTGCCGGACGCGCGGCGCCCTCGTGCGCCCTTCTGCAGCAAACCGCGCATCGTCGCACCGAGCAGCGCCGGCGAGCGCACCGTGGTGACGCCCGCAGCCTCGAGTGCCTGGTACTTCTCCGCCGCCGTGCCTTTGCCGCCCGCGACGATGGCGCCCGCATGTCCCATGCGCTTGCCGGGCGGCGCGGTCACGCCGGCGATGTAGGCCACGATGGGCTTCGTCACGAAGCGGCGGATATAGGCCGCGGCGGCCTCTTCATCGCTGCCGCCGATCTCGCCGACGAGGATGATGCCGCGCGTGCCGGGGTCGCGCTCGAACAGTTCGAGCACGTCAATAAAATTCATGCCGCGCACCGGATCACCGCCAATGCCTACGCAGGTGCTTTGGCCCAAACCCACATTGGTAGTCTGAAACACCGCCTCGTAGGTGAGCGTGCCGGAGCGCGACACGATGCCGACCATGCCCTTCTTGTGAATAAAGCCCGGCATGATCCCAAGCTTGCATTCCTCGGGCGTGATGACGCCGGGACAGTTGGGGCCGACGAGCCGCGTGGGCGACAGCGCAAGGGTTGCCTTCACGCGCACCATGTCGTTGACCGGCACGCCTTCGGTGATGCACACGACGAGTTCGAGCCCCGCATCGGCGGCCTCGAGGATCGCATCGGCGGCGAAGGCGGCGGGCACGTAGATCATGCTCGCGGTGGCGCCGGTGGCCTGCACCGCCTGCGCCACGGTGTCAAACACCGGCTGGCCCAGATGCGTGCTGCCGCCGCGGCCGGGCGTCACGCCGCCGACAAGTTGCGTGCCGTAGGCGAGCGCCTGCTCGGAATGAAACGTCCCCTGCTTGCCGGTAAAGCCCTGGCAGATGACGCGCGTGTTGCGATTGACGAGGATGCTCATGCGCGCACCTGCTTCGCGAGCGCGATCACCTTCTTCGCCGCATCGGTAAGATCCTGCGCCGGCGTGATCGCAAGGGCGCTGCCGGCGAGGATCTTGCGGGCCTGCGCGGCGTTGGTGCCTTCGAGGCGCACGACCACCGGCACCTTGACCCCCACCGCTTTGACCGCCTGCACGACGCCCTCGGCGATGATGTCGCAGCGCACGATGCCGCCAAAGATATTGATGAGCACCGCGCGCACCTTGGGATTGGAGAGGATGATCTCGAAGGCGACCTTGACGCGCTCCGCGGTTGCGCCGCCGCCGACGTCGAGAAAGTTCGCAGGCTTACCCCCATGCAGCTGGATGAGATCCATGGTCGCCATGGCGAGGCCCGCGCCGTTGACCATGCAGGCGATGTCGCCATCGAGCGAGACATAGTTGAGCTCGTGTGCGCTCGCGCGCCGCTCCAGTGCATCCTCCTGATTGGGATCGCGCCAAGCGGCCAGATCCGGATGACGGAAGAGCGCGTTGGCATCGATGTCGAGCTTGGCATCAAGTGCCAAGAGCTCACCGCTCTTCGTCACGATGAGCGGATTGATCTCAATCAAGCTCGCATCGCACTCGAGATAAAGGCGATACAGGGCGCTAAGCAGCGCCTGCAGATCGCGCACGGCTTTGTCCCTAAGACCGAGCGCAAAGGCAAGATCGCGGCACTGATAGGGCTGCAGGCCCGCGGCCGGGTGCACGTTGCGCGAGAAAATCCTCTGTGGGCTCGTGTGGGCCACCTCCTCGATGTCCATACCGCCGGCGGCGGAGGCGATGACGGCGATGCGGCCCTTCTCGCGATTCAGCGTCAGTGACAGATAGAGCTCACGGTCGATGTCGGAGCCCGATTCGATGTAGACACGCTCGACCGGCAGACCCGCGCTGCCGGTCTGCTGCGTGATGAGGTTGTGGCCGAGCATGCGCTCGGCGGCGCTGCGTAGCGCCGCAAGGTTGCGCACCAGCTGCACGCCGCCCGCCTTACCCCGCCCGCCCGCATGTACCTGCGCTTTCACCACCCAGAGCGAGCCGCCCAGGGTTTGCGCCACCGACACCGCCTCCTGTGCGCTTTGCGCAACGCCCCCCTGGGGCACCGCGATGCCATAGCGGCGCAACAGATCCTTTGCCTGATACTCGTGCAGATTCATCGGGGAGACGGCCTCGGGCGAGGTGACGGGGCGGTATTTTCGCGAAATCGCTGCACTCTCGCCAGCGCACGAAGGTGCTAAAGTCGCGGCCCTCTTTTGTAGCGTAAGGCCTCTCTCGCCCCAGTGCCGGCCGAATCCGCGTCAGCCCGTCTTCCCCGGCGCGATCTCGCCTGGCGCGTCATCGGCCTCGTCAATCTCTACCGGCTGATCCTGCCGCCAGTGCTGCTGACGATGCAGTGGCTTTCCGGGCAGGAGACCTCCGTCTTCAGCGGCCGTCCGGGGCCCTTCCTGTCCGCCTGCATCGCCTACTTCTCGGCAGGCGTGCTCCTCATCGTCGCGCGGCGCCTCTCCTGGCCGAGCCTGCGGCGCGTGGCGCTCTTGAACAGCGGCGTTGATGCCGCCGGCATCTCATTCATCCTCTATGCCAGCGGCGGCGTGGCGAGCGGCTTTGGCATCCTGCTCGTGCTGCCGGTGGGCGCGATGGCGGTACTCGCCGAGCATCGCGACGCCTTTCTCTTCGCGGCCATGGCGGCGCTGGGCATCCTGCTGCAGCAGATGTTCGTCTACGTCGCCGGCATCGCCCCGGCGAGCGACTTCATCACCGCCGGCGTTATCGGTGTGGTGCTTTTCGCTATTGCACTGTCCGCCTGGCCGATCGCCAATCGGCTGCGCGAGAGCGAGGCGCTCGTGCTGCGCCAGGAGATCGATCTTGCAAACCTCGCGCAACTCTCGCAGTACATCGTGCAACACCTGCGCGAGAGCATCCTCGTCGTGGACACGCAGGATCGCGTGCGTCTCATCAATGAATCGGCCGCGCAGATGCTCGGGGACCGCAGCGCCTATCCGGGCGCACTCCTCGGCGAGGCCTCGCCGCGACTCCTCTATCTGCTGGAGAACTGGCGCCAGAAGGGCGTGGATGCCGGCGACGCCGAGCCGAGCTTCAGCGCCGCCGATGGCGCGCGCATCATCCGGCCGCATTTTGCGCCGCTCGGCGACTCCGAGCCGGCACCGATCCTGGTGTTCCTCGAGGATACGGGGCTGCTTGCTGAGAAAATCCAGCAGTCAAAACTCGCCGCGCTCGGACGGCTCTCCGCGAGCATCGCACACGAGATCCGTAACCCCGTCGGCGCGATGAGCCATGCGGGACAGCTGCTCGCCGAGTCCGCCAAGCTCGGCGATGAGGACCGGCGACTGACCGAGATCATCACCTCAAACGCCGCACGCGTCAGCGACATCATCAACAATGTGCTGCTTCTTTCACGGCGCGAGGCGGCGCATCTGGAGCGACTCTCGCTCGCCGACTGGGTCGAGGATTTTCGCACCGAGTTCTGCGCCACGATGCAATGCCCGAGCGAACGCCTTACGATCTTTCCCATCGATGCGCAAATTGAGGTCCGTGTGGACTCGAGCCAACTGCACCAGGTGGTGTGGAATCTGTGCGACAACGTGCTGCGGCACACCGAGGCGAGTGTACCCATTGAGCTGCGCTACGGACGCTTGGTGGGCGCACGCCCGTACCTTGAGATCGCCGATCGCGGCCCCGGCGTACCGCCGGAGCATGTCGAGCGCATCTTTGAGCCGTTTTTCTCGCGCGGCGAGCGCGGCACGGGTCTCGGGCTCTTCCTCGCGCGCGAGCTTGCACAGTCCAACGGCGCAACGCTCCTCTACGAGCCGCGCGTTGGCGGCGGCAGCATCTTTCGCCTGGTATTCGCCGACCCGCAGCGCTGGGTCAACGGATGAGTAAGCCCGTCGTCCTCATCGTTGATGACGAGCCGGATCTTCTGGAGCTCGTGAGCTTGACGCTCGGGCGCATGCAGGTGGCAACCCAAAGCGCGCGCGACATCGCCGGCGCACGGCGCCTGCTCGCTGGGGAGAGCTTTGACCTCTGCCTCACCGACATGCGCCTGCCCGATGGCAATGGGCTTGATCTTGTGGCCTGGATCCAGGAGAACCATCCGTCGGTGCCGGTCGCGGTCATCAGCGCGCACGGCAATATCGAGTCCGCGGTGCGGGCGCTCAAGCTCGGCGCATTTGATTTTGTCTCCAAGCCCTTGGACCTTGGGGGACTGCGCAAGCTCGTCGGCAGCGCCTTGAAACTCAGACCCGGCGCGGATGGGGCGACCACGCTCACGATGCAAGGTCCGCGCCTCACGGGGCATTCGAAGATCATGCAGGAGTTGCGCGAGATGATCGCGCGCGTCGCGCGCAGCCAGGCACCGGTACATATCTGCGGGGAGTCGGGCACGGGCAAGGAGCTCGTTGCGCAGCTCATCCACGAGAGCGGCGCGCGGCGCGAGGGCAGCTTCGTGCCCGTCAACTGCGGCGCAATCCCCACCGAGCTCATGGAGAGCGAGCTCTTCGGCCACAAACGCGGCAGCTTCACGGGAGCCCTGGCCGATAAGCGCGGCCTCATCCAAAGCGCCGAAGGCGGCACCCTGTTTCTGGATGAGATTGCAGACCTGCCGCTGCACATGCAGGTCAAGCTGCTGCGCGTGGTGCAGGAGAAGAGCGTGCGCGCCATCGGCGAGCAGCGCGAAGAGCCGATCGACGTGCGCATTCTCTCGGCGACGCACAAGAATCTCGCCGAGCTCGTTGCGGAGGGGCGCTTTCGCGAAGATCTCTTCTATCGCATCAACGTGATCGAGATGCGCGTGCCGCCGCTGCGCGAGAGGAGCGAGGACATTGCGGATCTGGCCGAGACGATCCTGCGGCGGCTCGCGCGCCGCATGGGCACGGAGGCGCCGCAGCTCGACAAATCCGCGCTCGAGGCGCTGCAGAGCTACACATTCCCGGGGAACGTGCGCGAGTTGGAAAATATCCTCGAGCGCGCACTGACGCTGTGCACGGGCGACGTCATCAGCGCCGAGCACGTGCGGCTGCGCAGCGATGCGCGCGCCGGCGCGGACAGTGCGGAAGGAGCATCCGCGGGCGCGGCGCTCGGCACGCAGCTCGAGGACATCGAGCGCGACGCGATCGTCAAGGCGCTCGAGAAAACCCGCTACAACAAGACCGCCGCGGCGAAGCTTCTCGGCATGAGTTTTCGGGCGCTGCGCTACCGGGTGAAGAAACTCGGTATCGAGTAGGGCTCAAGGTGACGCTTTGCGTCACTTTCTGACGTGAACGTCCGTTGGACTTGTCACTGTGTGATGCACGCACGCCAACGCTCGCGCTTAAAATTCAATCTTATCAGATAGTTGGCTGCCAAAAGGGGGCGCTGGCATGCCGGTTGCACTATTCCCTGCGGGGCATCGGCCCGATCATTTGAAGCAACCGTGCAATCTAGCCTTTAGGAGTGTCCATGAAGTCGGTTCAAAAGGGTTTTACGTTGATTGAGTTGATGATCGTTATCGCGATCATCGGCATCTTGGCGGCCATCGCCATTCCCGCCTACCAGAACTACACGATTCGTTCGCAGGTGACGGAAGGCCTGAGCCTGGCGGACGGCGTGAAGACCTCTGTCAGTGAGTTCTTTGACCAAAACGGCGTGATGCCAGCCGGCGACTCGGCGGCGGGCAGCGCGACTCAGGTTCAGTTGAGCCCGGTCACAGGCAAGTATGTGAGCTTGATCACGGTCGTCAACGGCCAGATCCAGATCACCTACAGCGGCTCACAGGTGAACCAGAAGATCTTAGGTCTTAAGCTCAGCCTCTCGCCCGGTATCGACCAGAACAACGATATCGTGTGGGTTTGCGGTACGGCCCCGGCGCCGACTGCGCCTGCTCTGGCGACCGCGCCGCCGGCCACGACGACCACGATACCCAACCAGTATCTGCCGTCCAGCTGTCACCCGTAATCCATTCGAGAGCCTCTCGAAATGGCGGCAAAGCCCCTCCCCGCGGAGGGGCTTTGTCTTTTGGGAAACGAGTCACGCAGAACCTGCGGCCTCTTGTGCGACCATGTTGCGGATTTGACAATTGCCTCAGGTATCGCATTCGGTAGACTGGGGTCCTCGCGAGCGCAGGTGCTACTCGTAAGTTCATGAACGATAACGCTTCTTTAGCAACAGTTGGCAGCTCACGTTCTGGGCTAGGCGGCCTTCCTCAGCGCCTGGTGCAAGATGGCGTGGTGGAGGAGGCTGCGATGCTGCAGGCGCTGCAGACCGCGCGCGAACGCAAGTCGAGCGTCGTCACGCAGCTCGTCGCCAGCGGCGCGGCCAAAGCGCGCGACATCGCCATTGCCGCCTCGAACGAATTTGGCGTGCCGCTTTTTGACCTCGACGCCCTCGCGCTCGATCTTGATACCGTGCGCCTCGTCAGCGATAAGCTCCTCACCAAACACCGCGTGCTGCCGCTCTTCAAGCGCGGCAAGCGCATGTTCCTCGCGGTCTCTGATCCCACGGACACGCACGCGGTCGACGAGATTAAGTTTCAAACCGGCCTCGGTGTGGATGCGGTTGTCGTCGAGGACGACAAGCTGCAGCGCGCCGTCGACAAGGCGATCGAGCAACACGAAGCACAAATCACGACCTTCACCGAAGAGGACGGCGTCGACCTTGAGAACCTCGAGGTTTCAGGCGGCGACGATGAGCTTGAGAAGGTCGTCGCCCGCGACGATGTCGAAGATGCGCCGATCGTGCGCTTCATTAATAAGCTCATGCTGGATGCGATCCGCCGCGGCGCCTCCGACATCCATTTCGAGCCGTACGAGAAGATCTATCGCGTGCGCTTTCGCATGGACGGCGTGCTGAAAGAGATCGCGCAGCCGCCCGTGCAGCTCGCCGGCAAACTCTGCGCGCGCCTGAAAGTCATGTCGCGCCTCGACATCGCCGAGCGCCGTGTGCCGCAGGACGGGCGCATCAAGATGCGCCTCTCCAAGACGCGCGCCATCGATTTTCGTGTCAGCACCTGCCCGACGCTCTTCGGCGAGAAGATCGTACTGCGTATTCTAGATCCCGCGCAGGCGGCGATGGGCATTGACTATTTGGGATACGAGCCCTTTCAAAAAGAACTCTACCTCAAATACCTCGCAAAGCCCCAGGGCATGATTCTCGTGACGGGCCCCACGGGCAGCGGCAAGACCGTGTCGCTCTATACGGGTCTGCATATCCTCAATCGCGAGGACACGAATATCTCGACCGCCGAGGATCCATCCGAAATCAACCTCCCCGGCGTCAACCAGGTCAACGTCAATCCCAAGGTGGGACTCACGTTCGCCTCGGCGATGCGCGCCTTTCTGCGCCAGGACCCGGACGTCATCATGGTGGGCGAGGTGCGCGACCTGGAGACCGCGGAGATCGCGATCAAGGCGGCGCAGACCGGACACCTCGTGCTCTCGACGCTGCACACCAACGATGCGCCGCAAACCCTCACGCGCCTCATCGACATGGGCGTCAAGCCCTACGCGATTGCCACTTCAGTAAGCCTCATCATCGCGCAGCGCCTCGCGCGGCGGCTGTGCACGCACTGCCGGCAGCCGATGGAAATCCCGAAGGAGGCGTTGTTGAAGGAAGGGTTTCAAGAAGAGGACGTCGCGGCGGGCCTGCGCATCTACGGGCCCAAGGGCTGCGCAAGCTGCAGCGATGGCTACAAGGGCCGCGTCGGCATCTACCAGGTTCTGCCCGTCACCGACGCCATTGCGCGCATCATTCTCGCCCTCGGCAGCGCGCTGGAAATCGGCGCGGAGGCTGCCCGGGAGGGCGTGTGGGACCTGCGCCGTGCGGGACTGGAAAAGGTCAAGGCTGGGCTTACGAGCATTCAGGAAGTCAATAGCATCACCGTTGAGTGAGGCTAAGGTTTAAATACACATGGCACAGTCAGCCACTGCAACTGTCCGCACCATCAAGCGCGACCTGCCCTTCAAATGGGAAGGCCGCGACAAGAAGGGCAAGCGCTTAAAGGGCCGCAGCCTCGCGCCGGATGAGGCCGCGCTGCGCGCCGACCTGCGCCGTCAGGGCATCGCGCCCTCGCGCATCCGCAAACAAACAGGTGCGCTGAAATCGGGCGGCCGCGTCTCGGCGCTCGACATCGCGGTATTCAGCCGCCAGCTGGCCACCATGCTCGCGGCGGGCATCCCTCTGGTGCAGGGGTTCGAGATCATCGGCTCCGGGCATGAGAAGCCCGCGATGCAGAAACTCATCCTCGACATCAAATCGGATGTCGAGGCCGGCACGTCGCTCCATGAGTCCCTCGCCAGACACCCGCTCTATTTTGACGATCTGTACGTCAACCTCGTCGAGGCCGGCGAGCAGGCGGGCGCGCTCGAGGGGCTCCTCGACAAGGTGGCCACCTACAAGGAAAAAACCGAAGCGTTGAAGAAGAAGGTGAAGAAGGCCCTCTTCTACCCGGCCGCGGTGCTCGCGGTCGCAGTCATCGTGACGATCATCCTGCTGCTCTTCGTGATCCCGCAGTTCGAGTCGCTCTTCAAAGGCTTCGGCGCCGACCTGCCGGCCTTCACCCAGATGGTCATCAACCTGTCGCGCTTCGTGCAGGCGCAGGGGATCTTCATCGCCATCGTCGTGGGCGCGCTCGTCTATACGTTCTTCTACTTCAAGAAACGCTCCAAACGCATGCGCGAGTTTCTCGACCGCGCAACCCTCAAGGTCCCGGTCATCGGGCCGATCATCTACAAGGCGGCGATCGCGCGCTTCTCGCGCACACTCGCCACGATGTTCGCCGCGGGCGTGCCGCTCGTTGAGGCACTGGAATCCGTCGCCGGCGCCACCGGCAACATCGTCTTTGAGAACGGCGTGCTGCGCATGCGCGACGAGGTCGCCACCGGCCAGCGCCTGCAGCGCGCCATGGAGTCGACCGAGCTCTTCCCGAACATGGTGGTGCAGATGATCGCGGTGGGCGAGGAGTCAGGCTCCCTCGACACGATGGCCGGCAAGGTCGCAACCTTCTACGAGGCTGAGGTCGACAACGCCGTGGATGCGATGTCGAGCCTTCTCGAGCCGCTCATCATGGTGATCCTGGGCGTGCTCGTCGGCTCGCTCGTGATTGCGATGTACCTGCCCATCTTCAAGCTGGGTTCGGTCGTCTAAGAAACGCGCGTTGCGCCTGATCGACGTCTTCGCCACTTCGCCGACGTTTTTTGTCGGCACGTGCTTCGTCCTCGGGTTGCTCGTCGGCAGCTTTCTCAACGTCGTCATCCATCGCCTGCCGATCATGCTCGAGCGGCGCTGGCGCGCGGACTGCGCCGCGCTTGCGCCCTCCGGCGCGCCGAGCGTCGCGGCAAGCTCCGAGCCCGCCTTCAATCTCGTGGTGCCGCGCTCCGCCTGTCCGGCCTGCCGGGCGCCGATCAGCGCGTGGCAGAATATTCCCCTCGTCAGCTACCTCGTGCTGCGCGGCCGCTGCGCCGCCTGCCGCGCGCGGATCAGCGTGCGCTACCCGCTCGTGGAACTGCTCGCCGGCATCTTGTCGGCAGCGGTCGCATGGCGGTTCGGCTTTGGCCTCGCAGCGATGGCGGCGCTTGTGTTCACGTGGTTCCTGCTCGCCCTCACCTTCATCGACGTCGATCATCAGCTGCTGCCGGATGACTTGACCCTGCCGCTCCTGTGGCTCGGGTTGCTCCTGAGCCTCGCGGCGGGCACCACGGCCGATTCGATCCCGATCGACCTCGGCTCAAGTGTGGGCGGCGCCATCGCCGGGTATGTATCCTTGTGGGGCGTTTATCATCTCTTTCGCCTGGCGACGGGTAAGGAAGGCATGGGTTACGGGGATTTCAAACTTCTGGCCGCCCTGGGCGCGTGGCTCGGCTGGCAGATGCTGCTGCCGATCGTGCTCGTGGCCGCGGCCGTCGGCGCCATCGTGGGTGCATTGCTGCTCGCGCTGCAGGGACGCGATCGGGCGACACCGGTCGCCTTCGGCCCGTACCTCGCCGCTGCCGGTTGGCTCATGATGATGTTCGGGCACGATCTCGTGCGCCGCTACCTCGGGCTTTTTCCGGTTCATCTGTGAAGGGCAGGGTGTACCGGGTGGGCCTCACCGGCGGCGTCGCCAGTGGCAAATCGTCGGTGAGCAAGATCTTTCGGGGCCTGGGCGTGCCGATCATCGATACGGACGAGCTCGCGCGCGATGTCGTCGAGCCCGGACAGCCGCCACTTGAGCGCCTGGTCGAGCGCTTCGGACCCTCGATCCTCACTCCCGACGGCCATCTTGATCGCCCGGTGCTGCGCAACATCGTGTTCTCCGATCCCATGGCGCGCGCTGACCTTGAGGCGCTCACTCATCCGGCGATCGGCGCGGCGGCCGAGGCGCGCTCGGCAGCAGCCGGCGGGCCCTATCAGATCATCGTGATTCCGCTGCTGGTGGAGAAGAGCCTGGGGTCGCATCTGGATCGGGTATTGCTCGTCGACTGCGACGAGCAGCTGCAGATCCAGCGGCTGCGCACGCGAGATGGCGCAACCCTCGCCGAGGCGCGCGCGATCTTGAATGCGCAGGCCTCGCGCAAGGCGCGCCTCGAGGTCGCGCACGATGTAATCACGAATGATGGCGCGATGAGCCAACTGCAGCCCCAGGTGAGCGCCCTGCATGCGCAGTATCTGGGGCGCGCGGGCGCGCCTTCAGCCTAAAGGGGCGCGCAACGAGCGTTTACGGATCACGTGCGCGTCAAGCAGAATAGCCCGATGAAGCAAAGCGCCGCACACGCAGCCGTCACCGCGGCAAAGACCGAGACCCTCATCTTCGAGCAACCGCTGCACGAGCGCATGCGCACGTTCCTGCGCCTCGACTTTCTCTACACCCAGGCGCTCTATCACAACGAGATGGCGAGCCAATGGGGCAGCCGTGCCGCGGTTGCCTGCCTCATCGACATTCTGGCGATCACCACCCGCGGCGATGTGCGCTCGGAGGTGCTGAAAGAGCTCGAGCGGCAGCTCAGCTCGCTCAACCAGTTCCAGGCAAGGCCAGGCGTGGACAGCGGCCGACTGCGCTCGGTGATGTCGAACCTCTTGCGACTGCGCGCCGAGCTCATGAGCGCGGGCTCAACCTACCTGCAGCCGATCCGAGACTCGGAATTCCTCAGCGCCATCAAGCACCGCAGCGCCATTCCCGGCGGCACGTGCGAGTTCGACCTGCCGGATTTTTACTATTGGCTCTCGCAGACGGCCGAGTCGCGCATCCGCACCTTCAATGAGTGGCTCGGGATGCTGCGGCCCTTGTGCGATGCGATCGCGGAGCTTTTGTGGTTGACGCGTGCCAACGGCCGCTTGAGCGAGGAAGTGGCGCTCGGCGGCTCTTTCCACATCACCTTCGAGCGCGACACGCCCTACCAGCTGCTGCGCATCTCGCTACCGAGCGCCGCGGGCCTTTACCCGGAGATCAGCGGCAGCCACTATCGCTGCAGCGTGCGCTTTTTGAGCTGGAATGGAATGACGACGCGCGCCACCCAGGCCGAGCGCGACGTGCCATTCACGCTCACCTGCTGCCTGTAGAGAAGCGCAGCGGTTAGAACTTGATTTTGCCGCCGCTGGCCGGAGCGGCCGCACCCACATCCGGCACGACGATCCGCGAGGCCGCCTCGCGGCGCATTTCGCGCGCCTCGTCGATTGCCTGCTCGAGCGCTGCCTTCACCGCCTCGGGAAACTTCTCGATCGCCTCTTTCAGCGAATCCGCCTCAATGTCGAAGGCAAGCGGCAGTACTCCGGCGGGCGTCAGGAGCTGAGTCTGCCCGGAGTAGAGCACGAAGCGCGTGCCGTCGGTGTCGCCCGCCGCGGTGACCGGCGTCAGGCGGCGGATCGTGCCCGCGTGGCGATCGGTAAAGGTCTCCTCGCGATACAGGCTCGCCGGGTCGAGCTTGATCTCCGGAAGGTCAGTCGGCGCTGCCATGGAAGTCCTGCAGATTAGTCAATTAAGGGGGGCGCTCATTGTACAGGCGCTGCAGCGCGGCGATGAACGGGACATCCGCCGCGAGCATGTCCTCATCCTGTAGTGTGGGTGGCGGCACCCATTTCAACTGCTGGCCATCCAGCCCCGCGGGCGTGCCGCTGAAGCCCTCGACCATCCACAGGGCGATATCCACGCGCCGGTCATCGTAGTTGTGGGTAAGACGCATGAGGGGCCGGGCGCGCAGCAGCGTAATGCCCAGCTCCTCGGTGAGTTCGCGTCTGAGCGCGGCCTCTTCGCTCTCGCCGGGATCGAGTTTGCCGCCGGGAAATTCCCAGCGGCCGGCGAGGTGCTTGCCGGGCGGACGCTCGCTGATCAGGACTCGCCCGGCAGCATCATAGAGGGCGGCCGCGACGACTCGGACCGTCGGAAGATCCGACGGCGAGCGCTCATTGGACACTCGAGAGCACGCCGTGGCAGTGCTTGTACTTCTTGCCCGAACCGCACGGACAGGGCTCGTTGCGGCCGATCTTGCGCTCGGAGCGCACGAACGTGCTCATCGCCTCCTCGGCCGAGGCCGCCGGCGCGGCCGGATGAGCCGCCGCTGGGGCGCTCCCAAAGCCCGCGGACCGCGCACTCGGCGGCGGCGGCGCGGCGGCGGCCGTGGGCGCTGCCAGAGCGGAGTTGGCTTCCGCATGCTGCGCCTGCAGAGCGCGCATCAGGCGGCTGCGGCGCTCCTCCTCCTCGCGATCGATCTGCTCCTGCGTGCGAATCTCGATCTTCGCCAGCACCGTGACCGTTTCGAATTTGACGCGCTCGAGCATCGCCGCGAAAAGCTCGAAGGCCTCGCGCTTGTATTCAAAGCGGTAGTCCTTCTGCGCATAGCCGCGCAGGTGAATGCCCTGGCGCAGGTAGTCCATCGCCGCGAGGTGCTCGCGCCAGTGCTGATCGAGCATGCGCAGCATCATCTCCTTCTCGACGTGCCGCATGACATCCGCTCCTGTGCGCGTGACCTTCTCCTCGTAGGCTGCATTGACAGCGGCGACGATGCGATCGCGCAGCGGCTGCTCTTCGAGCTCGGGCTCCGCGGCAAGCCATGAGGCGGGGTCGATCTGAGCGTTGAAGTCCTTCTGCACGGCCTCCGCCAAGGCCGCCAGGTCCCAGTCGGCGGGCGAGGCGTTTTTCGGCATGAACTGGTCGATGAGATTATTGACCGCCTCGGCGCGAATGCCGCTCACCGCATCGGAGAGGTCGCTGCGCGCCATGATCTCGGTGCGCTGCTGGTAGACGACCTTGCGCTGATCATTGGCGACATCGTCAAAGAGCAGGAGCTGCTTTCTGATATCGAAGTTGTGCGACTCGACCTTGCGCTGCGCCTTCTCGATCTGCCGAGTGAGCATGCCGCTCTCGATCACCTCGCCCGCCTTCATGCCCGCCATCTGCAGCAGGCGCTTGGTGCGCAGCGGATCGCCGAAGATGCGCATCAGGTTATCTTCCATCGACAGATAGAAGCGTGAGGAGCCCGGGTCGCCCTGACGGCCGGAGCGGCCGCGCAGCTGATTGTCGATGCGGCGCGACTCGTGACGCTCGGTGCCCACGATGTGCAGTCCTCCGGCGGCGAGCACCCGATCGTGACGCTGCTGCCACTCGCCGCGCACGCGCGCGCGCGTGGGCTCGTCAACTTCGCCCATAGCGTGCACTTCGGCCTCAAGATTGCCGCCGAGCACGATATCGGTGCCGCGGCCCGCCATGTTGGTGGCGATGGTCACCGCGCCCGGCCGGCCGGCCTGCGCAACGATGTGTGCCTCGCGCTCGTGCTGCTTGGCGTTCAGCACTTCGTGGGGGATCTGCTGCTGCTGCAGCATTGATGCGAGAAATTCCGAGGTTTCAATCGAGGTGGTGCCCACGAGCACCGGCTGCTCGCGCGTCACGCAGTCCTTGATGTCCTCGACGATGGCCTCGAACTTGTCCTTCTGCGTCAAATACACGAAGTCGGAGTTGTCCTTCCTGATCATCGGCTTGTGGGTCGGGATGACGACCACTTCCAGGCCATAGATCTGCAGGAACTCCGGCGCCTCGGTGTCGGCGGTGCCGGTCATGCCGGAGAGCTTCTTGTAGAGGCGGAAATAATTCTGGAAAGTAATCGAGGCGACGGTCTGATTCTCCTCGCGCACCCGCACGCCCTCTTTGGCCTCAACCGCCTGATGCAGGCCGTCGGACCAGCGCCGGCCGGGCATGGTGCGGCCGGTGAACTCATCGACGATGATCACCTCACCGCCGCGCACGATGTACTCCACGTCGCGCTTGTAGAGCGCGTTCGCGCGCAGCGCGGCGTTCAAGTGATGCATGAGGCGGATGTTCGCCGGGTCGTAAAGGCTCTCGCCCTCGCGCAGCAGGTTCGCTTCGGCCATCAGCCTCTCAACGTGCTCGTGGCCTGCCTCCGTGATGTGCACTTGGCGGGTCTTCTCATCCACCGCATAGTCGCCGGGACCCTCCTCTTCCTTCTGGCGCTGCAGGCGCGGCACGAGCTCGTTGATGCGCAGGTAGAGCTCGGTGCTCTCTTCGGCGGGACCGGAGATGATGAGCGGTGTGCGCGCCTCGTCAATCAGGATCGAGTCAACCTCGTCGACCACGGCGAAGGAGAGGTTCCTCTGCACGCGATCCTCGAGGCGATAGGCGAGGTTGTCGCGCAGATAGTCGAAGCCGAACTCGTTGTTGGTGCCGTAGGTGATGTCGCAGGCATAGGCCGCGCGCTTCTCCTCGGGGTTCTGCGCATTCTTGATGACGCCGACGCTCATGCCGAGAAAACGATAGATCGGACCCATCCAGTCCGCGTCGCGCTGCGCGAGGTACTCGTTTACGGTGACGATGTGCACGCCCTCGCCCGGCAGTGCATTCAAATAGGCAGGCAGAGTGGCCACCAGCGTCTTGCCCTCGCCGGTGCGCATCTCGGCGATCCTGCCCTGGTGCAGCGCGATGCCGCCCACGAGCTGCATGTCGAAGTGGCGCATCTTCAAGGTGCGCAGCGACGCTTCGCGCACGACCGCGAACGCCTCGGGCAACAGATCATCCAGGGTCTCGCCTTGTTTCAGGCGCGCGCGAAATTCATCGGTCTTGGCACGCAGCGCCTCATCCGAGAGTGCTTGGATCTTCGCCTCATGGGCGGTGGCCTCGCGCACGGGACGCTGGTAGGTGCGCAACAGGCGGTCGTTGCGGCTGCCGAAGAGGCGCGTCAGGAGTTGCGGCACGGCTTCAAGAATTCCCGATGGCTTAAAAAAAGTGAGCCCCGGCAGATGCTTACGCGACCCTGCGCGCGCAGCGGGGGCGGCGCATTGTACGCAATAGACGCGCTCGCGCCCAATTCGTTCGCGCGGGGTTGCGCTTGAGGTCCTAGAAGCGGATGTGGGGGCGGTTAGCGCCCGATAAAGGTGAGCGGATCGACCTGGCGGCCGTTTTTCAGCACTTCGAAGTGTACGTGGGGCCCTGTGGAGCGACCCGATGAGCCCATGAGCGCGATCGGCTCGCCGCGCGTCACGGCATCGCCCACGCTGACCAGGGTCTTCTCGTTGTGCGCATAGCGCGTGATGAAACCGTTGCCGTGGCTGATCTCGATCAACTTGCCGTAGCCGGCGCGCACGCCGGCCCAGGTGACAACTCCCGCAGCGACCGCCACGACGTCATCGCCCAGGTTGCCGGCGAAATCCACGCCCTTGTGGATCGCCTCCTCGCCGGTGAAGGGGTCCTGGCGCTGGCCGAAATAAGAAGAGATGAAGCCCTGGTGCACCGGGCGGCCTTCAGGGTGAATCTCATCGTTCAGCTTGCGCGCGAGAATAATGCTCTCGAGCGCCTCAAGCTGCGAATCGCGCTCCTCCACACGGCGCTCCGTGCTGTCGAGCATCGCGGTCAGATCCGGAATCTGCGCAGAAACGCCCTCGCCGTCGGCCTCGGGTCCGCCAAGGGCGGGCTCGGAGTCGAAATTGAATTCCCGCGGGTCGATATTGGCCATGTCGGTGAGGCGCTTGCCGAGCGCATTCAATCGCAGGATGTGCGCGTTGATCGCGCCCAGGCGCATCGCCATGGCGTCGACGCGGTCCTGCAGGTGGCTGCGCAGCTGCGCAAGTTCGTGCTTCTCATCGGTGAGAGCACCGCCGAACGCGCCGACCGTATGCGCGACGTTGACGTTGCG
>Ga0302324_100008788_pt1 | contig 21246 bp, 19 predicted proteins | sample Palsa_T0_1_FD_201949 | JGI IMG/M metagenome (GOLD analysis project Ga0302324, IMG submission 201949) | Peat permafrost microbial communities from Stordalen Mire near Abisko, Sweden - Palsa_T0_1 | ecosystem: Environmental > Terrestrial > Soil > Palsa > Peat permafrost | place: Sweden: Abisko...
GAAATCGTGACTCTGGCCGACAGTTCCTGGATCAAAAGAGTGTACGTGGAAGGGGAGTCCGTCCATGACATTGGATGAGATCAACGCCCTGGATCAAGGGCAATTCGTGGAGCAGATCGGATGGGTGTATGAACACTCGCCGTGGGTTGCGGAACGCGCGGCGCAGGAGAGACCGTTCCAGTATTTCGACCACCTCTGCGATGCCATGAACGTACGTGTGCGGAGTGGGACACCGGAAGAGCAGCAGGCGTTACTCTGTGCGCATCCCGACCTGGGAACCCGCGCCCGCGTGAGCCCGAGTTCCGCTAAAGAGCAGGCTGGAGCGGGGCTCGACAGTCTCACCCAGGAAGAATACGACCGCTTGCTCCGGCTGAATAATGCATGGAAGGAGAAATTCGGTTTTCCTTTCTTATATGCTGTCAAAGGAAGCGATAAGTTCGCCATTATGGAAGCTATGGAGCGCCGTCTGCATTCGAGTCCGGAAGAAGAATTCGCCGAAGCGCTGCGACAGGTGTTCCGCATCGCCCGGTTTCGTCTGGAGGAAATCGTTTCGTGAATACGTTTGCCAGCGGCAGGAAGAAGAGTTATTACGGCAAGGGCGACGTGATCGCGTACCGGCTCGACCGCGACGGTAAGCAGCCTGCCGGGGAGAACCCTGTCTTCGGAGCCAACGTTAAGATCCTGATCCATGGCGACGCCTTCTGGCCCACCTACACAACCGGCGATAACACGTCTCTCGTCGCCACGGACTCCATGAAGAATTTTATTCAGAGCGAAACGATGAATTTCAACGGATACGATCTGGAATCTTATTGCGAATTCCTGGCGGCGAAATTCATGGACATTTACCCGCAGGCCGCGGGCGTGCAGCTTTCCGCTTCGGAAATTCCTTATGCGCACTTGTCCGGAACGTCCGTCGCGTTCGCACCCACCGGTCCCGAACGCGCGCATTCCGTGCTTGAACTGGCGCGTGAAGGCTCTTCCGTGGTCACTGTGGAAGCACGCTCCGGGATCGTTGGATTCCGCCTGCTGCGGCTGAGCGGCAGCGCCTTCCACGGCTTCGTGCGCGACCAGTACACCACGCTGCCGGACATCAGAAATCGCCCGCTGCACATGTGGCTCGATCTGGATTGGACGGCCACGGATCGCGTCCCGGTGACCAAGGCGGTGCGGCAAATCGTACACGAGGTTTTTGCGGGTTTTGAATCCGGAAGTATTCAGCAGATTATTTATCAAATCGGCCAGAAAATGCTGGCGGATATTCCGACAATTTCAGAAATTCATCTGGAAGCCAACAACCGCACCTGGGATACTATTGCGGAAGAAGGCGATAGCCTGGGCGTTTACACAGAAGCGCGCCCGCCTTATGGGTGCCTGGGGCTTACACTAACCCGATAGCATGGCACGCATTTCCACTCATGTGCTGAACACCGCTCTGGGCAAACCGGCGGCCGGAATTCCGATCGAGATCTATCACGGTCCGGCGCTGCTCACCACCACCCGCACCAACGCGGACGGCCGCACCGACCAACCGCTGGTGGAACGCGAGGAGCTGGATCATGGCACCTACACGCTGGTTTTTCACGTACACGATTATCTGCGCTCGACGGACGCCTCGTGCGGACCGTTCTTTGAGACCATCCGGGTCCAGTTCATCGTGAGCCACGGAAACGAAAACTATCACGTCCCGCTGCTGCTTTCGCCCTACGCGTACAGCACGTACCGGGGCTCATGAGCGCGCCGGCGGAGAAGTCGATTGCGGCATGCCGCGATCTGGCGCGCATGACCGAAGAACCTGGCCGCACCACGCGCCGGTTCCTCTCGACGCCGATGCGTGACGTCCACAACTACCTGAGCGTGTGGATGCAGAGCCTGGGGATGCGGGTGGGCATCGACGCGGCGGGGAATATCCGCGGACTGCTGGGCGACCCGGAGAAGCCCCGGCTGATCGTCGGTTCGCATCTGGATACAGTGCCGGACGCGGGTGCGTTCGATGGGATTCTGGGCGTCGTGCTGGGTATTGCGCTGGCGGAAACGAAACCGGGTCTGCCGCTGGAAGTGATCGGCTTCTCGGAAGAGGAAGGCGTGCGTTTCGGTAAGCCGTTTATCGGAAGCCGCGCTTTGGTGGGCGATACGGACTGGGGCGACGCCGCAATAGATGACGCTATCCGCGCCTATGGGCTCGACCCGGCGCAGCTTCCGGCGGCACGCTACGCGCCTGTGACCATGGGGTACCTGGAGTTTCACATCGAACAGGGGCCCGTGTTGGAACGGCTGAATCTTCCGCTGGGCGTGGTCGATGCCATCGTCGGCCAGAGCCGGTATTCGTTGACCTTCGAAGGCAGGGCGAGTCACGCGGGTACCACGCCCATGGCTTTGCGCCAGGATGCGCTGGTGGCGGCCGCGCGCTGGATCGGCGAAGTGGAGCGATATGCAGTGCAGCATGAAGGGATGGTGGCGACGGTGGGGTCCCTGCACGTTTCGCCGAACGCGGGAAATGTGATTCCGGGCGAAGTTCGCGCCAGTCTGGATATCCGGCACGCGCACGATACTACGCGTCGCCATGCAGCTACGCATCTGCTCAGCCGCGCGGGCGCCAGGCACAAGCAACTGCTCGACCAGAACGCGGTAAGCATGGATGAGGGCATGACGGCTGCGCTGGCTATCGCCGTCGAAAGCGCGGGTTTCAAGGTGCATCGCATGACGAGCGGAGCGGGGCATGACGCGATGGTCGTGGCGCCGCATGTCCCCTCGGCCATGCTGTTTCTGCGCAGCCCCGGTGGCATCAGCCATCATCCCGATGAAACAGTTCTGCCGGACGATGTGGATGCCGCGCTCAATGTGGGCAGCGCGTTTCTGAAGCATCTGGAGGCGGAGCATGTTTGATCTCGTGATACGCGGCGGGTCGGCTCCGGATATTGCTGTCGAAGGCGAATTCATTGCCGCGGTGGGCCACGATCTGCCTGGGGGCAAACGCGAAATCGATGCCGCTAAGCTGGCCGTCCTGCCGGGTGTTATCGATGCCCACGTTCACTTCAACGAACCCGGCCGCGCCGATTGGGAAGGCGCGGATACCGGCAGCCGCGCACTGGCTGCGGGCGGTGGAACGCTCTTCGTCGATATGCCGCTGAACTCCGCGCCCTGCACGGTGAACGCGAAGCATTTCGATGCCAAACGCGCCGCGCTCGAAGCCGCGTCCCTCACCGACTTCGCGCTCTGGGGCGGCATTGTGCCCGGCAATCTCTCCGACATGGAAGATCTGGCGGAGCGCGGCGTTGTCGGGTTCAAGGCGTTTATGTGCGATTCCGGGTTGGCAGAATTTCCGCGCGCCGACGATGCGACGCTCTACTTCGGGATGGTAGAAGCGGCGCGATTGAACCTTCCGGTTGCGGTGCATGCGGAAAGCGAAGAGATCACAAAGACCCTGGCACAGCAGTTGATTGCGAAGGGCCGGCACGACATCCAGGCCTTTATCGAATCGCGCCCGGTGGCGGCGGAAGTGGAAGCGATTCGACGTGCCGGGACGTTCGCGTGCGAGGCGGGTTGCCGGCTTCACATCGTGCACATCAGTTCCGGCAGTGGCGTGGCGGCCGCACTGGAAGCGCGCCAGCTGGGCACCGATATTTCCATCGAAACGTGTCCGCATTATCTGTTTTTCTCGGAAGGCGATCTGCTGCGCATCGGCGCCATCGCGAAGTGCGCGCCACCTCTGCGTAACAGTGAGGAACGGGAAGGCCTGCGGCACGCGGCCGGGCACGGGGAGATCGATATTATCGGATCCGACCATTCCCCCTGCCCTCCGGAAATGAAAGATCGGGCCAGCTTTTTCGAAATCTGGGGCGGTATCGCGGGCGTGCAATCCACCATTCCGGCGCTGCTTGAGACCGGTCTGTCACCGGAACGGATTGCCGCGACCACCGCGACCAATCCCGCGCGGCGGTTCAATCTGAAGCAGCGCGGCGCACTGATAGCCGGCAACTATGCCGATATTGCGCTGGTCGATCTCGACGCGACTACACAGGTCAGCAAAGCGTCCCTGCTGCACCGTCACCGTACAAGCCCGTACGCGGGATACACGCTGAAGGGCGCGGTCACGCAAACCATCCGCCGCGGAGAGATCATCTACTCCAACGGTGCAATTACATCGCAATCCCAAGGCCGATTCGTTCATGCATAATCTGGGTCACACCCGCGGCAGTTACCAGCGCGATCACTTTCTGCTCACGCCCGATACTTTCGTCCGCGCGCCCCTGCCCGGTATGGCGCGCGCCACCGCGATCGTGCATGCGGCGCCGGCGCACGGTGCGGCTTTTACGGAATATACGGTGGAATTCGAACCGGATGGCGTCATGGTCACAGGCGCGGCGCAGACTTTCCTCTATGTGTTGGAAGGCGCGGTCACCGCCAACCGCGAAACACTCACACCCGCGCAATTCGCTTACATCCCCGCTAATGAGGACACGGAAATTATCGCCGCGCAAGGCTCGCGGGTTGTAGTCATTGAGAGGCCTCTGCACGATCTGAGTGCCCCCGCGCTGGAGTTTTTTACCGGGGACGAGCAAACTACTACCGCCGTGCCACTGATGGGCGACGAAGCCCTTGAAGTGCGTGGTCTTATTCCAAACGATTTTGCCTTCGATTTTGCGGTAAATACCATGACATTTCAACCTGGCGCCACCCTGCCGATGGTGGAAAGTCATGTCATGGAGCACGGCCTGCTGATGCTGGAAGGTGGAGGCATTTACCGGCTTAATGAACACTGGTATCCCGTGACTGCGGGCGACTTTATCTGGATGGCGCCGTACTGCCCGCAGTGGTTCGGCGCGCTGGGCAAAACCCCGGCGAAATACCTGATTTATAAGGATTGGAACAGACATCCCTTATGAAAATCGTTATTGACAGCGGGCGTCTTACGCAGCAGCTTGAGACGCTTGCAACCTTTTCGGACGCACCTGCGCCAGCGGTTACGCGGGTGGTTTTCAGCGATCGCGATTTGCAGGCGCGCGCCTTGTACCGGTCTCTTTGTGAGATCGAGCGCCTGGCTTTGCGCGACGATGCCGTGGGCAATACGTTCGCTCGCTGGGGTGGGACTGAGCCATCGCTCGCGGCAGTGGGCACCGGGTCTCACATCGATGCGATTCCGCATTCCGGCCGCTATGATGGCACGGTCGGCGTGCTGGGCGGACTGGCTGCGATTCGGGCTCTTCGCGCGGCCGGCTTTCACCCCCGGAGATCTGTCGAGCTGCTGTTATTCACGTCGGAAGAACCTACCCGTTTCGGTATCGGATGCCTGGGGTCGCGGTTGCTCGCCGGGACACTTCCGCCATCCGTGGATGACACCATGAAGGACTCCGACGGGCGTACTCTGCGCGAAGTGCGCGCCGCCGCCGGCTTCCATGGATCCCTCGAATCCGTTCGGCTGCCCGCTGGATATTACGACGCTTTTGTCGAACTGCATATCGAACAGGGACCGCTGCTGGAGCGCCGCGGGGTACCGATCGGCGCGGTTCAGGCAATCGCGGCGCCCGCCAGTATGCGTTTGACGTTCCAGGGTTCGGGCGGACATGCGGGCGCGGTTCTGATGCCAGACCGGCGCGATGCCTTTCTTGCCGCGGCTGAGATCGCTTTAGCTCTGGAAGCGGCCGCGAAGTCGACGGGTGCGATCGACAGCGTAGCCACGACCGGCGTTTGCGATATTTTTCCCCGCGCGATCAACAGTATTCCCAGCCGCGTGCAGATGGAGGCGGATATCCGCGATATCGATGCGGCGCGCCGTGATGGGATGATCGAAGAGTTGCAGCGGGCTTGCGACGAGGTGGGGGCTCGGCGCAGGGTTTCCATTGCGTTGGAATTTATCAATCGCGATGCTCCGGCAATCTGCGATCCGCGAATTGTAGACGCCATTGCGGATTCGGCGGCCCGGCATGGACTCGCTTGCGACAGGATGGTGAGCCGGGCTTATCACGACTCGCTTTTTATGTCACGCGTTTGTCCGGCGGCGATGATTTTCATTCCATGCCGGGACGGCGTGAGCCACCGGCCGGATGAGTATTCATCGTCTGAAGCAATTGCGCAGGGAGCGACGGTGCTGGCCGAAACGCTGGCAAGCCTGGCTTCCGCAGTCGGTTAGACTGCGTTTATGCCGGATGATCTGCTGATTCTGGCCCGAAAGCAGGCTGAGCGCTCCGAATCGAACGTTCGCGTCGCCGCTCTCCTGCGGATCGCCCGTGTCGAGAGCGCGGTTGATCGCGAGCAGGCGCGGAAGACATTCGAGCGGGCGCTGACGGAGGTCAGGCAGATCGCCGGAGTGGAGCGCAACTTTCTGGTCGCACATGCCCGGTTCATCGCGGCTGCAGTAGCACCCGACCTTTTGCCGGACATTCCCGCCATCGATCGTCTGCCTCGCGAGTTCTCGGCGGAGACGCTCGGCAGGATCATGCTGGACCACCAACACCGGGACTCTGCGTTTGATTACGTTGTCCGCTACGACGATCCTTCTTCATTTCCCTTTGGCGTTGCAGGCGCATTGATGCGCTCCCTCGACGATGACGGAAGCCGACTGGCCGTGCTCCGTTCCTCCATCGCGGCCTGGCGGGAGGCGCCGGAGAAGCATCCGTTCCACGGGTTTCAGTTCATTTCAGTGTTCCAATCGCGGTGGAAGCTGCTGGCTCTCGAAGAGGCTGTTACCGTGGTACGCGAAATCGTCCGCAGGACGCTGGAGCAAGCCGATCACCCCACTACGGCGACATACGACCCCGAGGGGACAATGTCGATTACATCGGGCCGGGAGAACACGCTCTTTCAGATTTTTCATACCGTGCGCCACCTTGACGCGCCGCTGGCGGAATCCCTGATCGCGAGTCATGAACAACTCGCGGCCGCGGTACGCCGGTTTCCCAACGGAATGGAATCGGTAATGCAGGAAGCTGAAGCGCGCCGGGCCGAGACTCCCGTGACCGGCACGCGCGGCGGGTTTATGATGGGCGGACCGTCGCGCGACTTTCCTTATCTCCGGGCGCTCATAGAGGCTTCGCACGATGGCGACTTCGGCCCGGCGATCCAACACGCGCTGGAGAAATATCGCGAGGACGCCGCGCCGGACCGTCCCAATCAGGCTGCGAAGGAATTCTGGCCCTCGACCAGCCGTTTTCGGAGCGTGCTCTACCAAGCCGGAAAACAGGTCGGAAAAACTGCGGCGGTTTACCTCGATCTGATTCCCGATTACGACGTCCGGCTCTTCGCACAGATTGAACTCGCAGCGGCATTGGCCGGACTACCTGAGCTCATGGGATTGCAAAGCGAGTATCGTCCCGCCGCTGACCGTCCGCGCAGACGGATGTCACGCGCCTGGGGCGAGCCTATGGATCCCCGAATCCGGTGCCCGAAATGTCAGTGGTCTCCGGATGCAGACGCTCTGTGGTCCTGCCGATGCCGGCATCTTTGGAATACATTCCACACTCGCGGCGCATGCCCAGCTTGCGGATATCAATGGACCGTCACCGCTTGTCTGAACTGCGGACAAACGTCGCCGCATTCAGACTGGTACGTGATGCCCGTCAATTGAGAGAGCTCACCGTGAGGACCCTGCCTTCACCCGATCGGCACCTGCTGTCCGAGCGACGACGCCGCAAGAACGGAAAGGAATATCGCGAGCCGCGCAGCCATCGCCGACCTCCTTTGCAATTATGAACCGGGCCTTCCGTGAGTGCATGCCAATGTTTTACAGCGAGGATTCGAAACGAACATCGAGTAAGGCAGGCGGTTTGCCTGCGGACTCCCTTTCCAGCGGGTCGAGCCGCCTGGAAAGGCGGCTGCGGCCATGATTGGCCGCCCCACAACAGATCCCTGCAAATTATGCAATGAAACATTATAAGCGCATCGATCATCCGTCCGCGCTACAATCGTTCCTTATGTTCCAAGGTCTTGAGCATACGGCGATCTCCTCGCCCAATCCCCAGAAACTCGCTGAATGGTACGTCGAACATCTGGGTTTCCACATCAATTTCACTTACGCCGGAAACTATTTCGTCAAAGCGCCTAACGGCTCCATGCTCGAAATCATTCCCGCTGAACGCCCTCTCGCCGTGCCGCAAACCACCGCGAACAACAAAGACGGCGGCATACGCCATCTTGCCATCGCCAATGACGATTTCGACGGCGCTTACGCCGAGCTTCAGGCCAAAGGCGTCACCTTCTGCGGCGAGCCTTTCGAAACCATGGGCAACCGGCTCGTCTTCTTCAACGATCTGGATGGCAATCTTCTCCACCTGATTCAGCGCGAGAAACCGCTCCCGTAGCACCACGTGCTGCGTCAAGTCTTCAAAGCTTTCCAGTATCGCGATTTCAGGCTCCTCTGGTTCGGGGCCTGCACGTCGAGCATCGGCACGTGGATGCAGGAAATGGCGCAGAACTGGCTTGTGCTTGAGATCACCAAGTCGCCGCGTCTGCTCGCGTTCGACTCCTTCCTGGGCGACATCCCGATATTCCTCTTCTCCCTCTTCGGCGGCGTGATTGCCGACCGCATGGACCGACGCCATCTGCTGATCGGCTCGCAGTTGGTCCAGATGATTTCCGCGCTCGCGCTCGCCGTCCTCATCGCCACCGGGAAAATTCAGGTCTGGCACATTCTCGTCTCGTCGTTTGTGGTAGGAACCGCACAATCGTTTGGAGGGCCAGCCTACTCCGCACTGGTGCCAAGCCTCGTCGAAAAAGAAGACGTCCCGAATGCCATCGCGCTCAACTCAATCCAGTTCAATTTGGCCCGCGTGCTGGGCGCGGTGCTGGGCGGACTGGCGTTTAAGTACGTGGGGGCCGCCTGGTGTTTCGGGCTGAACGCGCTTTCCTTTGTGGCGGTTATTGCCTCGCTGCTCAGCCTGAACATCAACTTCAAGCCCGCGCGCACCGGCGAATCGATCATAACCAGCATGAAACAGGGCTTCCGTTTCATTCGCACCCAGGGCGCCATGCAAACCCTGATCGTCATCGCCTTCCTGATGACGGCGCTGGCCGTCCCCATGAACACCTTCCTTTCCGTGTTTGCAATGAATGTTTTCCGAAAAGACGAAATCACGTACACGGCGTTCCTGGTAGCTTCCGGCCTCGGTTCCATCACCGGCGCTCTCACCGTGGCCGCGATGGGCAATATTGCGAACAAAGGGCGCATTGCGCTCACTATGCTGGTCGCCCTCGGCGCCGGCATCAGCGGCTTTGCGCTCTCCACCAATATTCCGCTTAGCTGCGTCGTGCTGTTCCTTTCCGGCGCGGTATTGATGTGCGCTTTTGCCATGATCAGCTCCCTTGTGCAGTTGATCACAACCAACGATATGCGCGGCCGGGTGATGAGCGTCTACAACGTTGCGTTCCGGGGCGGCATGCCCTTCGGCACTCTTCTGACCGGCTATTTTGTACCCATTTGGACGGCTCCCACCGTCCTGACCATAAATGGCCTCGTTCTGCTGAGCGTGGGGTTGTATTTCCTCCTCGTGCAGCGGAAAGTCGCGGCATTATAGAGATATGCGGATCATTGTCACGGGATTACTGATATCAACTTTTTGTTTTGGCGGAGAGGATCTGTCTAAACTCCGCGATAAACAGGATCGGGGCGCGCTGGAGAAGAGCGCCGCGGCACTGCAGGCCGACGCCGAAAAATCGCCCAACGATGCCGGCCGCTGGTACCAGGCCGCCATCGGCTACTCGTACCTTGCCGAAGTTACTTACGAGCTGCGCGATAAGGCCGCTTCGGAGCACGCCGCGGAAGCCGGCGTGAAAGACGCCGATAAGGCGATTTCGCTCAACGGTAAGAATGCCGACTACTACCGGGTGCTGGGCACGCTCTGCGGCCAGGTTATTCCCGCCAACCCCATTATGGGGGCTCTGGCCTACGGCAAGCGGGCCAAGGAAGCGCTGGATAAGGCGCTCGAAATGGATCCCAAATCCCCTCAGGCGCACGTCGCCCATGGGGTGGGATTCTACTACCTGCCCGTCAGTTTCGGTGGCGGACCCGAGAATGCTATGAAAGATTACAAAGAAGCCATCGCGCTCGACCCGAAATCGGCTGAAGCGTATCTATGGCTCGGCATCGCCGAAGCCAAAGAACATCACAACCCGCAGGCGCGCGAAGCCTTGACGAAATCGTTGCAACTCGATCCGGACCGCGTCTGGACGAAACAGCAGCTTGATAAAATTCCCGCACAGTGACGCGGGATTCCGTACATCAAATAATTAAGCAATTCCACTCCGGGCTGGACGGTATCGCCCGGAAGAGTAAACAACTTTCGCTCGACCTTCTGGAGAACACGCCCGCCCCGTTTGCGCGCGATCAGTTCACCCCGGGCCACATCACGTGCACTGCGCTCGTACTGCATCCGGATGGCAAAGGGGTGTTGACGATGCACCACCACCGCCTGCACCGCTGGCTGCTGCCGGGCGGCCATATCGAAGAATTGGATGCCTCGCCCGCCGCGACCGCGGCCCGCGAAGCGTTCGAGGAAACCAATGTCGCCATCGATCCCCGCATCGTGCCGCTGCTGGTGGGTGTCGATGTCCACGGGATTCCCCCGAAATGCGACGAGCCTTTTCACCTGCATCACGATCTGATCTGGTGCTTCCGGGCGTCTACCGACCGTATTGAAGAAAGCCCTGAAGCGCCGCAGGTCATGTGGGCGAGCGAGCGGGATTGGGATAGTCTGGGCTTTGCCGAAAGCATCCGGAACAGTATCCGGCGGGCGGTTTGACGCTTTTCTTTTTGACGCTTTTTGGGGCCCTCTTCACGGCAGCGGTCTGCTGGGCTTTCGGACTGCTCGTGTTTCGACGGCTGGGGATTGTCCTTCGTCCGGTTGAGCACGATCTGCTGGCGGGACTCACCGGGGCCGCCTTGCTGAGCCTTGCGGTGTTCCTGCTTTGTGCCGTGAAACTGGCGCGAACTTCTGTCTTTCTTGGCTCCGGCGTAGGTCTGATCGCCCTAGCACGCCCAATGTGGGGTGGGCGCTTGCGCCTGCCCAGCCCGGTTTTTCTGATACCCTTCGCCTTCTTCAGCGTCATCTATCTCGCCAACAGCCTCGCGCCGGAATTCAGCCCCGATGGGTCCACGTACCACCTCGGCCTGGTGGCCCGCTACTTCCGCCAGCACGGTTTCGAACGCCTGACCACGAACATGTACGCCAATCTCTCGCAGGGTACGGAGATGCTGTTCCTGTTTGCCTTCGCGTTCGGGCGTCACTCAGCCGCGGCGACCGTCCACTGCCTGTTCCTGCTTACGCTTCCCGCATTGATGCTGTGCTACGCGCTCCGCATCGGACGCCCGCTCGCCGGCATCTGCGCCGCCATGCTGGTTTTCCTGTCTCCAATAACCGGCATCGACGGCGTGAGCGCCTATAACGATGTCGCCCTCGCCACTGTTGCCTTCGGAACCTTCTACCTGCTCGAGATCTGGCGCGAAGAGAACGACGACCGCCTCCTGATCCCTATCGGGCTGCTGGCAGGCTTCTGCTTCGCCATCAAATACACCGGCTTTGTTGCCACTCTCTACGCCGTCTTCGTGCTGCGGAAGCGCTCCGCCAAAATGCTGGCAGCCGCCGCGTGCATAGGTTTACCCTGGCTTGTGAAGAATGCGCTTTGGCTGGGAAATCCGCTGTCGCCGTTTTTCAACCGCCTCTTCGCGAACCCCTATATTCACGTCTCGTTGGAAGAATTTTACCGGAGCTACCTCAGTCGCTACGGTCTGTCCACCTTTAAGCCGTTGTTCTGGATGGTTACCGTAAGCGGGCAACTCGGCGGACAGATCGGGCCGCTCTTCCTGCTGGCGCCACTCGCGCTGCTCAGTCTGCGCTCGAAGGCCGGACGGCACTGTCTCCTCGCGGCGCTCTTCTTCCTGCTTCCCTATCCGCAGAACATCGGAGCGCGCTTCCTGATACCCGTGCTCCCGTTCCTCGCATTCGGCATCGCCCTAGCTCTGGAATTCTCTCGAGTTGCCCCGATGACCCTCGTTGTCGCCGCCGCCATCCTCGCCTGGCCCCGCGTTATCGACCGTTACCGCGCCCCGGCGGGCGGATGGCAGATCACCACCGTTCCCTGGCAGGCAGCGCTCGGCATCATCCCGTCCGAAACATGGCTCACCCGCCGCTATTCCGGTTACCGTCTCGCCGAAAGCATCAACCGTCACGTACCCGCCGGCCAAAAACTCTGGAGCACCATTCCACTCGCCGAAGCCTATATAGAACCCGACGTCCTCGTGAATTACTATTCGGCTGAGAGCGAGGCGATTCAGGATATCCTGCTCACACCGGTGACAGACGCAATGCAGCCTCTCTGGAACCTCCGCTTTACCTTCGCCCCGCGCCAGCTAAGCCACCTGCGAATCGTCCAGACGGGCGCCAGCCCGGACGAAATCTGGAGCGTTGGCGAAGCGCGATTCTTCCGCCAACAAAACGAAGTCAACCCGGTCGCCGCCGGCGCGCATCCGTTCCCCTGGGATATCGGTCTCGCGCTCGATCGCAATCCTGTCACGCGCTGGCGCTCGTGGGAGCACATTCATGCCGGCATGACGCTCGATTTCGATTTCAAGATGCCCACCGAACTGGACTGCGTGGAACTCTACTGCTCGCACGATCAGGACGAGATTGAGGTGCATCTGGACGGCATCGACGCACGGCTCGACAAGACCTACGGCCGTCCCGCGGGCGATTTGCGGCGGCTCGCCACGCGCACGGTCAAATCGCGCGGCATCGCGTACCTGATGATCGGAAGAGATTATCCCGCTGCCGCCGACATGCAGGCCGATCCCGCACGCTGGGGCCTTCGGCTCGCCGCCCAGGAGGAAGCCGGAAGGCTCTACGAAATCCAATGAACGAATATTTCCTGGGAGTCGACGGCGGGCAATCGAGCACGGTAGCCGTGATCGGCGACGCGACCGGACGCATCGTGGGCTGGGCGACTTCCGGGCCGTGCAACCACGTCGCGTCTTCGGAAGCACGCGCCAAATTTCTACGCGTCATGCGGGAGTGCCTCACCAACGCGGCTGCGCGCGCCGGAATCGACCTGTCGGCAACCCGCTTCCGCGCCGCCTGCCTCGGCATGAGCGGCGGTCCGGAGGACAAGGCCGAACTGCTGCATGAACTGATCCGGGCCGAACATCTGATCGTCACGCATGACGGGCGTATCGCGCTGGCTGGAGCCATGAATGGCGGCCCAGGCGTGATCGTGATCTCGGGCACCGGCTCCATTGCGTATGGCGAAAACGAGCGGGGCGAAAGCGCGCGCGCCGGGGGCTGGGGCTACATCTTTGGCGACGAGGGCGGCGGCTTCGATATCGTGCGCCAGGCCTTACGCGCCATGCTGCGCGAACACGAAGGCTGGGGACCACGCACCGCGCTCACGCCTGCGCTGCTCGAATCCACGGAAACGGCGGACGCCAACCAGGCCTTGCACCGCCTCTACACGCCGGAGTGGCCCCGTTCACGCACCGCGACTCTGGCGCAGGTAGTCAGCCGCATTGCCGAGGAAGGCGACCCCGTCGCGGTGCAGATTCTGCAGGGCGCGGCGCATAGTCTGGCGATTCTCGCCGCCTCTGTCCGGAGGCAGCTCTGGGGCGAAAGCGCAGCTTCCAGGGTGGCCCAAAGGATAGCATGGATTGGCGGCGTATTCGGCAGCCCCGTCGTGCTCGAACGTTTTCGGATGCTGGTTGAACTGGAAGGCGAGGTCACTGCGGGTGCGCCTGTCCATAGTCCCGCTGTTGGCGCGCTCCTGCTGGCCTGCCGGTCTGCAGGCCTCGCATTAGTACCGGAACCGGGGCAGGTTCCTAAGGCGTAAGTTTGCGCTACAATCGCCGCCATGGCCCCCGTTCCGGAGAACCGCGCTATGGTATCTGCCATCGGTCAGATCGCGCTCACGGTCACCAACCTCCCCAGAGCGCTCCAGTTTTACCGCGATACGCTCGGTTTGAAGTTCCTCTTCGAAGCATCCAATATGGCATTCTTCGATTGCGGTGGCGTGCACCAAATCGGAGCAGCCGGAATCCACCTGCAGCTCCATCGTTTATTACCGGACGGATGACATTCAGAAGGCGTCGGAGCAACTTCGGTCGCGCGATGTTTTATTCGAATCGCCGGCGCGCATGATCGCCAAAATGCCCGATCACGAACTGTGGATGGCCTTCTTCCGCGATACCGAGTAACCTGCTGGCCCTGATGAGCGAAGTCCGCCAGGAGCTGCGAACCGCCTGAAACAGAGGTGTGGTCAAAAGGTTGGATTTCGGCGAGATTTGGGCTGGTTTAGGCCCGATTTAGGTTCGGTCTAGGTTCGATTTAGGTTCGTTAAATCGCGAAAAACAGCGTTTTTGCTGGAAAATCTAGGTTCGTTCTGAAATTCGCTGTTTTTGTTGGCGGATCTCTCCGGGATTGAACCGATTTTGAGTGGATTTTAGGTCCGTTTTGGGTCGTTTTAAGTTACCGTATCGGAAAGACAGCGTTATTTGCTGGAAAATCTAGGTTCATTTTTCGCTGTCAGGCTCGCGGTCCTCTCTTGGTCGGGCCGGAGTGCGGATTCACTCCGGTGCGATATTGGCCGCCCCGGTGGGTTTGTACCTCATATTCAATTGTCAAAAATCGCGGGACGCCGAACACCCACGCGCCGGGCGGATGGACATGCCTGCTCCCATGAAGAGTTTGGCATGGGGCTTTGCAAGTGAATTGGTAAGTTGTTGAGAATGCAGAGTGAAATAGTTGTCATCGTGAAAATGCGCTCCGGCGGACGGGGCCTGATGCGCCGGCTCGACCGGCTGGGCGGTAGGCCGGGGAACTTTCCCGTATCCGGCAGCGTCCAAGCCCTAATGGCGACAAGTCCGTAAGCTGGGTAATGCGATGGGCACGTCAGGCGTGGTAGAAGCGCGCGAGTCAGCGAAGCCGGCACAATGGCGCTTGAAGACAACCTTCTGGCTGGACGTGACGCTTCTGGTTTCGGTGGTCGCGTTGCAGACTGTTAGCTTCACCGGACTCGTCCTCCACGAGTGGCTCGGGCTCGCGACGGTGGGCATGGTCTTCGCTCACCTGCTGTTTTCCTGGAGTTGGATCGCCTCGCTCAGCCGCCGCTTATTCGCCGTGCAGTCCGCCCGAGCGCGCATCAACTACCTTCTCAATCTGAGTCTTTTTGGCGCCGTCGTTGCCGTAATCTTCTCCGGCATACTGATATCGCAGAAGGCGATTCCGGCGTTGACCGGCATGAAAGCCGCGCCGGAAATGGATTGGCGCTGGGATTACCTGCACGACCTGTTCTCGCAGTTTGTCGTCATGCTGTCCGGATTTCATCTTGCGATGAATTGGGAGTGGGTGTTCGCGGCGGCAGAGAAGCTTTTCTGCCGCGTCATGGGAGGCGAGCGGTGAAATTGGTGCGCGTATTATCAAGGATTGCCATTCTCTCGCTCGTTGCCGCTGCGTTAGCCGGATTGACGGAAATTTATCGCAGTTCGGTACAGTCTCCTTTGACAGATCCCAGGGAGCACGCTGAGCGACAGCACCGTGCGTCCGAGCCCGATGTCAGGCAGTTTCCAGAATTCATCTGTTATGTTGTTTTGTTTGTATTCTGGGTTGGGATAGGACGCGCAGGATTGCGACTGCGGCTCTCCCCTGTGTCGCGCACCGAAGGGCAACCGATCTCGTTGAACCTGCACCGAAGGCGCGAGGGCCGAGCCTCCTGAAGGCTTCTGCCCAGTCCCCGGTTCCGCCACAAGTCCAACAAAGCTTTTATCGCATTAAGTTGACCGAACCGGGCACAGAACCGCTGACGGCGAATGGGTGGAGTAATCGCCCCGCGCTATACGGCGCACGGCGCTATGCGCCCCATCGCACCCCACGACGTACCGAAAAATCGCGGTCTCTCTTGAGTCATCGGAATAGAGTAACTCGGCCTGAATGCCCCGGTCGTCCTGCTTCAGCGATGTCAGCGCGACGGGCCGTTCTACTGCGATGCCGAACGTGGCGAGATGTTCCGCTAAGATTCGCTCGTTTCGGGTTGCGGGATGCCGAAGTGCCCGTAGGGCGGGCCGAAAGGTCGTTCTGAACGTCCTGCGCCGGAGAGTGGTTGAGAAATGAGCGTGTGCCGACGATCCAGATTCCCCGTTGCCAAAAACGGTCCTGCGACTGCCAGATCTTGAGGTCTCTCCCGAAGAGTGCCGGACGATTCGCTCGGAATCGGCAGCGCCAGACTGGCAAGTCGGGCCGCACCAGTTTCCGACAACAGCCCTTCCGTCCACTTATCGTCAGCCCGAAGCGACCTGATGGGCTAACATCGCCCGCTATTTCTGACGTCGCGGCTGCGCTGCGATTCGCGGCGACGCTTCCAGCAACAGGCCCATCGTAGAATTCCCGTATGCAACCCTCACTGCCCTCCACGTTTGAAGCTCGCACGATCGCCAGCCCGGAGGGGGCGGACATTTTCGTCCGCGCGGGTGGTTCCGGACCTGTGGTCGTCCTTTTGCACGGCTACGCGGAAACCAGTGACTCCTGGGGGCCGCTCGCCGCCGAGTTGGACAAGAACTTCACGGTCGTTGTGCCGGACTTGCGTGGGATCGGACGGTCGTCTCGTCCGGACGGAGGTTACGACAAGAAAACACAAGCTGCTGACATTCGAGCCGTTGTTACAGCCCTCGGCTATGATCGGACCTCAGTGGTTTCTCACGACATCGGGATCATGGTGGCTTACGCCTATGCGGCGCGTTACCTCGATAAGGTCGAGCGGCTGGTCGTCATGGATGCGCCGATCCCTGGCATCGCACCCTGGGATGAAATCGTGCGGAATCCGGCGCTGTGGCATTTTTCCTTCCATGGCCCCGATGCGGAGCGTCTGGTGGAGGGACGTGAGCGAATCTACCTCGACCGCATATGGAACGACTTTTCGGGTGATCCGGCTCAGCCCGACGAGGAAACGCGAGCCTTCTACGCAGCGCAATACGCACTGCCCGGCGCGATGCGTGCCGGTTTTGCACAGTTCACAGCCTTCGCGCAGGATGTGCAGGATAACAAAATCTTTCAGCAAACCAAATTGACCATCCCCATGCTCGCTGTTGGCGGCGAGAAATCGTTCGGGGCAATGGAAGCCACCGTTATGCGCAACGTCGCGACGAACGTGCGTGAAGCCGTGGTCCACGGCGCCGGCCACTGGCTAATGGAAGAAAATCCAACGGCCACGATTGCTCTGATTACGGACTTCCTGAAGGGCTGAGGTGGGCCCGATTCAAAATGCCGGCGCCAGTCTGTTCGCTTTCCAAATCAGTCCTGACGGCCCTCGATCTGCGGCCTGTGACGTGACGATGGCAACCCCAGCGGCAGAGGCTAAGGCGCGGTACTCGGCTATCGTGCTGGGCGCGACGGGGAACGTGGGCGGCCGCATCGTGCAGCTTCTGATCAGGAACCCGCTGTGCAGGAAAGTGGTGGTGGTGACGCGCCGCAAGACGGATGCGTTCGCCGACCCCAAGGTCTCCGAGGTGATTGTCAACATGGACCGACTCGAGGACGAGGTTGCGCCGCACGCCCGGGAAGTCGACGTCGCGCTCGCCGCGTTCGGTGTCGGGAAGGGCAGCGCGAAGATGCCAGAGGAGGAGGTGCGCAAGATCGAAATCGCTTACCCGCAGGCCTTTTGCCGCGCCGCCACGGCTGGGGGTGCTCGTGTGTGCGGGGTCATGACGGCAGTGGGGGCGGACCCCGAGGCCGGGATGAAATACGCGAAGATCATCGGCGAGAAGGAGAAGGCTGTCGAGTCCGTCAGGTTCGACTTCCTGGGACTGTACCGTCCGGCCGTCATTCTCGGCAACTCCAACACGCCGGGCGCCCTTGGCTACGTCATGCCACTGCTGCACTGGGCCATGCCGTCGAGGTACCACTCGATCCACAAGAACGACCTCGCGCGCGCGATGGTTGAGCAGTCGGAGCAGGCGTTCGTCACGATCGCGCACGGCAGCGCTCCCAGGGAGGCGACCGTGAAGATTCTGGAGTACGAGGAGATGGAGCCCTTCTTCGTCAAGGGCGATCGCGACGAGCCTTGAGCGGCAACAAGGCGCCTGGGTTGGATAGCGCTTATGGGTTGGTAAACCCGCCCTTCGCCAGCCCGAAGGCCCGCGAGCGCCGGTTGACAACCCAATGCCACTTACTTTGCGAATTGGCCTTGTAGGGCCGGGGCTTCCGCCCCGCCGTCGGCCTTCCGGCCGACGCGGTATTGCGAAGAATTTCCGGTGATTGATTCATCGGCAGAAGTGAGAACTCCGGTCCGAGCGGAAGCTCGGACGCAAAGCGGAAGCTTTGCCCCAAGAAAAACCCGGCACAGATGCCAGGGACGCAACATCCCGCTGCCGATCCGATCTCGAATCGGTGCCGCCGGCAGACGATCAGTCGATCACTGGTTGCAGTAAATTCAACCTTCTTAGCAGGTCGTGCAGACGGGGATCCGATCGAAGGCAATCCATCCGGGGTTGCACGTTGGCGAGCAGAAGAAGGGGCTGGCGACAACGGTGCGCTTCTTCCAGACAAGCGAACGCCCGGTCAGTTTCACCAAGCAAACCATAGACCACGGCCATCTGTGTCGAAGCCCCCTTGTCACTGCCCTGCAACTCCTCCAGATCTCGCAAGGCACGTCGCGCGGCGCAGCTCTCGCCGGCCACAGCGCAGGCCTGCGCCAAAGCCCAAAGACTGTGACCTGTGTGGCCGAGGATTTCGACCAGCTTCTGCGCCAACAAGATGCCCTCTTCGAACTTTCCCTGCATCCCTCGTGCAACCGAGAGCGCCTGCAGCGCCTTCGAGAAAGAAGGCTCAATATCGAGCAGCCGTGACCACTCCTCAGCGGCTCGATCGAAATCGCGCGCAAAGAAGAAAGCGGCGCCATACGCCCAGCGTCCAATTAGATTCATAGGGTCGTCGGCGACGATTCGCCCGGTCTCCAGCACCGCGTCCCTGGCCCTTCCCAAAGGAAAGAGATGCCAGCCCGAATACATAAGCCGTACGTACGTGGACGGATTCAGAGCGAGGGCCCGGAGGAAATGCCGTTCAGCGGATGCCCAGTCGTAGTACAGCATTGCCTCAACCTGGCCCAGGCAAGCGTGGGATTCGGCACTGCGGTTGTCCAGTTCCAGTGCATGGCGGGCCGCTTCGGCGGCTTTGGGGAGATATTCGAGCGCGGGCAGGCCTGCCTCCGTGACCAGTCCGAGGCAACATTGCGCAATTCCCGACCAGGCGGGCGCGCAGGCCGCATCCACCGCAACCGCGCGCTCAAAGCAGGCCAGGGCCTTGATAAACGCGCTGGGCGCATATCTGTGCCAATGAAAACGCCCTTCGAGATACGCCTCGTTGGCGGCCACGTTGAAAGTGGAACGCCGGACAACGCAGGACTCCACATGAAATTGCCGGGCTACATCGGCCGCGATCTCGTCCTGAAGGGCAAAGATGTCCGCCACCTGTCCGTCGTAGCGTTTGGGGGAAAGGTGAATTCCAGTGCCTGCCTCGATCAATTGGACGGTAACGCGAATCTGCGCGCCGCTGCGGCGAACGCTTCCTTCGAGCACGTTGCCCACGTCCAGGGCGGCGGCAATGCGGCGTATGTCGTCATTCTTTCCTTTGAAAGCGAACGCCGATGTTCGCGCCAGGACTCTTAGACCCGCAATCTGCGCGAGCACGTTGGTAATTTCTTCGGTAAGCCCGTCACTGAAATATTCATCCTGCGGATCGCCGCTGAGATTGACAAAAGGCAAGACGGCAATGGAATTCGCAGGCGCATGGTTCGGGAATTCGGGAGTGGCGGTGGGCGTGGTCACGCCGCCAGCGACCGGTGCGATGAAGGAATACCCGATCCGCGCAGCAGTTTTTATATACCGGGGAGTGACCGCATCGTCGCAAAGCGCGGTTCGCAACTGGCGAATGCATCGGTTGACCCCGGTCTCGAAATCGACGTTGGTTCCGTCTTTCCAGAGCAGTTCCCGGATCGTGCCCCGGGTGACCAACTCCCCCGCGTTCATCAGGAGAAGGTTGAGCAGCCTCGCCGGCTGCGGTTGCAAACGAATAGCAGTGCCGTTTTTCGCCAGTTCCAGGGTTCCGGCGCGAAACTGGAACACCCCAAAGCGGTACGCCGAAGCCGCCTTTGCTGGACCCGGCTGGGACATCGTTCGCGTCAGTATCTCAATTTCCCCGCTCGGCTGTCCACTGCCCACTGCGCAGATTCTCACACAAGGCTCTGCGAGTCAATCATTTACCCGCGCAGGTAAAAGAGCATAACTTGAGCATTCCGCGCGTATCGCCTTTCTGCATTTCCTGATGCAACATTGAAGGCGAGGCAATTCCAAGCTCAGGCTTTTCCCCAGGTACAGAACAGAAAGGACACACCTTCCTTATGTCGGACACGATGACAACTCCGTTGCCAACAGCTCCTCCGGATTCCGTAGGCTTTTCTCCTGAACGCCTGAGCCGTCTCGACGGCGCCATGCAGTCGGAGATCGACGCCGGCCATTATGCCGGAATCAGCGTAATGGTCGCCCGCCATGGCAAGCTGGTGAAGTCCGGGTGGTACGGCTATCAGGCGCTGGGAGGCAGTGAGCCGCTGCGGGAGGACGCCATCTACCGCATCGCTTCCATGACCAAACCGACCATCGCCGTCGCCATGCTGCTTCTTTATGAAGAAGGCAAGTGGCAGCTTGACGATCCCGTCACCACGTTCATTCCTGAGTTCGCGGATCTGAAAGTGTTGAAGGATGGCCAGCTCGTGCCACTCGATCGTCCGATGACCATGCGGCATCTGATGGCGTCCTCCGCGGGCTTCGCCTTCGGTCCTGCGTTCGGCACCAGCAACCCGAAGGCGGATGAGATGTACGCCAAGGCCGATCTCTGGAGTGGCACGAACGACGACATCATTCCCAAACTGGCCAGGCTCCCTCTGGAAGCGCAGCCCGGTACGGAATTCCGTTACGGTCTTCAACAGGAGGTGCAGGGCGCGATTCTCCGGCGCATCGCCGGCGAGCAAATCGACACCTTCCTCGAACGGCGCATCTTCGCGCTTCTGGGTATGAAAGATACCGGCTTCGACGTAGCGCCGGATCAGCGGCATCGTATCGCACCCCGTTACGCACTGGACAAAGACCTCAAGCTGGTCCTTGCGCCGGACCAGTCGCCATTTCCAGCCGTCGCCGGAACTCCCCCCGGTGTGAAGCCCAAATACCTGCTGTCGATCGCCGGGCTTTACTCCACGGTGCAGGACTACATCCGTTTCGCGCAGATGCTG
>Ga0302324_100008790_pt1 | contig 21244 bp, 26 predicted proteins | sample Palsa_T0_1_FD_201949 | JGI IMG/M metagenome (GOLD analysis project Ga0302324, IMG submission 201949) | Peat permafrost microbial communities from Stordalen Mire near Abisko, Sweden - Palsa_T0_1 | ecosystem: Environmental > Terrestrial > Soil > Palsa > Peat permafrost | place: Sweden: Abisko...
CGAACACGTCCTTGGGCAATCCGCCCGGATTGGCCTCCGTCTTCACCATCAGGGGCGGCACGGCGCTCAGAATCGCCGCTTTGGCGACGCGACTTTCGCCGTGGCGCGCAATGTAGTGCACGACTTCGCCGCCGCCGGTGGAGTGTCCGACATGCACCGCGTCCCGCAGGTCGAGATGCGCCGTCAGCGCCGCGAGATCGTCGGCGTAATGATCCATGTCGTGGCCGTCGCCCACCTGGCTCGAACGGCCGTGGCCGCGCCGATCATGCGCGATGACGCGATAGCCGTGGCCGAGGAAGAACAGCATCTGCGTATCCCAATCATCCGCCGACAGCGGCCAGCCATGGCTGAACACGATGGGCTGTCCACTGCCCCAATCCTTGTAGAAAATTTCAACGCCGTCTTTGGTCGTGATTGCGGGCATGACATCGATCCTTTCTGCTGTTTGAATTCCGGGCGCCGGCGCCAGAATACACGGCCTTTCCCGCGTCGCGAAGTTCCATTCGTCGCTGCAGAACAAACGTCATAAAGTACAATGTTCGGTTGCGGCGCACAGCGATGCAGCGTTCTTCGCGCTCACAAACATGCACCGCGCGTTGCGTGCAACCGGCGTATATCATACCCTCACTTGCTTGCCGGAGGGCAAATCTCATGTCGACATCGGGACGGCCAGCGCGCCTTTGCGGGCTTGCAGCGGTGGCGTTTGCGCTTGCAGGTGGCGCCTTCGCAAAAGAGGTCGATATCACGACCTATCACTACGACAATTTCCGCACCGGCTGGAACGCGCACGAGAAAACGCTGACGCCTGCAAATGTCGCCGGCCCGAACTTCAAGCTCATCGCGTCGACAGTGCTCGACGATCAGGTCGATGCGCAGCCTCTTATCCTCACGCACCAGACCGTCAAGGGCAAAGGCGCGCATGACGTCGTCTACATCGTGACCGACAGCAACAGCGTCTATGCCATCGACGCCAACAGCGGCGAAATTCTCCGCCAGACCAATCTGGGCGCGCCGGTGCCGCGCAATACGCTGCCGGGCGGCTGCACCAATGGCGGACCGAATCTCGGCATCAACTCCACGCCCGCCATCGATCCCGTCTCGCATACGCTCTACCTCGTTGCCTATACCTACGAGAAGGAAAAGCCCGTCTGGCGCGTGCACGCGCTCGATCCCTCTTCGCTCGCCGATCTCGTCAAGCCTGTCGTCGTCAAGGGCAAAGGCCTGCTGTCCGACGGCACGACCTACGCATTCGATCCGCATGAAAGCCGCCAGCGGGCGGCCCTGCTGCTCGCCAACGGCAATCTCTATGCCGGTTTCGCCAGTTTCTGCGACTACGACGCCAACCTGTCGCGCGGCTGGGTTCTGGGCTGGCAGGCCGGCACGCTGAAACCGCTGCCCGCCAACGAACTCACCGACAAGCTCGCCAAATCCACCGACAATTTCTTCCTGAGCTCGATCTGGATGTCGGGTTACGGGCTCGCCGGCAGTGCTGCGGGTGATGTCTATTTCATCACCGGCAATTCGGATTTCGCCGGCAATTCCTACGATCCGGTCCTCAACATCTCGGAAAGCGTGGCGCAGATGTCGTCGGACCTGTCGACGGTGGAACATCTCTACACGCCCATGGGCGGGAACACCGGTTGGCAGGAACTCGACATGACAGACGGCGATTTCGGCGCCGGCGGTTTCATGCTGCTGCCGGCGCAAAAGGGACAGCCGACCAATCTCGCGGTGGCGGCCGGCAAGGCCGGGGTCATGTATGTCTTCAATGCCGACGACATCAGCAACGGAAATCCCAACGGGGGAACGGCCTACAGTTCCGTCACGGTGGGACCCTGCTGGTGCGGCCCCTCCTATTACATGGGCAGCGACGGCGTGGGCCGGGTGGTCTCCAGCAGCAACAACACGGTGGGCATCTGGAAAATCAAACCGAAGGGCACGCCCGGCCTCGTTTACGACAACAGTCCCGGCAGCGTCGAAGGCGCGTTTTTCCCCGGCTTTTTCACCAGCGTCTCGTCCGATGGTTCGAAACCCGCCACGACGGTCGTGTGGGCGGTCGGGCGGCCGACGGATTTCAACCAGGAGGTGCTCAAGCTCCACGCCTTCGATCCCGAGCAGGGCAAGCAGATTTTCGTGACCGATGTCGGCTATTGGACGAACTCGGAAGGCGATTCCAACATCGTGCCGGTGACGGCGAACGGGAAGGTCTATGTCGCGACGGTCAAGTCGCTGGCGATTTACGGCGTGTCGAACGCGCCAGCAGGGAAATTGCCGCCGCCGCCCAGGATCGTCGATACGCGGCTGCCGCTCGCCGCCGGCCAGCACGAAATCCGCGGCACGGTGCGACGCATGACGGGCAACACGCTCCTGGTGGAGAAACGCGACGGCAGCAAGGTCACAATCGACGACCGCAAGGCGATCGCGGATTACAAATTCGCCGTGCCGTCGGTCGGCCATGCGCTCGTCGCGCGCGGCGCGTTCGCGGGCGGCGTGCTCAGGGCCGAACTCATCGGCCACGCCCCCGACCATCCGATGATGTGGCCGCCGGACCGGTGATTCGGAACAGGGAATTTCGAAGCGGTACATTCCGGCAACGAATTCCCTGCTAGCAGGGAAATTAGCAGGGAATAAATGGAACAGGGAATAACAGGAGCGGGTTCCGGCGGTGTTTCCCCCCTCGCCCCCTTCGGGGGAGAGGGGGGGGTGAGGGGGTGTTTGCCGGCTGGTTCCGGTCGCAGCCGTAACGCTCCCGCGCAACGGCAGGCTGGGGTTGGTTATTTCACAATGTCAAAGAGCCGCGCGGCCCGCCGCACTCGCGACGCACCGCACTCAACTCCGCCAATATAGGACCGAACGGTCCGTGTGTCAACCATTTTGGTATATTCCTGAAAGCCATTTTTCTGTATACAGAATCTGGTTTCTGTATACAGAAACCGTCCCTTTTCGGGCATAGGTCGACCCTATTATAACCGGACCGGGTTGATCCACGGGTGTGGAATTGACCCGGACATTACGTGCTTGATTGCACCGTCTTCGCCGGTGGCATCCATCGCCTGAAAGGGATCGCACAGCGACTGTCCGCGTAAAGAAACCGTTGCTGCGCGCTCAGTTGCGCAACGTGATCGCCGAGAAGCTTCTTGTATTCCTTCTTCGATTTTTACGCTGGATCGACTTTGGTCGGCCATTTCTCAAGATCGACCTCGTCTCCTTCAGTCACTCGAAAGTCTTTTGCCTTGATTTTCATGGCCATCCTTTCCCGGGAGAGCTGCGCGCTAGATGATCTTCAGTCGGGCGAATAGCGGAACCTTCAGCGCATCAAGCATCAGCGCGAACGCCGCTGCGGCGGCAAGCGTCTCCGCCACGGTCAGTGCCGGCAAGGGCGTCATTGCGATGCCTCCGACGGCCAGCGTCGAGGCAATCAGGAGATCGGCGACGGACGAAACGATGAGCCAGATACTGGGGCGGGAGGACCACAGATGCCGGCGTTCGCGATTGGTATACGTCGTCGCCTGATTGCCGAACACGATGGCGATAAAGGCCAGCGTTCTCAAGGCATCGATGCCCAAGCCCATCCGGTAGATGCCGACAGCAAGGACAGACACGCAAAATGCCAACTCGCTGACTCCTATCGCGGCGCCCGCGACCGTCAGATTGCCGATGCGCCACGCATTCGGCGCTACCGAAGGCCGCACGTTGTCCGTCGTCAACGCCATGCCGAGGAAGTCGCCGGTAATCATGATGAGCACCATCAGCAGCGGCGTAAGGATCGCCTGCCCGGTCATGATGAGACCAACCGCCAGGAACAGCCCCTGCACTGTCTTTTTCGTGATGGAGTTCAGCGTATAGCTCAGGATGCGCTGAAACGTAACCCGCCCTTCCTTGACCGCGGCGACGATGCCCGCGAGTCCGGGCTCGGTCAGCACCATGCCGGCGGCGGATTTTGCGACATCGGTTGCGGTCGAGACGGCAATTCCGATCTGCGCCTGACGCAGAGCCGGCGCATCATTGGCACCATCGCCGCACATGCCGATGGTGTGGCCGCCCTTCTGGAACGCCTTGACGAGTTTGAACTTGTCTTCCGGCAACACGCCCGCAAAGACCACAAATTGTTCCGGTCGAACGACATCGGGGATCGGTCCCGGAGGACAGACGGCACCTTCGAGCCCAACCGCCTTCGCCACGATGGCCGCGGTCGCCGGTGCATCCCCCGTCACCATCACCATGCGTACGCCCAAGCCGTGCAGTTCCGTAACGAGGGCAGCAGAATCCTTACGAGGCGGGTCGCTGAGCGCAATCAGTCCGGTCAGCTTCATCGCGTTTGGAGGGCCGACCGCGACCGCCAATACTCTGAAGCCCTTGTCTTCGAGTTCCTTTGAAGCGGATGCGGCATCCGGCGACGCTTGGCTAAGGCCCACGACCGCTGCAAAGGCGCCTTTCACGACGTGTCGGGTTCCGCCATTTGGGTCCTCGACGGTTGCTTCGGACATCTTCGTCGCCGGATCGAAGGGCACGAATTTGATCAACTTCGGCGCGTCGGAGATCGTCTTGCCCAGAGCGGCCGACCGAATGGCCCCGTCTACCGGGTCCTGTCCGCCATCGGAGCTTGCAAGTGCAGCAAGTGCCAGAACATGCGCCTCATCGAAGCCCGGCATCGGATGAACGGTCGTTACCGTCAGCGCATTCCGGGTCAGTGTGCCCGTCTTGTCGGCGCACAAGACATTCATTGTTCCTGCTTCATCGACCGCGGAAAGACGGGTGGGAAGAACGCCCTGCCTTGCCAAAGCGCGAGCCCCGAGCGCTGCCGCAAGCGTGAAAGTCGCCGGAAGTGCTACCGGTATCGAAGCGAGAACCGCCGTCAGAATGAGGGGAACGATTTCGGCGAGTGGCATTCTCAGAAAGGCGGCATATGCCACCAGCATCGCGATGACGACGCCATTGAAAACGGCGAGATTGCGCACGACGCGCAGCACCGCCTTCTGCTGGGAACTCACGACATGCGCCGTACGGACAAGTTCTGCGGTAAGGCCGAACTTCGTGTGTATTCCAGTAGCGGTGACTTCGGCTTCGGCTTCGCCACGTCGTACCAATGCCCCTGCATAGGTCTGTACACCCGCGCCGGCTTCGATGGGAACCGATTCCCCGGTGAGCATGGATTGGTCGAGCAGGACTTCTCCGCCAGTAAGGTGGACATCCGCAGCAACAACGGCACCGAGTGACAGCTTCACCATATCGCCCGGCACCAGTTCGGTTGCGGGCAGTGTTTTCCATGCGCCGTCTCGCCGTACGGACGCGTTGAGCGCGAGCCGCGACTTGAGCGCGGCGAGGGTCGCCTGCGCGCGGCTCTCCTGCAACAATCCAAGGGCCGCATTAAAGACCAGCAGAGCGGCGATGATCGCGGCCTCGACATATTTGCCGAGCACGACTTCGAGAACGATGGCAGCTTCGAGCATCCACGGAACGGGCGCCCACAACTTTTCGAGCGCCATCCGAAACGGATGCACGCTTGTATCGGGCATCGCATTCGGTCCGAATTTTTGCAAGCGGCGGCGGGCTTCGTCGCTCGTCAACCCGTTTTGGTGCTCGGAAGCGGCAACACTCGACGGCTTGGCGCGACCGGCAGGCGACAGGTTCGTCTTGGAGAGCGGATTAGTCATAGTCTACGGTACATCCCTCGCTTGGAAAACGCGCGGACCGCGCTTAAGTGCCTGCAAGGTCAGCACGAATAACCATTGTCGACGGCGTCATTGTCGCATACGCCGCAAACGAGGCGTGTTCAAAGTTATACAATGTCGCGGCACGGCTGTTGGTTGGCGGTATCGGGCGACTGTACGATTGCATGGGCCCATATCGGCGCGAGGCGCGTTGTCTGACCAGGGGGCACTCAATTTACAGTTGGTCGCGTCGTTAAGCGTGGGCAGCGCACGGATCAAATATGGACAAGTCGGTGGTTTTGGTCGTCGAGGACGAGGCAATCATTCGGATGAGTGCCGTCCAAATGGTCGAAGACGCCGGGTTTGTGGTCGTGGAAGCTTGCAATGCCGACGAGGCAATCAAGATTTTGGAAGGGCGCCCCGACATTCGAGCCGTCTTTACCGACATCAACATGTCCGGTTCGATGGACGGATGGAAGCTGGCCCACGCGATACGAGGTCGCTGGCCGCCGATCCATCTGATTGTCACTTCGGGGATGTATATTCCAAAGGAAGGACAGCTGCCCGTCAAAGGCCTGTTTATTCGCAAACCTTATAGTGCCGAACAGGTCATGGCAGCGCTGCGGGAACTTTTCGGCCACCATCCCGACGCGGGCAATAGCTACGATAAAGTAGCTTAGCGACCAACCGGCGGTCCGAACCGGGGCTCGGTCGAGTTCAACTAAATTATATGCGGGTACGGCTTTCGATTTGAGAGCCTCCGGTTACGAGAAAAGGGGTAGCTATGGCTCCCCAAACGACGATGCATAAAGATGTAGGACTCAACCTCGCGTTGGCGGTGATCGCCTCTTCGACGGCGCCACTTCTCCTCCTCGACGGGGACCTCACGCTAATTGCAGCAAGCAAGTCGTTCTGTCAGGCATTTCAAATCGACCCATCCACCGTGGTGGGCCGCCCGCTTCGTGAGCTTGGCTCAGGCGAATGGGACATAAAGCAACTCATCTCTCTCCTCAACACGACAGCGTCGGGCCACGCCAAAATCGAGAGCTACGAGATAGATCTCAGGCGCAAGGGTCGCGAAGATCGTCGTCTTGTTCTGAATGCTCAGAAGCTCGATTACGGGAACGAGGACAGCGCTCGGCTCCTTTTGGCCGTGTCCGACGTCACCGATGCTCGCATCGCCGAAAGACTCAAGGACGACATGCTGAGAGAGAAGGCGGTTCTCCTTCAAGAACTTCATCACAGGGTCGCCAACAGCCTTCAGATTGTCGCAAGTGTCCTTATGCAAAGCGCTCGCAAAGTACAGTCAGATGAGACTCGTACCCATCTTTTTGACGCGCATCAAAGAGTCATGTCAGTCGCCTCCTTACAAAAGCAACTTTCAACGTCGAGCGTCTCTGACGTGGAACTGCGTCCATACTTCACCGCGCTGTGCGACAGCATCGGGGCATCGATGATCCGCGACCACAATCAATTGACTTTGGATGTGAGCGTGGACAAAAGCGTAACCAGCGCGGATGTCTCAGTCAGCCTTGGCTTGATCGTTACCGAACTGGTCATCAATGCTCTCAAGCACGCATTCCCTGGCGATCGCAATGGCAAGATCAAAGTCGATTATCACTCTCAAGGGCCGAATTGGACGCAGTCGGTGACAGACAATGGTGTCGGAATGGCTGCTGATCCCAGAAGCGTCAAAGCCGGTTTGGGTTCAAGCATCGTTCAGGCACTCACGCGGCAGCTGCAGGCAGTTATCAAAATTGCAGATGCAAATCCGGGGACCGCCGTATCCATTGCGCACACGCGTATCGCCGCGGTCCCGAGTGCGGGCACGATGCCAGTTGATCGTGCGATATAGCAACGGCGCTGCAGGCGATGCTTGACCTCGCGAAGATTTTCTCGAATGCGGGCGTGCATTTCGAAAGGCCCATCACCAACCACGAGACACTGTGGACGATGTGGCGGTATCCGGCGTTGGGTGAACTGCGGTGACGGCAACGCTGTTTCCGCCTCATGCAAAGGTCCAGAGCGCCCCGGGGGAAGCCGGACGAAGCTCACAAAGCGATATGTCGCGCGTTTGAGGCCAATACCAATGTTGGCGCGTTCTGTCATTACAACTCGTGAGGCAGAACACATGTATATCGGCGGCGGTTTGGTTGGCACGGTCTTGGTCGTTCTTCTTGTGCTGTTTTTGTTGGGACGCATCTAGGCTCCGGGCCCATCAATTTTCCGGCAGAACCAATGTTCGGCTCGCTCCTTTGCGGCCCGCTGGTCGTAACGACCGATCCGCTTTCGACGGCAAAGATACCCGCAGTGAGCAAAACAGGGCAGTTTGCCGTTTGGGACCAGCTTAGGATCCGGACGTCGCCAGCCGGGCTATTGGGCGCTGGCGATTGAGAGACATTCGGGACACCACCCAAGACGGTGCCCGCGCTCCCGCTCTGTCCGGAACGAGGAGGCCGAAATGGCTGACTATCAGATGTTCTTTCTGACCAGCGAGAATCATATCGTCAATCACTTCGAACATGCATATGACAACGATCTCGACGCTTTGGACAAGGCGTGTGATCTCGCAAAAAATCACTCGATCGAGATCTGGCAGAAGAAGCGCCGCGTGGCACTCGTAAAAAAGGGTAATGCCCCTTTGGACACTACCGACAGATATTCGCTCTAGTCTCATAAAATACGTCCGCCACAGCTCGCCGATGGATTGAACCGTTTCGAAGCCCCGTCGAATCGCGCTCAGCTGTCGGGCGCGGGCTGCGCAGCGTCAGGTCCGCGCTCCTGCGTATCGATATGCTGCTGTTCGTGAAGCACGAGGTTCAACAGCGACGTGTGCACTTCGATAGTGCCCCTGTGGTCCGGGTCGCCGTTATAGTCGATGAAGCCCAGCTTGCGGAATTTGTTCATGAAAAAACTGACGCGCGATCGCGTCGTTCCGATCATTTCGGCCAGCGTTTCCTGACTGATTTTCGCGATGAGAGGTTCCGGCTTTCCTTCTTTGCCGAAATTGGCGAGCAGCAGCAACAAGCGCGCGAGACGCTTTTCGCTGGAGTTGAACAGCTGATCCACGAGGTCCGCTTCGACCCGGATGGTCCGCGTTAAGAGATAGGCGATGAACATATCGGAAAACGCGGGCTCGCTCTGGAGCACCTTCGTCATGGCAGCCTTCTCTATGCATGCAATGACAGAGTCCGTTATGGCCGTGGCGGTCGAAATGCGGACACGCTGTCCGGCCAGGCAACCTTCCCCGAAAAAATCGTTCTTGCCACGCGGGAAGACGCAAAGCAACTGGATTCGCTGCAGGCGATGCTTGACCTCGCGAAGGTTTTTTCCGACGCCGGCGTGCGTTTCGAGAGGCCCATCACCAACCACGAAACGCTGTGGACGATGTGACGATCCTCCCGCCTCGCAATCCTCTTCAGCCGCGGGGCGTTAAGGCAAACATATCGCCGGACGTCGCCGCGAGTCGTGCCGCTCTGTAGGGTCCATAGTCAGGGTCCGAGATGAACGCGTCGATCGCTTCCATCGACGGAAACGTGAAGAGCACGATGGCGTCGGGATCGGGGCCGTCGCCCTCGTAGCGCCTGATGCTTTCCGAGACCGCGAGATATTCGCCGCCATGCCTGCGCACGATCGCCGGTACGTTCGCGCTGTATTCCTCCACCCACGATGGATCGCGGACCTTGATCGTAACGACGAGATAGGCTGTCATTTGCGCGCTCCCTGCCGACACCACTCTGAGGATCGCACACGCGACTATGATGACGCGAGCTCTGTTTTCACTTCGTGCAAAGTTCAAAGTCTCAATCGGCTTGTGACCGCGCAGCCCGTCCGCGCTCCAGTCTCGCAGTCGTCAAAGAAGCCGCCGGGCGTTCCACTGTGGTTCGTGCCAACGTAATGCCTACGCAGGTCCGACGGTCCGTCGGGGGCAAATTCGCGCCTCGCCTTGACAAAGCGCAAGCGGGATCGCACCGTCCAAGATCAACCCTCAGACAATGGGGCGTTTCATGAAGGCTTCCGCGACCTGACCGATCGAGCGTGTGCGTCCGCACCGCTCGCCCGACAATCCTCACAGCGCGACGCGCAAGCGGCGGATATTCGTCCGCGCTCTGGCGTTGTTGCGCCCGGTCCGGAGATCAGAATGAAATTCAATCACATCGGCATTCCCACGAAAGACTCCTTCGCGGGAGAAATTCCGCTGCCGCGCCTGAAACTCACGGTCAGCGATCACAAGAACAACCCTTTCGGCATTCAATGGCAGCGCTATTGGGACGATGCCCTTTATCCCGAACTGGTGAAGACCGTGGCCCATGTCGCGTTCGAGGTGGATGATCTCGAAGCCGCGATCGCGGGCTACAAAATCCTCATCCCGCCCAACAGCCCGAGCCGCGGCGTCCTTGTCGCCTTTATCGAAGTGAACGGCGCGCCGGTCGAACTGATGCAGGTCGACCGGACTTTGCGGCCGGACGTTTAGAACAGCAGCGCTTGACGTCTCAATTCGCCATTGCCGCTTATCTGGCGGCAATGGCGACTCCACAATCAGGCCGCGCATGAATACCGGGAACAGAGTGGGAATGACTCGATTGCTTCGCCCGATCCGCTACGGCTCTTTCGGCGGTTTGTGCACGAAGAAGGTGCTGCCTTCCATTTTGCGAATGGTGGCGTTGACGATCAGCGTCACGACCAACACGGCAAGCATGACGAGAATGGCGTGCCAGAGCCACAGATAGGTTTCCCCGATCCACGGCTTGACGTAACCGCTAATTGCGCGGCCCCGACCGGCGACAGTTATGAAAAATGTACGGCCGAACTCCGGTCGCGGATAGGGCAATGCGAAAATTCCAAACCCGCTCCACGCGATCAGCGCCGCCAAAAAGGCGTACATGACCCATTTCGTGATGAACCGAGACCACCTGCCCATGACGCGAAGCCTATGTCGGCTCGCGCAATGCCGGAAGCACCCACCTATCCAAATGAACATGCGTGGTCTTGCCGAGCAGGCTGTGCACCAGCACGAAGTCGCCGACCTTCCATGAGATGGGCGCGATCGCCTCGGGCGGGACACGAATCCTGTCATAGGTGAGCGTGACATGCGGCGTGAATTGGCCGCGCGTGGCGGCGCCGAGGCCCGCGTGGGCCAGTGCTGCGCCTAGCGCATCGCAGAGCGGGCGCCACGGGGCGATGTCTCCGGTCAGCACGAACGGATAGACGCCCGTGCTGTTGCGAAAGCTCAACGCGCGATCGAACACGACCTCGAACGGCGCCATGCGAACCTCCGCGGCGGCGCGACGCGCGGTGTCCACGATCTCCATAGGCAACGCGCTCCAGTCGCCCAGATGGAACAGCGTCACATGCAGATGCTCGGGCAGGATCGGATTGCCGGAAAGCCCGTGCGTTTCCTTGAGCACCTGCGCCCGCGCGTGAATCTGTTCGGACGCCGCAGCATCGGGCAGGCAGGCGAAGAAGATGCGGTCCTTCTGCGAAGGTCCGAATTTCCGGCGCGGACGTCTGACGGTCATTGCTTCGCTTTCAGCCCGCCGGCAGATCGACGCGGCCGGCGTCGGGCGACTCGCCGCCGCCCTTTCTCCACGGCGCGGAGAAATGCGCGGCGACAGCTTCGATGGCGGCCAGCTTCCCCGACTTGCTCATGCGCCTTTTTCCACCAGAGTGGCATTCGCCGTTCCCGGCATGCGACGCCACGGGGGCGATGCCTTTGCCAAAACGACAAGGCCGTCGCAACAGACCCAGATAACATTTCCCGCCGGGTCTCGACACCGGCGGCGACGGTCAGGGAGATAAGACTTGGAAGACCGGGAGATCAGAGCGGCGCTGGATCGCCATTGGGCCGCCTCCGATGCGAACGATTTCGATAGGGAGCACGAGATTTACCGGGAGGATGCGGTGCTCGAATATCCGCAATCGGGCGAGCGCATACGCGGGCGGCGGAACATTCAGTCGTCCCGCGCGGCCCAGCCGAACCTGAAACGCTTCACCGTGCGGCGGATCGTCGGCGCGGGCGACCTCTGGGTCACGGAATATATCCTGACCTATGATGGGCGCCCGTCCTACACGGTGAGCATCATGGAGTTCCAGGATGGGAAGGTGGCGCGTGAGACGCAGTATTTCGGCGATCCGTTCGCGCCGGGGCCTTCGCGCGCGCAATGGGTCGAGCGGATATCCTGAAACCCGGCGGCAGTAAGATGATCCGCCCGCTCGCGCGCCGGGAGCTGCCGCTCGATACGGAGTCTCTCGCCCGCACGCTCATCGGCAAACTCGTGGTGCGGGAATTGCCGGAAGGCGCGGCCTGCGGCCGCATTGTCGAGACCGAGGCCTATGTCACGGGCGACGCCGCCGGTCACGGTTATCGGGGGATGACGCCGCGCAATCGTTCGCTGTTTCTCGCGCGCGGGCACGCCTATGTCTATCTCGCCTATGGCATCTCCTGGATGCTCAATGTCTCGAGCGGCAAAGAGGGGACCGGAACCGGCATGCTGATCCGCGCGCTCGAGCCGCTCGACGGCATCGCGATCATGCAGCGCAATCGCGGCACCCTGTGTCTGCGCGATCTGGCGCGCGGGCCGGGGCGGCTTGCCGCCGCGTTGCGCATCGACCGTTCGCTCGACGGGATCGATCTTTGCCGCAAAGGCCCGCTCTGGCTCGGACGCGACGGCCACAAACCCGGCGACATCGGGCAGAGCACCAGGATCGGCATCACGAAGGATGCGAACCGCGTCTTGCGATTCTATCTTCGGGGCAGTCCGTTTGTCAGCGGACCAAAATCGCTCAACGCGTAAGAGACCGCCAAAGGGGTGCTGGCCGCGTTCCCGGCTATTTCGGCAGCTTATGGCATTTGATGGAGCCGCCAGTGGTGCCGTTGCTTGTGCTCGTGCTCGGCCAGATGCCGACGCAATATGCGTCGCGTGGATTGACCTCCCAGTTGCTGTCGCCACCATACTCGGAGCCGAAGCCGGAGACGACGATCTGCGTGTCCGACCAGCTCACATAACCGATGGTGACGCCGTTGCAGTCATTGGCGCCGCAAAAGCCCGCGTTCCAGGGGAAGCCGTCGGTGCCGGGCGCCATGGCATTGTAGTCGGTGAACACAAAGAAGGGAGAGTTGGTGTTCTGACCGACCTCGGGCGGCGCGGCGCCGAAGCCCGAACCGGTGATCGTCAATGTCAGGGATTGACCGCTGCCGGACGGCACGATGGAGCCGATATGCGGCACGCCCTTGCTGTGACCGATACGGCCGCCCCACGCGCCGACATTGCCGACCGTCTGATTGTAGGCGGCGATGCGCAACGCGTCGCCGTCCGCGATCGCGAGCCCCGTCACCGTGATGGACGTGTTCGACCACGCTGTGACGTTGATGACTTGCTGCGCCGGCTGGCTGGCCAGATCGACCACCTGCAACTCAAGCGGCTGGCAGCCGGTGCAGGGAATGTCGGCGGGCGTCGGACCGAAATTCAGGCCCGTGATGGTCGCGGTATAATTTCCCGAGCTGCCGGAGAAGACAACGCTCTGGATCTTCGGCAGCAGGCCGGCATTGGCAGATGCGGATGCCGCCATCGCGAATCCCAAAACACCGCAAGCCGCAAACAATTGCCTGATCATCGATTTCCCCCTTTGCATGCCAAGCCGGCATTCCCCGCGTATCTGCGGGATCCAACTCGACGATCTCATATTTCGAGGGCCGAATGAAGCCCGTACAACTGCGATGACGCCAATTCCATTTCCGTGCCATTTCCGCACACCGTTGTTCGATTGCGCTTGCGTGACTCTGGCCAAACCGAGACACGAGCACTGCTTCGTATTCGCCACCTAGGAAGTATTGCTCTCGTCACCGCGTTACGAACGCTTCCACACATCGGCATTGGCTTCCGCGAAAGTCTGGAACGTCGCGGGCGGGTTTCCGGTCAGCGTTCGCACCGCATCCGTCGTCCGGTCCGCGAAGCCGGCCGCGATCGTCGCATAGCCGAAGGCGAGAAACCTCGCGGTGGCTTCGGGAATGCCGCGCTTGATAAGCCGGTCCCCCATCTCCTCGGTCGAAACATGGATGTGCGAGATCGTGCGGCCGCAGGCCTGGCCGATCAGCTCCGCGACACGATCATAGGACATCGACTCGTCGCCGGTGAGGACGAACTCCGCGTTCGGCGGCGCCGGAGCCGTCAACACCGCGAGCGCGGCCGCGGCAATGTCGTCCGCGTCGATGAAGGGAACACGACCCGTGCCGGTGTTGGAATAGATCCGGTCCTCCTCGCGGATCGTCGCCAGATAGGGTCCGACACTGAAGTTCTGCATGAAGGCGCTGGGGGACAGCACCACCCAATCGTCGCTGTTGTCCTTCAGCCATTGATGAACCTGACCATGGGCAAACCCACCGGCCGGAAGCCCCGCCATGCCCAGGAACACGAAGCGACGGACGCCCTTGCGCATCGCCGACGCGATGAAATCCAGCATCAGGGCATAGGGGTCGCGCGCAGTCCCGGGCGCGACGAGATAGACGGACGCCACGCCTTCCAGTGCCGCATCCCATGTGGCGGGCTGCTCCCAGTCGAAGGCGGATACGCCGTGACGAGACGCCACGCGATAGGGCACACCCGCGCGTTGCAGCTGCGCCACCAGGCTCGCGCCCGTCTTGCCAGTTCCGCCGGTCACCAGGACCAGGCCGTTCACGATGCACCCTCTTCCTGTTCGGGGCTGCCGAACGCCGCCGTCCACGCCTCGCGGCCGCCATTGGCATCCATTGAGACAAGAGGATTCCAGTATTCCCTGTAAAGCGAGAGCTTCCCGCCTTTCGTCTCGACGATCGCGATGTATGTCTGCAGGTAGGGCGCGCCGGTTTCCAGGATGCGGCCCTTGACGCCCATCTCCAGGCAGAATTTCGCGGGATCGAGCATCGGGTGCATACGAAAATGATCGAGCCCCTCGCTCCTGATCCGCCCCGCCATCCGCGTAGCCACGGCTTTCATATAGGCCAGGATGTCGGCCTTGCCGACATAGCGCGACCGCCGCCCGGCCGGAGCGAACGGAAATTCGAGCACGCCATCGTCCGCCCACAGATCGATCCATTCGTCCCAGCTTTCCTGGGAGAACAGATACAGATATTTCTGCACGATGTGCTGGATCGCAGCGCGTTCGGTCTCGGCGTCTTGGCTCACAGGGCTGCTCCGTGGTGAATCCGGGTCCGCACTATAGGGAGAGAAGCGCTCCGCCGCATTCATAACCTTGCTTCCGCGTCACCGCGGCGCGAGCTACGCTGAAGAACCCGGGTTGGAGATTTTACAGCATGGCGAAGCTTGTCTTCGGAATGAACGTGTCGCTCGACGGCTATGTCGACCATGAGAAATTCGCGCCGGGTGTCGCGCTCTTCCGTCACTGGATCGAGCACGTGCGCGGCGTGACGGGCAGTGTGTATGGCCGCGGCATGTACGAGGTCATGCGCTACTGGGACGACGACCATCCCGAGTGGGGCGCGGAGGAACGTGACTTCGCGCAAGCGTGGCGGCGCATGCCCAAATGGGTCGTGTCGCGATCGCCAAAGTCCGTCGGCCCCAACGCCACGCTTGTTTCGGACGATGTCGAGGCGGTGATACGCGGGCTGAAGGCGCGGCTTGCCGGCGAGATTTCCGTCTCCGGACCGGAGCTGGCGCACAGCCTGACCGACCTTGTCGATGCGTATCGGCTCTATTTCCGCCCCGTCGTGCTCGGTCGCGGCAAGCCCTTCTTCGCCGGCCCCCGGCCGCCGCTCCGCCTGGTGGCCAGCGATCTGATCGGCGAGGACGCGATGCGATTGACCTATGTTCCGGCTTAGTCACGCGTGGCGATGTTGCTGGGAAAATAACAGGGAATTTCGGGGCGGTACTTTCCGTGTACGAATTCCCTGCTAGCAGGGAAATTAGCAGGGAATAATCGGAACAGGGAATTCACGCGAGGTGTCCGAGCTTCATTTGGCGCGCAACGCGACAACGCCGCAGCAGAAGTCCGCCGCGTGGTGGGGGTGTTATTCACAACGTCAAAGAGCCGGACGGCCCGCCGGTTTCGCGACGCACCGCCCTCGATCCCCGCAATATAGGACCAATTCGGGCTTTTGTCAACCAAATTGGTTGACAGGCCATTTTGTTCCTTATATGTTCTTATCCTGACATTGGGGCAGGAGCAAGGGGATTGATCCGGGAATTCAAATTATCGCCGCGCGGCCAGGGAGTCTCATGCAACGAGGAAGGACCGTTTGTCGGCTCCCTTCCCTTACTGCGGCGAGGCGGCAACAGATGGGAGCCGCGCGAATGCGGGCAATTGTCGAAACGGCTGAGTTCCCATTTCGGTCTTCCTGTCGACCTGTCCTCCAAGGCGGGCGGGCTGAAGGCCATCGCCAATGCGCTTAACGAAGGCGATCTGGCGCGCGCCCAGATCGCCACTCTCCTGCTCGCCATCCCCGATCCGCCGCTTTCCAAAAGCATCCGATCAAACGTCGAAGCGATCCAATTCATCCGCGATTTGCATTGGAGCGGGTTGATCGGATGGGACGAGGAAATTGAAAATGTTCTGACAAAGGCCGGCTACAATCCCGACGAGCCGCGCGACGAACGCGGACGGTGGACGCAAGGCGGCAGTGCGGACATTCAGCTTGCCGACGCCAGCATGAGCGATGCCGTCAACGATCCGGTCGCGGAAGCCGCAGCGCGCGCCGCAGAACGACACGCCGCCGGTTCGTTACCCTCTCAGACCAAACCCGGCGACAGCGAACGCGGAGATTTCTGGCAGACGCTGGGCGCGCGTCTTTCGCACGATGTCCAGTCCGCGCTTTCCCAAATCGGGCAGGCGGAGCTTACCGAAAGCGACGCCAATCTCGCCGTGTCCACTGCCGCGGCGAACACAATCATCGGCGGCCTGAAGGCTTACGCGAATTATCGGGCGCAGCCATGGATCGGCTCGGATGGCGTTCCCATCCAGGTTCCGGTCATCAACACCGGCGACCCGCTATCCGACCAGGCTGCTCTCATCGGACATGAATTGTTCGCGCCGAACGAACCGCTGACGCGCCCTGCTGCGAACGCCGATTGGATCGATCCCATTGTAGACTTGGCTTCGGGCGGCGCGATGGCTGCCGGTCCGACTCTTAGAGTGGTCGGAGAAGGGGCAACGGCCGCCGCCGACTCGGTCGAATTGGCAGCTGATACAGAGTTCACCATCCCGCTTCCGGAATTGCCCGAGAACTTCGATATAACCCTGCCAATCGGAAAGGTCGAAATGCCGGAAAATTTGGTACCGGGCACGAAGGATTTCGGCAATTATGTACACGATCGGATCGGAAATCTCTTTCAGGGTATGGTCACTAACACAAAGCTGACTCTGAACATGGGCCCTGGCGCTAACGGGCCTGACATCATAGTTCCCGATGATGCGATTTCCCGGCTAGGGTTTAAATACGCTGAGATTAAGCCCCTTTCGACTTCCAGCATCTCCAGGTTCAATAACCAGGTGCTGAACGTTTGGGATTTGGAAGGCCAAGTGCAGGCGATTACCTACGACCGCGACGGCAACATCAATTATGGGTTCCCCGGGCCATGGCAGTGATCAATCCAGCACGCGATTTGTTTGATTCGTATCGTTTCAAAGAAGCGGTGGAAGCATACAGGCGCCAGCTCCGCGAAGGGCCGGAGAGCGAGTGGGCGAACCTGAGCGGACTGTCGCTGGCACTCATGGGCGCGGGCGAATTTGCGGCAGCGATTCCCTATCTGGAAAAAGTCAGTGAGCACCGGCACGAAGAGCTTCGCGGCAGTCTCGGATGCGAAATTGAGCTCTCCGTCTGCCACTGGATGATCGGCGATCGCATGCAGGCGCTCGGCATCATCAAGGCGTTGGTGATCGCGGTTCGCGATCGAAAAATCCATTACACCGATTTTGCCGGCGGCGTGACGCAAGGACTGATCCTTTGCTATATGGCGGCGACGTTGCATGTTCCGTCCGATGTCGATCTCGCGATGAATTATCTGAAGAAACTGGCAACGCGCCCGCGCATCCGGAATTGGCCCGGACCGGCGGCATTGTTTCTTTTGGGTGGGATCTCCTTCGGGGAGGCCGTCAAAAACGCCACCGGCTCCGCCGATCTCGCACAAGCCAGGAAGATCGCTGAGCCGCATGTGATGACGCGGCGCTACTTGACCAACATCCTCTTCGCGGCGGCCACAGAGCGGCGCATGGCGGGCGACGAGGCGGGATGCCGGATGTTTATGGCCGAATGTGCGAGCCTGACCAATCCGCTGGCCGAAGACGCGTGGTACCTTGCGAAGAGCGAGGTCGCCGCTCCGCTGTCATAATGAACGCGGGACACAGAAATAGAGCCTGTATGACTGCACATGCGATTGGCGGGATTGAGAATTGGGTATCGTGTCGTCACAGATTCGACTCGACTGGGCGGACCGGAAACAGGAGCACTATTCCCGTGTTCGCGGCCGAAGAAATATTGCTCCTGTCCCTGCATCACATGAGGTAGTGGTACAGTTTGGAGGCTCAGGGTTTCGTGACGAGGTAATTCGCCCCGTATTCGCCAGTCTGAAAACCGGAGAAAAAGCATCCGGACAAACAGCTACCGCCACCGGTCGCCCGGCGTGGTCACATACGTTTTCCAGAGGTATCCCCATGGAAGCACCAGCGGCACGATCACGACGCCCGGGAAGATGCCCGAGAACGAACGGGCGGTGTCGGGATCAAGCGTGTGGTTCAGGTATGGCGGAAGCCACGCCGCGAGCACCCAGATGAGCTTCCACGTGAACTCGAAGATCAGCAGCGGCATCATCCTGACCGGATACCGCACGCCGAGGAGAGCGAGCAGCGTCAGCGCGCCAAAGAAGCTCGACCCGACGCCATGCCAGAAATCCCACGGCCGCGCGTGATGCAGGATCGCCGGCCACGTCACGGAGCCCTGCCACAAACCAAGCACGAGATACATAGCCCTGAGAATGTAGAGGCGATAGAGCGGAAGCTCAGGCCTGGATTGTATCTGGGCCATGCGTACCTACGGCGTCATTTGCCGACATGTTCTATTTGAATGAAGTTTCACCATTTTGCCCCCCCCAAGCCTCCAGGACGTTCACGATATCAGACATTTCCCAAAGTGGGAATCCGGTGACGGAACAACGTTTCCGGTTTTGGCCGATGGAATATAGTGTTCGTCTCATGTAATTCTCTTCACTTCTTACGCGAAAGCGACAGCCGGATTTCGTCTCGAAAGGTTCCGCGATGAGCAGGCTTCTTTTCCTCGCCCCACTCGTGCTGATCGTGATGAGCAGTGCCGCGACCGCGCATCAATGCGTGACGTCCGCACCCAACGGCGTATGCCCGGATCAGGGCGCCTATACCTATTATCCGCAGATCACCGCGAGCAACGGTTACAACACCTACGTCCTCCAGGATGTCTGGAACCCGATCGATGGGTGGCAGCAGACCCTCTATTCCACCGATCCCGGCGATTGGTATGTGATCGCCAACATGCCGGCGGGCAATCTCGCCGTGGTGTCATACCCCGACACCCAGCAGCTCTATGGCGTGCGGCTGGACAGACTGCATTACGTGTACTCGTCCTTTGCGGAAAACTCCGACACCTCGACCAACACCGTCGACGACACGGGCTACGATATCTGGCTGAACAATTATGCCGACGAAGTGATGATCCAGCACGAAGTGGCAGGTCACGGGCAATGCGATGGCGCGCCGCCGCTGGCCGGTCCGGTCGCATTCGGCGGCACGCATCGCGTGCCCGTCAAATCCTGGGTCCTGTGCCAGTACGGCTCCGAACTCTTCTGGCAGCTGCACAGTCCGAAAGGCGCGTGGACCTTCGGCATCGACCATGGGCGCGTGGACATCCTCGCCATGCTCACCTGGCTCGAGGACCACAAATATCTGAAGGCGAATTCCCGTCTGGAACAGATCGACTACGGCTTCGAACTGAGCAGCACCAATGGACTCAACGAGACATTCACGGTCAGCGGCCTCACGATCAAGAGCAGATGATGTTCGGACAGGCTGAACACATGCACTCGGAGCTTTATCGCATTGACACCGCAACCGCACCGCGGCTGCCGATCCCCGATACCGACGCGCAGAGGGAATGGGTGCTGAGGCTTGTCTGACTCCGAGTCCGATTTTGCTATGTCCATATTGGTCCTAAAAATACCTTTATGGTTTATGTCAGAGCTTCCCGGCCGCACACGCGGCTGAGAATGTAAATTCTACTGGAATGCCCGCTGCCGAAGCCTTATATGACCATCTAGATAGTCAGGAGGTTGGCATGGATGCGATCACTCTGGCGGATGCCAAAGCCCGGCTGAGCGCGCTCGTAGACCGCGTCGAGGCGGGCGACACAATTGCCATCACCCGCCGCGGCAAGCCCGTCGCGCAGCTCACGTCTGTGTCGATGCCGCGCAAGCAGGTCGATGTCGCGCAACTCCAGTCCCTGACGGCGACGATGCCGCCGCAGTCCCAAAGCGCCGCCGCTCTGGTGCGATCCATGCGAGATGACGACCGCACTTGATGCTCTATCTCGATACGTCAATGATCGTTGCGGCGCTCTCCAATGAAGCGATGACACCGCGTGTCCAAGGCTGGCTGGCGGAGCAGGATCCGGCGCAGCTGCACATCAGCGACTGGACAATCACCGAGATGTCGTCGGCCATGGCGATCAAGCTGAGAACCGGGCAGATCGATGCGGAGCAGCGCGCGGCGGCGCTCGCCATGTTCAACAGGATGGTCGCCGAAAGTTTTACGGTGCTGGCGGTAACGGGCAGCCATTTCCGGACGGCCGCGAAATTCGTCGATCAGCACGCGCTCGGGCTTCGCGCGGGGGACTCCCTGCACCTGGCACTGGCGGCAGATCATGGCGCGATCATGCAGACGCTCGACCAACTTCTTGCAAAAGCCGGTCCGGCGCTCGGCGTGCCGACGCGGCTGCTGGCGTGATCGGGGCCCGCTTCACGGCGGTTCAGGATAGACGGAAGACTTTGGGTGGAGGTACCGCAGCATGGCAAAGCTCGTCTTCGGATTGAACCTGTCGCTGGACGGCTATTTCTTAACCGACGGGGATTATTGCTCGCGTCACCCAATTCCTGCCGATCCCCGACACGGATGCGCAGAGGGACTGGGTTCTGAACCTTGTGCGGATTCGACTCTGACCCCGATTTTCCATGGCCGGCGTCACTGAATTGATTTGCTCGACATCAAGCCTGGCGCCCGAACCGCGCGGCGCTTCGCTGCTTTGCTTTCAGCGTCTCTTCCTCCCGGTTGCGCGGCGAGGCCCGTGACTCCAGCTGATCGATGAGACGGCGCGCAGCGTCAAACACCTTTTCGACGGCGTCGCCAAAGGCAGCCTCATTGGCCTTCGAGGGCGCATTGAAGCCGCTCAGCTTGCGCACAAACTGAAGTGAGGCCGCGCGGATCTCTTCATCGTTCGCCGGCGGATCGAAATTGAACAGTGTCTTGATGTTGCGGCACATGATCCTGCTCCTTGCGCCATTTCAACGGTGTCGGAAATTGAGCGACAGCGACAACGTTCCCCGTACTACAACCATCGGAGTGAACACTGCCGCCGTCACCTG
>Ga0302324_100008792_pt1 | contig 21243 bp, 14 predicted proteins | sample Palsa_T0_1_FD_201949 | JGI IMG/M metagenome (GOLD analysis project Ga0302324, IMG submission 201949) | Peat permafrost microbial communities from Stordalen Mire near Abisko, Sweden - Palsa_T0_1 | ecosystem: Environmental > Terrestrial > Soil > Palsa > Peat permafrost | place: Sweden: Abisko...
CTTAATTTGTTCTGACTCCGCGACGCCCTGATATTTTTAGTCACGGCCTCGCGGCGCTCGGCCCTCCCGATAGAGCTTGGACTCGGCCCAATTTCCTATTTCCATTTCCACGGATGCTGGTAAGGTGGAACACACCTATGGCACAGACTTACAAATTTTGTTTCGGACCGTGGAACATCAGCGAGGGCACCGACCCTTACGGCCCGCCCACCCGCCCGCCGCAATCCTTCGATTGGAAAATCGCGGCCATGAAGAAACTGGGCTTCGACGCCATGATGTTCCACGATGACGACGTGGTGCCCGACATCGACACCAAGTCGCCGGCGCAAATCCGCCGCGAAACCAAGGAGGTAAAGAAGAAATTGCAAGACGCGGGGCTGGCGGCGGAAATGGTGGCGCCCCGCCTCTGGTTTTCGCCCAACACCATCGACGGCGCCTACACCAGCAACAACCCCGCCCACCGCCAATACGCCATCGACCGCTCTCTGCGCTGCATGGACATAGCCCGGACGCTCGGCACCGACCTGATCGTTCTCTGGCTGGCGCGCGAGGGGACTTACCTGCGCGAGTCCAAGAACGGACGCCGCAGCTTCGAGTTGCTGGTGGCGGCTTTCGACAAAATGCTGGGCGCGGACAAGAAAATCCGCCTGGCCATCGAGCCCAAGCCCAACGAACCGATGGACCACGCCTATTTGCCCACCATCGGCCACGCGCTGGCGGTGGCGCAATTGACCCGTGACGCCAAACGAGTCGGCTGCCTCATCGAAAGCGCGCACGCCATCCTGGCCGGGTTGGATCCGGCCGACGAAATCGATTTCGCCATGAGCTTCGGCAAGCTCTGGTCGCTGCACTTGAACGATCAAAACGGATTAAAGTTCGACCAGGACAAACCGTTCGGCAGCGCGAATCTGCGCGTGGCTTTCAACCAGGTGCGCGCGTTGGAACGCAATCAATACGGACGCGACGGCCAGTTCGTCTGTTTCGACGTGCATCCTTTCCGCGGAACCAAGCCGGAACATTGGTTGGGTCACCTGGAAAACAGCCGCCGCACGTTCCTGCGCCTGGTCGGGAAGTCGCGCACCTTTGATGAGACCCGGGCCGAGGCGCTGATCGCCGACCGCGATTATCAGGCGCTGGATCAATTGGTGCTGGAACACCTGCTCGGCAGGTGATTCAATTTTTCGGTTCTGCCGCCGTCTTTGGTTCGGCGGCCAGGAATTGCAGGCGCGCGAAGGCGGCGGGATCAAACGTCACCTTGCCAATGTCAGGGATGAGACCCGCGACCCCGCCCGGATGCCAGGCCAGAAGTTGAAAGGTGACCGCGCCGCCCTGGCGGAAAGTGGCGTGAGCAGTGACCAAGGAAGCGGGCGGCGACTGTCCCTGAAAACGGGCAAACTCGATGGCGCCGGCGGCCGCCAGCGGGACATTGGTGGCGCCGGCGGCGGTCAGCAGCGCAATCTGGCCGTCGGTGATGGAAACCACCGCGCCAGTAGCTTTGGCGCCCGACTCTAGCAAGACCACGTCATGCGAAGGATCCGGCGCTTCGGTGGCATCATCTTCCAAAACGCCGTTCCATTTGGAGACGCGGAAATCGCTCAGCTTGACCACACTGCCCGCGTTGATCGGATTGTTGACAAAGCGGATGCCCGTCCCCTCGCCGGCGAAGCCGCCCGGATCAATCCAGTCCTTGACCAGCATGCCGTCGATAAAGAGCGCCACCCGGCGCTCGGCCTTGCTCATGCGCACATCGACATGCACGCGATCCTTCTGCGTGAGAGATTGGATAATCAGCGGTTCCGGCGGCCGGCGCGGATCTTTTTTCCGAATGGCTTCCAGCGTGACGAAGATGGTGCTGGCAAAGCGCAGGCTGTAAAAGGCGCCGAAGTCGGGCCCGTTTTCCTTGGTGTCCAGGCGGATGGGTTGGAGAGAATCGGTGTAAAGGGCGATGGCCAGGTAAAGTGGTCCTCGCCAGGCCAGGTCAAATTGAACTTGCGAGCGATCCGGCAGTTGAACATCGCGGGCAATGGACGCGGCTTTGTCAGCGTAGAAAGCCCCGTTGCGGTAGGACCATTGGCCGGAATCGCCAACGGCGGCTTTGGCCGCATCGCCCTGCGTCCAGCCGTCCAGGCCCGTCAGGCCGTCGAACAGGACCTGATTGGTGCGCGGATTCAACGACAGGGATTGCAGCGCGCGTCGGGGAATCTTCAATTTGCCGGCGTACCAGGTATCCAGGGTCAGGGCGTCGCGATCGCAAGCCACCAGGTTGCCCGCCAGCGAGTCGCCGTTGGCCAGCCACACTTTGCAAGTATAATCGGTGCGGCCGGCAGTGGACGGGCGCGGGGCAAATCCAATTTGCGCCACGCTCTCCGGCTTGAAATCAATCGGCTCGGACGCGTCCGGGTGCTGCCAGCGGATGAGGCTGCCGGGCTGGATGTCGAGCAATTTGCCGTAGAGCGAGTCGCCGTCGCGGAAAAAGAGGCAATCGTCCTCGGCATTGGTGGGCGCCGGTTGGGCGGAGAGAGGCGCGGCCGCGGCGCCGAGAGTCAACACGCCAGCCAGGAGCATGCGGGAAAAATTATTCATCCAGTTCTTCAAACTCCTTGTTATCGGCGGCCACCCCGTCCTGCTTGGAGCGGTTGAGGTTGAACTCCATTTCGCGGATGGCGCCGGTCTGGAAGGCCAGGGAGCCAAAAATCGCGCTCTGCCCCGAAACCGCTTTGTCATCCCATTGCTGCAGTTGAAAGGAAAGGCTGCCGCCGCCCGGAAAATGAGCACGAACCTGCCACGGGCTGGCCGGTTCGGGCGAGGCCTTGGCGGCGGCAAACTCAATCTGCGTCACCCGCTCCAGCGGAATGTCCAGAACCCTTTCTCCCAAGGCCAGCCGGACTTTGCCGTCCTGAATGGACTCGATCTTACCGGCCGCCCGGTCGTGATTGATGAAGTAAAGGGCGTCGGTGTTGGTGGCCAGCGTGACCGTTTCCGGCTCGCACCGGCCCTCCCACTGGCTGATCTTGATATGGCTCAACTTGAGGGTCGCGCTGGATTGCAGGTATCGCTGCGACCCGTGGGTGAAGATGACGCCCGAGCCGCCGCCAAAGTTGAAATCCTTCCAAGTTTTGGCCAGGAGATGATTGATAAACACCGAAACTGTTCCCTGCGCCTTATCGCACTCAATGGCCACGTGCATCCGGCTTTGCCCCTCGCCGCCGGGCATCGGCGCGTTGGCCATGTTCAAAGGCATGCCCATGTTTTGGACCTGGTTCAGGGAGACTTGCCGGGGCGTCAACGTCACCACGCAGGAGCCGCCGTTGACCTCCATGCGTCCCGTCGCGGCGCAATAGATGCCGGCCTCCAGCGCGAACACTCCGGTCCAAGCCAGGTCAAATTCCACCGTGCTCGAATTGGTCAGGTTCAGTTCCCGTCCCAGCGTGCCCGGCCCGGTTCCGACGAAGGCCCCGTCGCGAAAAGTCCAACTTTTTGGTGAATTGTTGACAACCAGCCAGCCGCCGGCGTCGTAAGGCCCCTCATACACGACGGAATAGTTGGAGGACAACAACGTGATCGCCTGCACCGCCGCGCGCGGGATGTCCATCGAGCCGCCGAACCAGGTGCGCAGGCCCAGCCGCTCATTGTCCAGCGTGGTGATCGAACCATAAAGGTCGTCCCCGTTGGCAAACCAGAGATGGCACGTCGGCCTCATGCTCACGGACTGCGCGCGGGCCAAACGGACGAAGTCGATGTGGGTTGGGCGGAAATGGATGGGGTTCCTGGCTTGCGGTTGCGCCCAAGTCAAGCCGCAGTCCCGGTCCATGCGCGCCAGTTGGCCGTGCAAAGTGGCGCCGTCCACGAAGCCGAGCACGTCGTTGGTCGGTTCGGGCATCACCTCCATCTTGCTGGCCTGGTTGCCGAATTGCTGAAAGGCTTGGCCGGGCTGGAACTGCTGGAACTGCTGGAACTGGATTTGGGCGACCGCGCCCAGAGGCAGGCAGCACAGCAGCAGACAGGCCCAGGAGAGGTTACCTTTCATAAATCGGCAGATAGCGGTAATTCAGCGCCAGCGACAGCAGCGAACCGGCCGTGGCAAAAGTCGCCCCGAGCTGTCCTTCCCAATTGCCCTCCCCCGACTGGCTGGCGCGCAAAGAAGCGATGTTCTCGCGGTTCCAATTTTGCCACAATTCGGGTGAGCCGTGGAAATAAGCCTGCGAGACGTAGTAGAGGAAATACTGCGGATACTGCGCGTCGGAGCGGCTGGTTTTCAAATAGTTGAAGGCGGATTTGAAGGCGGAGGAATTCTTTTCCTTGGCCAGCGCCAGCACCACGCACCCGATGGCCGTGCGCGTGGCGTTGGGCGCGATGGGAGAAATGTAGCCGAAGCCGCCGTCGGGCGTCTGGCAGGAGAGGAAGAACTTGAGGCCGTTCTGGATGACCTCTTCGGGCACGGCAATGCCGGCATTGCGCGCGGCAAACAAAGCCACCATTTGCGCCCCGCTCACCGTAGTGTCGGCGTCCCTGGATTCCGGCGAGTAGCGCCAGGCGTGCAGCGTGTTTTCTCCTTGCGCGCCGACGATGAGCCGCACCGCTTTTTGCAGGGCCGGGCCCAGCCGCGGATCGTCCACCGCGCCGTAGGATTCGGCCAGCGCCAGGGTGGAAAACCCGTGGTTGTACATCGTCGGGCCAATATAACCGGTGGCGGGATCACTGTGCTTCAATACGTAGTCCAACGCCCGATGGATGGTTGCGCTGTAGGGGCCGAAATTGGGATCGTCCCCGTGGGCCAGCAGGCTGATGACCGCCAGCGAGGTCACCGCCGCTTCGCCCCCGTATGGCACATCGGGCCAATTCCCCTCTGTCGTCTGCGTGCGGGCCAGATATTGCAGGCCGTGGACGTACATCTTATCCACCTCCGCAGCCACGATGACGGCCGACCCGGTGTACAACTGTTGGCCGGACGCAGCGCCAGCGCACAGCGCGACAGTCATGTATAGTAATGGAGCCTTACTCCTTCTTTTGTTCAAGGCCATGATAATAATTCTCCAACGCATCCCGAAACTCGACCGGCGCGCTCTGAATGACCCCGGCCGCCTGGTTGACCGAGCGGCCGCCGGCGCCCTTGCCGGCCGCGTTGCCCGAGGACTGGCCGCCGGCGCGGCTGGTCGAGCCGCCCGGGCTGCTCAACCCGCGATTGGGCTGGACCGCAAACCCCTTGGCGTTGGCCGCATTGCGCGACATTTGCATCAGGAACTGCATTTCCTCATCCGCGCCGGCATTTTGGCCGGGCGAGTTTTTGGAGTTGGCGCGCTGGGCTTGCTCGTTGATCAAGTTGATCAAATCGGAGAGCGACTCGATGGTTTTGACCTCGGCCCCATCGGTCGGGGGGCCCGTCTGCGGCTGGCGCAGCAAGCCGAGGACATCCTTCATCTCGCCCGAAGTGTCGGCAAACGCGCCATCCAGTTGCGGCACGGCCGTTTTTTCGTGGATGCCTTCCAGGACGCCAGCCAGTTTGTCCTGGCTGCCGGCCAGGGTGGCCGCGCGCTGCTGGTAATTGTCCGGCGCACCCTTGTCCTGGTCCAGCAGGGCGGTCTGGTCGTGCAAATTGATTTCGTTTTCGCGCAAGCGGAGCAAGGCGATCAATTGCTCGGTCAGGTCTTTGTTCTGCTGGCTGCCGGAACTGGCGGAGCCGGAGCCGGAATCTTTCGGTTCCAATTTGTCGGCCCATTGTTGGAAACGCGCGGACCATTGGCCCAGGTTGTCGGAAGCCTCGAGGCCGATGTTGTTCTCGATCAATCCGCCCAAACGGTCCAACTCATCCGCCGTGTGGGCGTCCTTCATTTCCTTGTTGACCGCGCCGTAGTCGGCCTTTTGCGTTCGCTCGAAAAAGCGGCTGATTTCACTCTGCAAGGTGCTGGTTTGCTTTTGAGCGTCGGACTGGCCGCGCACCAGGCCTTTCTCAAAGGTTTTGAGTTTTTCAGGCAGATCGCGGGGCAGCAAGCCGATGGTGTTGGAGGCGGAGTCGAAAAGCTGGCCGGCGATGTCCTTTTCCTCGCTGCCGACCTTGCGCAAACGCTGCGCCAGCGTCATGGCCTGGAGGTTGTCCAGATGCTGGTTGGCTTTGCTCTGGAGCTTGGCCAGTTCCTGAAGAATGTCTTCGGCCTTTTCCATCGCGTCGGCCATCTCCTGCGGCTTTGCCCCCGAGTTTTGCTGCGCCGCTTGCATGGCGTTGGCGGCGGCGGGCATTTGCTTCTGCGACAACTGGCGCATCTGCTGCATGGACTGGCTCCATTGACGGATCGTTTCCGCGTTGAAGAGCGGATTCTTCATCGCCTCTTGCACCGAGCGTTCGCCGGTCTCGGACAGTTGTTGCAGGTTGGCTGCATTCTGCGTCTGGTCATCCTTGCTCTGGCCAAGGCGGCTGGATTTTTGCGCCGGGGCCATTTTATCCGCGTCCTTCACCTCGCCCAATCCGGCCACAATCTTTTCTTGAAGGCGCGTGACCTCCTCCACTTGGGCCAGGACGGCTTCCAATTGCTGCCGCACCAGTTCGGCGTGCTCCTCGAGACTCAAGACCCGGATGCGGTAAACGGCGGTGCGGCTGCGTTCACGATCGGGTAAATAGTCCCGCGCGAACCCTTCCATCTCCACCGTCGAGTCTGCCGGAATGCCAAACACCGACGGACTCCACATGAACACCTTCTCCGCCGACTTGACCTGCGCCGAGGAGGGCTGCGCCTTCACCTCCGTGGTCGTCGCAGCCCGCCGCGGGGAATCGGCCGTCATGTCCCACATCAATCCGAAATCTCGCACGCCGAAATCGTCCAGCGCGCGCAGGCGGATGTTCAGGACATCGGACCTGAGCACTGCGATTTCGCCCGGCATGTCCACCATCTCCGGCACCGGCGCAGCGTCGGGCTGCATTTGCACGGAGAGCCGCAAAGGGGCGGCATTGGTCAGCCCGAGATTGTCCCGCCAATTGAAGGTAAATTGGGCCTGGTCGTCCGGCTGCGTCTGGCGCGTGCTGAAACTATCGCCCTCGATGCTCAGCGGCGCGGGGTTTTCGCCCCCGCTTTGCATCAAAGCGGCCGACAAGCCGCGGCTGACTTTGCCACGGAAGTCGATCTTGCTGCCTTGCACTGTCAGCAGCGTGGCGTTTTGCAAAATTTGGTTCTGATCGGGATAATGCAGATAGCCGGGCAGTTGGATGTGCGCGTCCAATTCTTGCAGCGAGGGACGATAGGTGGGCCGCACGTTCACTCCGGCCCGGGCGTCGCCCACGCGCACTTCCAACACGCCGTTTTCCACTTTGCCGGGAACTTGCAGGCGGACCTGCCCATCCTGAACGCCGCTTTCGACGACAGGCTGCCGCGGCCACAGGGCCCAAGCGCGCCGCGGCTTCCAAAACGATCGATAATGCACGGTGGCGGCGACGCTGAACGGTTCGCCGTGGGGAACGATCAACTCCTTGGGCAACCCCTGCAAAGTAACCAGCGTGAAACGCGGCACCTGCGCCATTGGCAAGGCCAAGCGCACCAGCGCGTTCCAGCCCGGCCGCGGCAACACACCAAAAACCAGCGCCAAACACGTCACCAGACCCGCCGCCAGCAACGCCATTTTCCGCGCCGCCCGCGTGCCGACGCTTTGCCCGAAATCATAGCCCCTGGCCTCGTCGGCCACCTGGTAAATGGCGGCGTGATAGAGCGCGGGAGAAAAATTGGCGTTGTGCCGCTCTTCATTGGCCAACTCGACAATGCCCAGCAAACGGTCACCCAGGCGGCGGTATTTTTTTTGCACCAGGTTGGCCAGGGACCTCAGATCGCGCCGCTGCCAAACCCATCGCCGCGCCCAGACCGCCCCCGTCACCGCGACCGCGGCCAAACCGCACACCCAAAGGGTTAAACGCAGCCAACCAGGCGTATCCCAGAGTCGATCCGAGACAAAAAGCGCCAGAAACGACGCCATCAGTCCGCCGGCCACGCAGCACACCGCGACCGTTGATTCGACGCGCCAGAGGCGGCGTTCGACCTGGGCGAACTGTTGGCGGAGAGCCTCCGGCAGCGCTACGGACAATTTGTCATCATTTTCGGCCATGCGATATTGCGGCTACACTATGGTGCATCCGCTGGAGCCGTCCGTCCAAAGAAAAAGCGGCAAATCGCACGGCGTAGTTACTTTGCCTTCTGTTCTTTTCCCTTCGTGCTTTTCGTGGTAATAAAGCGATGCATGCAATCCGCAAAGGCGCATTTTTCAATCGTGCTGGCCGCGCTTTTGTCTGCGTCCATCGCTCGGGGCGACCCGGCAGCCGATGCCTCGTTCCCCGTCACTATCAAGGTGGATTGCGCCCAGCCGGTGGGCGAGTTGACGCCGATCTGGCGGTTTTTCGGGGCTGACGAACCGAATTACGCCTATATGAAGGATGGCAAGAAATTATTGTCTGAACTCGGCCAGTTAGGGGAGGCGCAGGTGTATTTTCGCGCCCATCACCTGCTCACCAGCGGCGATGGTTCGTATGCGTTGAAGTGGGGTTCGACCAGCGCCTACAAGGAAGACGCCAACGGAACTCCCGTTTACGACTGGACCATCAACGATAAAATATTCGACGCCTATCTCCAACGCGGTCTCAAACCTTATGTGCAAATCGGCTTCATGCCCGAGGCGCTGACCACCCACCCGCAAAATTATCCCCACCATCCTCCGGTCAATGAACGGGCGCCCGCCGACGCCGGACAATCGTATCCTCCGAAAGATTACGCCAAGTGGGGTGAGCTTTGCTTTCAATGGGCGAAGCATTGCGTGGCCAAATACGGCCGGGCGGAAGTGGAAAAATGGTATTGGGAAGTCTGGAACGAGCCGAACATCTTTTATTGGCACGGGTCGCGCGCCGATTATTTCAAGCTTTACGATTACGCGGTGGATGGCGTCCGGCGCGCGCTACCGGCGGCGCGCGTGGGCGGGCCGGAAACCGCCGGCGGGCCAGGTGGATCATTCTTGCCCGAATTCCTGGAGCATTGCGCGCGCGGCGCCAATTTCGTCAGCGGCAAAACAGGTTCGCCCTTGGACTTTGTTTCCTTCCACGCCAAAGGCTCGCCGGTGTTCACCAACGGCCACGTCCGCATGGGCATGGCCAACCAACTCAAAAATATCGACGACGCCTTCGCCGTCATCGCGTCGTTTCCCGAATTCAAAAAACTGCCCATTGTCATCGGCGAGTCCGATCCCGAAGGCTGCGCGGCTTGCCGCGAACCGCGCGACGCGTATCGCAACGGCACCATGTATTCGAGCTACACGGCGGCGAGTTTTCCGCGGCTATATGAACTTGCGGCGCAACACGGGGGCAATCTCCAGGGCGCTCTGACCTGGGCCTTTGAATTTGAAGACCAACCGCCCTTCGCCGGGTTCCGTCAACTGGCCGGCGCCGGCATCGACCTCCCGGTTCTCAACGTCTTCCGCATGGTTGGCAAAATGAGTGGCACTCGCCTGGCAGTGGAAAGCAGCGTGGGATTGGATGCCCGCACGATTCTCAAGTCCGGCGTGCGAGGCCGTCCCGATGTGTCCGCGCTCGCGAGCCTCGACACCCACAAACTGGCCGTGCTGATCTGGCATTATCACGACGATGACGTGCCGGGCCCGGCAGCCGAGGTGGACTTGGCGCTGGCTCATCTGCCGTTCCCACATGGGGACGCGAAGTTGACGCACTATCTCATTGATGCCGACCACAGCAATTCCTACCAGGCTTGGTTGCGGATGGGTTCGCCGTTGCCACTCTCCGACCAGCAATTCTCCGCACTGGAAAAGGCCGGAAAACTCGACATGGTTGGCTGGCCGGAAAAGGTCCGCGTGGAAAACGGCGGCCTTAAAGTGAAATTCAATCTGCCGCGCCAGGCGGTGACACTGTTTATTGTTGACTGGAATTAAACAAATGAAGCGGATGCTTTTGTTGATGTTGGCAAGCGTGGCGGCCCCGGCGCTGGTGGCCCGCGCAGCCCAACCCCTGGATACTTGGACGGCGCGCAATCCGCTGCCCACGGGCAACAGCCTGTACGGCATCACTTACGGAATCGCCATCTCGGGAACACGAATTTTGTCGTCGTCGGCCAGGCGGGCACGATCATGACCGCCACCACCGGCAGTAATTGGGTTACGCGCGTTTCAGGGACCGATTGCGATTTGTTCGGAGTCGCTTACGGAGTCAATTCGTTCGGCAGCCCCCAACTGGTGGCCGTTGGAGTTGAAGCCGCCACCGGTATGGGGAATATTGTCGATTCCACCGACGGCTTCAACTGGTCGTCGGAAAATCCTGGAACGACGAACTCGCTCTAGGCGGTGACTTACGGCAAGGACAACGCGGGCGCGCCTCTGTTCGCGGCCGTCGGGGGCGCGGGCACGATTCTGGTCTCCGGGGATGGCACCAATTGGGGCGCGAAGACTTCAGGCACCACTAATGCTTTGTATGGGGTGGCGTTCGGCGATGTCAGCGGCGTCCCCACTTTTGTCGCCGTCGGACTGCACATCAACGCCGACGGCACGTCCAGCGGCTCCTTTGTCAGCTCGACGGACGGCGGCGCCACTTGGATCCTGAACAGCATATATCCGCCGAACAACATTTTCCAATGCGTGACCTCCGGCGGGACCGGCGGCTTGCTCGGCGGCGTGACCTGCGGGCGCAATCAATCCGGTCCGCTTTTCGTGGCGGTCAGCAGCTTAGCCGACGTTTTGACCTCAGCCGACGGCACGAATTGGACGACGCAAGCGACCAGCCAGGGAGACATGAGAGCGGTGACCTACGGCCAGAGTCGCTTCGTGGCGGTCGGCTCAGAGGCCGCTGAGGTCTCTTCCGACGGCATCAACTGGACGGCGGGAACCGGAGTGTCCGGCAGCGTGCTGGCCGGGGTTGCGTACGGCAATGGGGTGTTTGTCGCCGTCGGCAGCGGAGGTGGCGGCTCAATCTACACTTCTCCGGATGGAACTAATTGGATGGCCAACACCTCAGTGTCGTCCTCTGGCGCGCTCAATGGCGTCACCTTCGGGCGAGGCACGTTCGTGGCGGTGGGTCCACTGCAGCCCACCAGCGGCGAAACCGCCGCGTTGTTGACTTCGACCGATGGCACGAATTGGGTTGCGCGCAATGGCGGCGCCTGGGGCACGCTGGTGGGCGTCACTTATGCCAACGGCGAGGTTTCGCAGTTCGTGGCCGTGGGGGCTCCAGATTTGATCTTGGGGGCCACCTGCTCCGTCACGACGCCGTTCTCCTATTCCCCGCTCACGGGCGCGCAATTCTCCATATTCGATCTGCCATTCGGTCGGATTATCAAAGTCCAATTTTCCAGCGACCTGTTGAATTGGACAACGCTGACCAACTTTATTCTTGGCAGAAACAAGCCGGGTTTTACTTTCAGCGACCCATCCGCGACGAATTATGCGCAGGGCTTTTACTCCATCGGCCTGCGATAACGGCGCGACGCCGGGCTGGCTTGGCGCGACATTGATTATCCACGCCCTGGGGTCCAAGCTTACTTCAAATACTTGCTGATGGGGGGTTGGAGCAAATCTTTCATCTCGGGTTGTTCCATATTTTCCGGCGTGACCAAGACCACGCCGGTATCAATGCGAGCCTCGACTTTCGCGCCCTGTAAATGCTTGACCATCGTCGTGACGGCGAGATAACCCATGAGCAGCGGGTTTTGCACGGCCAGGGCTTGCACGTCGCCGTTCTTCAAATCCAGGACGGATTTCGAGCCGGAATCGAACCCGATCATTTTCACCTTGCCACCCGCTTTGCCGATATCGCGCAGCGCCTTGGTCATGGCAATGGTCGAAGGTTCGTTGACACAAAAGATGCCATTGACTTCGTTGCCAAAGCGATTGAGCAGATTCTGCGAGGCTTGGTAGGCTGTTTCCACGGTCACACCCGCGTATTGATCGGCGGAAATGACTTTGAGGCCGGGAACTTTGGCGATGGCGTCCAGAAAACCTTTCTCCCGTTCCTCCGTGCTGGAGGAACCGACAGCGTAACGCAGCAAAATAACATTGCCTTGTCCGTGCAGTAACTGGGCCATGTATTCGCCCGCCAATTGGCCGCCCTTGAAATTATCCGTGGCTACGAAACTGATGTATTTGTCCGACTTCAACCCCGAATCCATCACCAGAACGGGAATGCCGGACTGCACGGCGCTGGCGACTGGATTGACCAGCGCCTGCGAATCAAGCGGGGCCAGCACCATGCCGCTGACGCGGCGGCTGATGAAATTCTCCACCACTTGGATTTGCTGGTCGCGATCGTCTTCGCGAAACGGCCCTTTCCAAATTATTTTCACCGGGACACCTTGGGCGGCCAGTTCCTGCTGGGCCTTGGCCGCGCCGGCGTGAATGGATTGCCAGTATTCGTGCGTCGTGCCTTTGGGAATGACGGCGATGGTGTAGGTTTTGTCATCGCTCTCTTTTCCGTAGGCCGCCAGAGCTGTGACGGCCACGGCCAAACCGAGTTGAAGGAATAATTTCACGCCAGATTCAGTTGGGGACGGCCCAGGAGAAGTTCAACTTCGCCAGCAAACACGCCGCGATCAGTTCTGCGTGGAATGCCCGCAGGGAATTTTTTTTCATGGAGCTGTTTTACATCATTGAGGAGCTCGGCGCAAGGAACATCGTTGGGTGGCATGACCGTCGTCCGGATCACGCTCATCAGGTCTTCATTCGGCTTTGGCGGAGCAGATCGAGGCCGACCGCGATGATGATCACGATGCCGATGATGATTTCCTGGGTGAAATTCTGCCAGCCCATCTGGTTGGAGCCATTGCGCAGCACCGCCATGATCAACGCGCCAATCATCGAGCCCAGGATGCTCCCCGTGCCGCCGTTCAAGCTGGCGCCGCCAATCACCACCGCCGCGATGATGTCCAGTTCCAAACCGATGGCCACGGTCGGATCGCCCTGGGTGAGGCGCGATAGCTGCATCAACCCGGCCAACCCAAAGAGCAGTCCGGCCAGGGCGTAGATCAGCACCTTTTGCAACGGCACCCGAATGCCGCACAGGCGCGCCGTCGCTTCATTGGAGCCGATGGCAAAGATGTAACGCCCGAATACCGTCTGGCGCATGACGACTGAGACGACGACCGCCAGGCCGATGGCGATCCATACTCCCGGCGGCAACGGGAACAATTGGGTGGGCGAGGCCAGCGCCATGAGATGATTGAGGGGCGCGCTGGAAGGAATGTTGACGGTTTGATTGCCAGCCAGCCATTTGGCCGAGCCGCGCAGCACTCCCATCATGCCCAGCGTGACGATGAAGGGCGGCATGCGAAAACCGGCGATGACCAGGCCGTTGACCAACCCGATCAAACCGCCGGCCAGCAATGTCAATACTACCGTGGCGGCGGTCGAATAGCCCCGGACCAGCAAGGTGGCGCCCAGCACGCTGGTCAAGGCCACTGCCGAGCCGACGCTCAAATCAATGCCCCCGCTGACGATGATCATGGTCATGCCCAGCGCGCCGACGGCCACGATGACCGTTTGTGTCAATATGATTTTAAAATTGCCGCCGGTGTAAAGATAGGGGCGCACTTCGGAGTCGAGGGAAAAGAGGCCGAGCACCAGGAGCAGGCCCAGGAACGGTCCGGCGATGTTGATGACGCGGAAAAGGTTGAAGGCTTTGCGGGGGGCGGAGGTGTTCATGAATAATTTATGCGGCAGCGGGGTCTGACTGTCCGATGGCGGCGGCCATGATCCGGTTTTCGGTCCATTCGGCCACGGGACAAACTTCCGACAGCACGCCCCGGCACATCACGCCGATGGTGTCACAAATGCCGAGGAGTTCCGGCAGATACGAGCTGACGAAAATAATGGCTTTGCCCTGGGCGGCCAATTGCCCCATCAATTTGTAAATTTGCGCCTTGCTGCCGACGTCTATACCGCGCGTCGGTTCGTCCAACAGCAAGATGCTGGCCTGATGATGGAGCAAGCGGCCCAAGGCGACTTTTTGCTGATTGCCGCCCGACAATTCATTCACGCTCTGGCCGGGGTCTTGGGCGCGCACTTCGAGGCGGTCCATCCACTCCTGCGCCGCTTGGCGTTGGCGGCGGTTCTGGATAAAGCCAAAGCGCGAGAGCGGCCCGTAACGAGTCAGCGTCAGATTGTCGGCCAGACTGCGGTTGAGCATAAGGCCTTCGGCTTTTCGATTTTCGCTTAAGAGGCCCATGCCGCCGGCCAGGCGCTGGCCAGGGGTGCGATGAGTGGCCTCGCTCGACCGCACCAACACCACGCCGCCGCGGATGCGGTCCAACCCAAAACAAGCGCGCAAGGATTCCGTGCGCCCCGCCCCGATCAAGCCGGCGATACCCAGGATTTCGCCCTCGTGCAACGTCAAACTCGCCGCCTGCGGTTTGGATCGTCCGGCCAGCGCGCGCCACTCCAGCACCGGCTTTCCCATTTGGCGCGGGGTGCGGGGATAGATTTCGCTGATGGCCCGGCCCACCATCCATTGAATGATTTGCGGCAGGCTCGCCTTCGCCATGTCGCCGGTGGCCACGCTTTCGCCGTCGCGCAGGACCGTGTACCGATCCGCGATCCGCTGGCACTCTTCCAGGAAATGGCTGATGTAGATGACGCTGACCCCTCGCTTGCGCAAACGCCCGATGATGGCGAAGAGATTTTCCGTGTCCGCCTGCGTGAGGCTGCTGGTGGGTTCGTCCATGATCACCACTTTGGGTTGGCCGATAAGGGCGCGCGCGATCTCCACAATCTGCTGTTCGGCAATGCTGCGGCTGTTGACGGGGGCATCCAGGGGTATGTTTTGATGATGCAATTCCGCCAGCGCCTGCGCGGCCAGTTGCCGCCGCCGGGAACGATTGAGCCAACCGCACCGCGCCGGTTCTTCGCCCAGCAGAATATTTTCCTCCACACTCAGATGCGGCGCCAGCGTCAACTCCTGGTAAATCATCGCCACGCCGCTCTGCCGCGCGTGCAGCGGATTGGCCGGCACGAAGGGTTGGCCGTCCAGTTCGACCGCGCCCGCGTCCGGTTGGTGCGCGCCGCTGAGAATTTTCATCAAAGTGCTTTTACCCGCGCCATTTTCCCCGATCAAGACATGCACCTCGCCGCGCGCCACCTCGAAGGAAACATTCTTCAGGGCGCGCGTGGCGCCGAAACTCTTCCGCACGGCGGACATGCGCAGGCGCGGGACGATTAGAGTGGCTGCATCCATCAATTCATCAAATATTGCCATCCAGCTTTTTCGGTTGGCTGGCTGGCTGGCTGGAATGATGAGGGAGGGGGAGGCGCGGCGGCGAGTCAAAAGTGGGCCGATTCCGCCAAGCGCCTCTGGCAGGTCGATTGTCAAACACTCGCAATTTGGCGGCGTTAAACGAGCGGACAAATGTGTTCACCTCAATTGGCCAGCCTGTCACTTAAGGAACTTCTCGACGTTCGCGGCGAACACGTTCGGTTGGTCGAGCATGATGAAATGGCGCGAGTTTGAAATGCGCACGAGGGTCTTGTTCGGCAACGACGCGTAACTCCCCTGATAAAGGCGGTCAGTGTCCGCTTGCGCGAAGCGATTGGCCGGGTCCCAGGGGTAGAGCACCGTTACCGGCGTTTTTATCTCGCTCAGTTTTGGGCGCAAGTCGGTGGTCATCACCTCATAATAGACGCGAGCCACGACGGCTTTGTCCGATGCGATGGCCCATTCCGTTGCCGCCTTGAGACCTTCGGGTGATTTGACAAGAGAGGTCAGGAATTTTCTTTCGCCTTGGGCGTAGATTTCCTGCGTTTCGGACAGGATTTTGTCGCGCCTGGCGGCGGCTTGGGGTTCAGCGGCGGCGGCATCTTCAGCGCCCGTCAAGACGCCTAGGAAAGGAAAAGAATCCACAATCATAAGCTTGCCGGTGTCTTCCGGATGCTGAAGGGCAAGCATCATGCCCATCAATCCACCCAGCGAATGACCAACTACACCGGGGTGATGCAGGTCGTGGGTCTTGATGTAGTCGTCGAGAGCGTTGACTGTCGGCTGGATGACCGACCCCGCTCCATTCGCGCGCGAGGGTGAGCCGGCGAAGCCCGCGACTTGAACGATGTGCAAGCGGTAATGTCCTTCAAGTTGCTTCGTGATCGCATCCCACACCGCACTGGATGATGCCAGCCCGGGAATCAGCAAGACGTCAGGGCCTTTTCCGCGCACCGCCACGGTGATCCGATCCGAGAAGGGTTCCGCGAGGGCGGTGAACGCATTGAGAGCGAGGGCGCAGATGACGAATGTGGTGCGTGCGTTTTTGTTCATAATGATTAACGGTTTGTTTTTGGTGAGGTTTTCCGATGCAGGCCGATGCGAATTAATTTGGCGGTCGTAAACATCATCATCGGAATCGCCCAAATCCACATCAGCCAGTAGAAGTAAGGCGAAAGCGCGTTTGCAAAATCGTGGCCCCAGCACTCATTGACCAGGTGTTCGGCCAATGGCGTATTGGCCTGCGCGGCGTACACCGTTCCGCTGCCCAGCGCGTAATCGCGCGCAATCGCGTATTGAGAGCCCCAGGCGACATTCCATGCGATGGCGCACCCGCCGGAAAATGCCTGCCAGCCAAAAGCAAAAGCGCCGAAGGCCCACACGGCAAAGGCAAAACCGCCCCACGCCACAGCGCCCGCAGCCATGGCGCCGTAGGCAAGCAAACCGATGGCGCCAGCTCCAAAGCTGACCGGGGCAACAGCCAGCCCGCCGTAAGCGAACAAGCCGCCAAACGAACAGCCATCACTAATTGCAATCCAGCCTTTTGCAAATCCCCAATTCCACTCGCCAAGCCGCGCGCCGAAACGAATGTGAATCAAAGGCAAACCCAGCCACTCAATGCGGCTGCGATATTCCCAAGCCGAACCCATGCCTTTGCCCGGAATCCCGGCGGCCGACGGCTCCGCTGCCGCCTTATTTATAGCGCGACGGAGTTGTCGGGCAAAAGCCCCGACGACCAATAGATAGCCCGCACTCGCACACAGTATTAGAGTGACAAACAGGGCGGGACTTGTTTTTACGAGGGCGGCGCCGTGCTCCACGAGAAGGCAGGCCGCTGAAACAAAGACGACGATGCTGACAACGATCATGAGGTAGTAAGCCTTTAGCGGCTTAAGCATCGATTCCGGGAGCCCGGCCCTTTTTCTGGTCCGATAATCCGCCAGCATCCCAAATAGGGCGAGCACAGGAGTTAAAATGGCGCCGAACAACCCGAGTGCGGCGGAACCTTTGGCGATGGCGCCGCCTTTGGCCGCGACGCTGGCCGCGGCTGCCTTGGCCGAGAACGCCGTCCCAGGCAACGCTGCCAAAACGCCCAGCGTGAAAGCCGGGCCAGGCGTGGTTTGTTCCAGTGCTCCCTCGACAAAAGCGACGACCCGTTCTTGCAACAATTTTCTTCCGCGAGATAATCGCTGTCTGGCCGCTTCTTCAGACAAGGCCAGAATGGCGGCCACTCGCTCAATGGACTGATGTTCACGATAAAACAGGACCAGCGGCTCACGATAGGTTTCCGGAATTTGCTCAAGTGAACGCCACAGTATGGCTTCCTCCTCTTTGCTGATGGCGTGCTCGGTCGGATTGGAAGCCGCCGAGGGAGCGGCCAGGCCTTCATCCAATGGTTCAGAAACGGCGAGGGGATTGCGCGTTTGCCGGCGAGAAGTATTATTGGCGACGTTCCTTGCGATTCCATAAAGCCATGACCTGAACTTCGCGGGCTCCTCCAATTCGCCGAGTTTCCGCCACGCGATAATAAACGCTTCCTGCGCCAGGTCTTCGCTGTGCGAAATGTTGCCACACGCACTGTAAGCCAAACCACAAACAGCAGATTGATACCGCGCGACCAATTTCCCGAACGCATCCTGATTGCCGTTCAGGACTTCAGCCACCAGCGCTGCGTCATCCACTGTTGCGACGTTCGACTTGGCATCCAATATCATACTCGCTTAACAAGTGGCTTAAAATTGGAAATTGTGACCAAAAATTCACGGAATAATCGCGAGGGTTCGCTTCCCCTTGTCCCGCCACAGCGCGCAGCGCGAAAGCGGATACACCCGCTCCATTGATAGTCAGGTAGTTGCGGCTGGTGTAGCCAGAATGTAGCTGAAAAAAATCGGAGTTTGACAACCGTAACCCGCTCCGAGCGCAGCGCAACCATTTCACAAATCAATTATGATTCCACGCCGGGTTTGTGATTCAATCGGTCCGCGTAGTAGTTCACCTCCCGAATCCCGCCGGGAATGAATGGCTCGCCCTCGCGCATCGCGTCAAGCACGCAGCGGTTTGTGCGGGCAGGTTCGTACGAAGGATCAAGCGCAAGCGCTTTCTCCAAGCACTCCATCGCAATGGCCTTTTTGCCAAGCCCGGCGTAAGCCAGGGCAAGGTTTCCGTAGGATTGAACATGATCCGGAAATTCATCCAAAACTCGCTTGAACATCTCGACCGCCTGGTCGAATTGGAAATCCGCCAGACACTGGAATGCCGCGTCAAAAAGCTTGGCGTTGGCGAGATAAGCATCAAGGTTTTTGAAGGCCGTTCCTTTCAGAAGGGTTTTATCCAGAAACTGAAGTTGCTCGCGCGCCTTCTCGGCGATGCCGTCACCCTTTTTAGAATAGCGCACGGATGCCCGAAAGGCCGCAACTGCTTTGGGAATATCGCACGTCTTCATTGCGGCAGTGCCTAGATTGAAATGCGCCTCGGGAAATGGAGGAAAAGTCTCCACCGCTTTCTTAAAAAAGGGCAGAGCGCCTTGGGGGTTGTTCGCGACCATGCCGAGATAGATTCCCATGGCATAATTGGTCATATGATAGGAGGGGTGTGTCTTGAGGAGATACTTGATTCTCGGTTCCACCGCTTTTCCCGCCCCTGATTCCAATTGCCGCAGCACCTGGTCCACCTCATCATCCAAATCTGGGATCACTTCGGTAATAAATGGCGGCTCGTCGTCTCCGGCAGGGCGATTCCATTCCGTCTGGGGTTGCTCACCATCTGGTCGGCCGCATTGCGCGCTGTTGAATGCTCGCCGGCAACAGAATTTGAATTTGCGCCCGCTGCCGCAAGGACAGAGCGCGTATGGCTCAACATTCGTCCAAGAATGCGGGGCCTTTCCTCCGAACGCGGGCTGACGCGGCGACCCAGTCCGTATCGCGTCACTGGATTTGGCCTGCATAGCCGTCTGCCGCCGATTAAACTGCAGCATGAAAGCTTCAAGCGCCTTCGGATCTTGAGTGTCCACTCCCGCATCGTGCGCGGCCATCACGAAATTTTTTGCCGGCCCCCAATTACGGCGGTCACCGGCGGCCGCGATAATGTCCTGATGCGAATTCTTGGCGGCTTCGCCCAATTTGCCTCCGCAGGGAAGAAGTCCGTATTCCTCCAGGAAAGTAAAGAAGCGGGTGAGAACTGGGGCCACGGATTCAAAGAATGGAAGTCCGGCGGATACTTTCCGCGGCAGGATGTTGGTGAGGCATTCGCGTACCGCGGCGGCATTCCATTCTCTTGGCTGCAACCCTAGATACTCGTACGTGTATCTTGCAAAAAAATCCGTGACAGCTCCCGCATCGCCCTTCTGGGATTCGGTTAGAAGCGCGAAGCCGGGGCTGCCTGAAAAGGCGTCATACCACTCATCAACTATTCTCAATACGCATTTCAATTGCTCTTCGAAGCATTCGTCACTCATCCATTTCATATCTAACAATGAGCCTCGTCAATAAAGAAGAAGTTGCTGGAAGTTATCGCCGCATTTTCCACACATTATTCACAAGCCATGAATTCCTGTAACATTGTTTGGGATTTGCTTAGGAGTAGGGTATATGAGTGATGCTGAAGCAAGCCAGAGTATGGAAAATAAATGTCCTAACTGCGGAGGGCCGCTCCCCGCAGGCGTGCTGGGCGGGCTTTGCCCGGCGTGCCTGTTCAAACAGGGCGCCGTAAGCGATACGGGCCCGCAGCCGGAAGCCGCTCCGTTTCAGCCGCCGGGCGTCGAGGAGGTGGCCAAATTGTTTCCGCAACTGGAACTGCTGGCCTTCATCGGCAAAGGCGGCATGGGCGCGGTTTACAAAGCGCGCCAGCCGGGCCTGGATCGCATCGTCGCCTTGAAGATTCTGCCGCCACAAACCGCCGGCGGCCCGAGCTTTATCGAGCGATTCAATCGCGAAGCGCGCGCGCTGGCCAAATTGACCCATCCCAACATCGTGGCCGTCTATGAATTCGGCCAGGTCAACGGCCTGCCGTTCTTCATCATGGAATTCGTCGATGGCCTGAATCTGCGGCAGTTGGAGCAGGCGGGCCAGCTTACTCCGCGTCAGGCTCTGCAGATTGTGCCGCAAATTTGCGAGGCGCTGCAGTTCGCCCACGACGAAGGCATCGTGCATCGTGACATCAAGCCGGAGAATATTCTGGTGGACAAAAAGGGCCGGGTAAAAATCGCCGATTTCGGCATCGCCAAAATTTTGGTCGGCGGGCCGGACGTGGCCATTACGGAAACCAAGGGTGCCATCGGCACGCCCCATTACATGGCGCCGGAGCAAATGGAGAAACCCGCGACGGTGGATCATCGCGCGGACATTTTTTCTTTGGGGGTGGTGTTCTATGAAATGCTGACGGGGGAATTGCCGCTGGGGAAATTCGGCCCGCCGTCCTCCCGCAAGGTGGAGGTGGACGTGCGGTTGGACGATGTGGTGCTGCGCGCGCTGGAAAAAGATCCGGATCGCCGCTACCAGCACGCCAGCCAGGTGAAAACGGCGGTGGACACCATTGCCCACAGCGCCGGACCGCCACCGGCGGGGTCGCTTGTCCCGCCGCTGCCCCTGGACCTCCTGGCCCGGGATTACACCTTGAACATCCGCAGTTGCGTGCGGCGCGGCTGGGCGTTGCTGCGCGGCGATTTCTGGCCGTTGGTGGGAGTCACGGCTCTCCAGATCGCGCTACTGGGATTCGCAAGCTCGGTCGGTGGAACCTCCATGAGCCATGGGCCGTTCGGCGAAATCTCAGTGGAAATAGCCTCGGCTCTCTCCATGCTCGTGTGGGGTCCGCTCATGGGCGGGCTGTGTCGTTATTTCCTCAAGAAAATACGAGGCGAGAAGCCCACCGTGGAAACGGCCTTTTGCGGTTTCAGCCAGCGATTCCTTCATCTCTTTCTGGCTGGATTTGTTACCAGCCTGCTGACGTGGCTGGGATTTATCTGCTTCATCCTGCCTGGCATTTATCTGATGGTCGCGTGGATGTTCACGATGCCGCTGGTCATCGACAAGCAGATTGATTTC
>Ga0302324_100008793_pt1 | contig 21242 bp, 10 predicted proteins | sample Palsa_T0_1_FD_201949 | JGI IMG/M metagenome (GOLD analysis project Ga0302324, IMG submission 201949) | Peat permafrost microbial communities from Stordalen Mire near Abisko, Sweden - Palsa_T0_1 | ecosystem: Environmental > Terrestrial > Soil > Palsa > Peat permafrost | place: Sweden: Abisko...
TTAATTTGTATGTAAATCATACTGTTATACGTGGCACCGCCCGTGGAAGTCTATTTCAAGGAATTTAGTATGCACTGCATACAAAACGGGTGTATGATCCGCTCCTGGATTGACCGCTAGTTTCAACCTCCCAAGGAGAGCCCCATGACAGACCGTACTTTCGATGTGAATACTTGGTTCGACAGCTACCGCAGTGCGTTCGCGCCTGTGTTGCGCGCCCAGCAGGAAGCAATGAAGAGCGTTGAGCGCCTGGCGCGCTATCAGTTCGGAGTTGCCGGCGACTATCTCGACTGGTCGCTCGCCCAGACCAAGGCTGCCGTGGCTGCCAAGTCTGGCGCCGAACTCGTCGCTCAGCACACGGACATCAACAGCCGCTTGAGCGAGCAGTTGAAGAAGCGTGCGCAGGAGTTCACCGCCATTGCGACGGAGACGCAGGGCGTCGTGAGCCAGTGGCTCAACGAAGCGACTGCCAAGACTGCTGAGGCTGCCAAGAAGGCCGCATAACCTGACGATTGCTCCTACTTCGGGGCTCAGAAACAAGGGCGACTTCGGTCGCCCTTTTTCTGTGGCACGCACGCTAGACTCCATCATCTGATTTTGGAACGCAGAGCATTCGATGAGCACGCCACACCCGTCCAGGTTGACTGATAGCGCAGCGGCTTCCGGCAAGCCCGCGGATCAGCGGCAACTGCGGCGCGAGCTGTGTGCCCAGCTCGCAACCGTCACCGGTGGCATTGCCCCCGATGACTACGTTGTCGCATGGTGGGATTGGTATCTGAACATCACCAAGGATTCGCAAAAACCTTCCACGCTCGCCGCGGCCGCGCTGCAAGGCGCGCTCGATACGTGGCAGTTCGCGCTGCAGGCGGGTACCGGAACGCCGCTCGCGCCCTCGTCCGATGATGCGCGATTCGCAGGCGCACCGTGGAGCCAGTGGCCCTTCAACGTCTACACCCGGGCGTTCAAGAACTGGGCCTCGTGGTGGCAGCAGGCAGTGACCGATGTTCCGGGCGTGGCCGAGAAGAATACGAAGCTCATGGGATTCATGGGTGATCAGCTGCTTGAAGCTGCCTCCCCGTCCAATTTTCTAGGGACTAATCCAGAACTGCTCGAGACCACTCGCGCCGAGTCGGGCCAGAATCTGGTGCGCGGCTTCAAGCATTGGGTCGATGATCTGCAGCGCACGCTCAACCGCAGCGCTCCGGCAGGCGCGGAACATTACAAGGTAGGCGAGCATGTCGCCGTGACGCCGGGCAAAGTGGTGTTGCGCAACCGCCTGATCGAACTCATTCAATACACGCCGCAGACGCCGACGGTCTATGCCGAGCCCATTCTCATCACGCCGGCATGGATCATGAAGTACTACATTCTTGACCTGTCACCAAAGAACTCACTGGTGCGCTATCTCGTCTCCCAGGGCCATACGGTGTTCATGATCTCCTGGAAGAATCCCAACGAAGCCGATCGCGACCTGGGCATGGACGATTACCTGGAACTTGGCCTGCGAGCGGCGCTCACCGCCGTAGGCGCAATCGTGCCGGAGCGCAGGATCCACACAGTGGGTTACTGCATCGGCGGCACGCTGCTGTCGATTGGCGCCGCCGCTCTTGCCCGCGAGAACGATCAACGGATTGCGAGCGTCACCACGCTCGCCGCGCAGACGGACTTCAGCGAACCCGGTGAGCTGTCGCTCTTCATCAGTCCGAGCCAGCTAGAGATGCTCGAAGCCGTCATGCACAAGCAGGGCGTGCTCGCAAGCGAAAAGATGGCAGCATCCTTCATGATGCTGCGCTCCCGCGATCTCCTGTGGACACCGGCGGTCAATAAGTATCTGCGCGGTAAACTTGATACGCCAAATGACCTGATGGCCTGGAACGCCGACGGCACACGCATGCCGTGGCGCATGCACAGCGAGTACCTCTACCGGCTTTTCCTGCACAATGAGCTCGCTCTAGGCCAGTTCCCGGTCGCCGGCAAGCCGATCCATCTCGAATCCATCACGCTTCCATTTTTCGTCGTCGGCACGGAGACGGATCATGTCGCGCCGTGGCGTTCGGTCTACAAGACGCGGGCGCTGACCCGGTCGTCGGACTATACGTTTCTGCTGACCAGTGGCGGGCACAACGCCGGCATCGTCAGCGGACCATCGCACCCGCGGCGGCGGCATCGTCTGCTCACCTGGAACGATCCGACGACCGTACTCAGCCCAGAGAAATGGCTGGAGGCGGCGGAGATGCGCACGAATTCGTGGTGGCCCACCTGGCTTGAGTGGCTGCAAGCTCATTCGAGCGAGCCGCGGGTAGCACCGCCTGCGCTCGGCATGGCCGAGCACGGCTACGGCGTGCTCGGCGACGCGCCCGGGGACTACGTCCGCGAGAAGTAGCGCTCGATAGTAGCGGCAGCGTCGCGGCTCGCCGTGACTCGCGTCATGCCTCCCGGTCCTGCCGCACCGCTTCGCCTCGCGTAGCGAATACGAAAGAAGGCGCAGATCAATGGGTCATTGTTGACGATCGCCCATCGATACGGTGTCATGCCTAAAGTTTGACCGTGCAGGATGAGACCGGTTGTCTCCCCATCGCATGAGCGCACGCTGCCTACTGCTGTTCAGCCTTTGGGTCCCCGCCCTGTGCGCATCTGCTGACATCGCGCCCACGGCGGACACGGGGTTGCACGAAGCGGTGTTCACCGAATACTCGCCACTGGCGAGCAACGCTGAGCTCGCGCGACGGATGCTGACTCCATTAAGCGCTGCGCAGATCCCACAACTCCTGCGGCGTGCCGGCAAGGGACTCAGCGAGCAGCCGATCAATCCACGGGACGAGAAGTTCGTGGTGTATGTACCTGCGCAAGCGCCGCCGACCGGCTACGCATTGCTGGTGTTCGTGCCGCCGTGGACGGACGCGCGGCTGCCGCCAGGTTGGTCTGGCGTCCTGGATCGCTACGGGGTCATCTTCGTAAGTGCGGCGCGCTCCGGCAATGATGTCACGCCACTCGGGCGCCGCGCGCCATTGGCGTTGACGGCGGCGCAAAACCTCATGCGGCTCTATCGCGTGGACCCAAAGCGCGTGTACATCAGCGGATTCTCCGGTGGTTCGCGCACGGCACTGCGCCTCGCGCTTGGCTACCCGGATTTATTTCGCGGCGCGTTGTTGAACGCCGGGAGCGATCCCATCGGCAGCCACGAGATGCCCTTGCCTCCCAAGGAGCTGTTTGAGCGGTTCCAGAGTTCAACGCGTTTGGTATATGTCACAGGAGAGATGGATACCGCCAGCCTTGCCGCCGATGACCAAAGCGCCCACTCGATGCGCGAGTGGTGCGTGTTCGATATAGACACCGAGATCACGCATCGCAGAGGTCACGAGGCGGCTCCCCCCGCGGCCCTTTCCGTAGCGCTGCACGCGCTCTTTAATCCCGTGGAATCCGATCGCCACAAACTCGCGGCGTGCCGCGCAGCTGTGGAAGCGAAGCTTGCCGCACGATTCCAGCAGGTGGAGTCGCTCATCACGAGCGGCAAGCACGACAGTGCACAGAAGTTGCTGCATGAGATCGATGCGCGGTTCGGCGGCATCGCCGCCCCACGTAGTCTTGATTTGGCACAGAAATCAGACTCTCGGCCCGTCAGTGCGCGCTGAACGGAACCCGACACTCTCAAGAAGGTGACCCTGGGCTGCTTCAAGCGCTGAAACGGCTCCATGCTGAGGTCGGCAAGCGCGACGGGTAGGGCGTGATAGGTCCCCTGAACTGCCCGTATATCATGGGGTTAGGCGGCCCCCCTCCGAGGCTCGTTCGCCCGAGAGAAAATCAATATCCCCGCGGTTGGTTCACAGAAGATGATCCTGAATCCAACTGCAGCGGCATCACAGGCAGCACTTCGTTGTGGCACTCAGCGCGCACACGGCGTCGAGCAGTTACTTGCGCGCGGCCAGGATTTCGTCAAGGCGCGCGTCCGTCGACGCCTCACGCTCGAGGTGCGGATAGCGCAGTCCATTGTGGTAGTCGATGCTGACGACCCGAAACCGATCGCCGGTCTTGACGATCAATTCAATCGGCAGTTTAGTGTCCTGCGCTGCGCGGATCGCGTCTTTGAGAACATCGCTACTGTAGGCTGCACCATTGACCGCGAGAATCTGCGCACTCTCCGTGAGCTTGGCCTTGAACGCCGGACCCTCCCAAACGACTCGCATTACCGTGCCGTCCTTGTCGTCGAGTACAACACCGATGGAGTAGAGCAGATTCACATGCTTGCGCTGGTCATCGCTCGAGCGCAACAGTTCGCTCGGGGTATCTGTATAGACCAACTTGTAGCCGCCACGCCGCAACCCGTCCAGCGGCGGCGGCGCCGCGATCCCATCGAGCCGCGCGCGCAAAAAGGCGGTCCAGTCGTAGGGCTCGATCGCGTTCAGCGCCTTGATGACGTCTGCGAATGAATACGTGACCGTCGTGAAGCTGCCGTCGTCCATGCCGAAGAATGACCGCGCGAAGTCATCGAGCGAACGTTTGCCGTGTGAGCGCTCGCGAATCAGGGTATCGACGTCGAGCCAGATCAACTGGCCCTCCGAGTAATAATCCTCGAAGCGCTGCCAGTCGCGCCAGGACAGGGGGCGGCGCGGATTGACGATCTCATCGTTGGTCGTATCCTGTAGCGCGCGCCACTGGCGGCCAGGCTCGATTTCATAGTCAGCCGCTGTGAGGGCGAGCTCGTCGAGTGCTTGCTGTTTCGTCCAGAGACCGGCGCGGGCGGCCAGCACTTGGCCCCAGTACTCCGTCTGGCCTTCGTACACCCACAGCAGGCTGTCCTGCATCGGCACATTGTAGTTTGGGGTCCACAGGTCCGCTGGACGGCGAAACTTGCCGTTCCACGAATGGGTGAACTCGTGCGGCAGCAGATCTCGTTCGTAGGCGGTCTTGTCCCATTCGGTAAATGCCTCAGGATCGGCGCCATTTTCACTCGACTGATGGTGCTCGAGACCAGCTTCCTGAATTTGGTCGCTCAGAGAGTAAAGAAAATCATAGTGCGCGTAATGGTGCGAACCGAAGAGGACATAGGCCTGCTGCACCAGCGCGCGGTAGGCTGCGAGTTGCTCGGGTTTCACGGCCAGCAGCGCTGGCCGATCCGCGAACAGGTCCAGATGAACCGGCACCGTGCTTCCCGGATCCAGGTCGAGTCGCGCTGTATAGCGCCCCGCATACACCGGGCTGTCGATCAGGGTCTCGAGGCTGACGCGTTTGAAATTCGTCTGGGCGCCGTTTGTGGAATCGACCTCCAACGCCGAGCCGAGTTTCCAATCATCGGGCAACGTCAGACTTGCCGTCACCGGAATCTGCCGCACAAAGTATCCGGCGGGGTACAAGATCAAGGAATTCCATTCGAGCAGAAGAATATCGCGGCTCATCTCCAGCGGTCCGACCTTGGGACTGGTCGGAGACAGGTACTCAAAATCGATGTCGATCAGCTTCGCGGCGGGGGCTGCGTGCAGGTGAAATGCGTAAACATCGACGGGATCGCGAGTCCATGAAACCGGAGTGCCGTTCGCCGTGATCCTCAAGCCCGCGAGCTTATCAATCGGTCCCTCCGGCGCGTGCGTTCCGGGCAGCCACTTGGGATAAAGGAGGACCGTGTCCGCGGCAATGCCGCTTAGGGTCTCGTGAACGCGCACGATCCGCCGCTCGGGATCGGACGCATCGACTGCAAGCCGGATCTCGCCCGGATAGGCTCGATCCCTGGGCGCCGCGATCAGCGCAATTGGCGCGCTCAGATTGGGCCCGGGACTCGCTGTCGCCGACACGCAGGTAAGGACCGCGCTACACAGAGCGAGCGCCATGATAGTTCGTTGCATTGATGTGCCTCTCAACGTTTCGCTTTTTCTTCGATTCCCGGGACGCGCGCCTCGCCATGAAGTTCAGCCGCCACCGCTGCGAACTGCAAAATCAAGCGGATTTGGCGGTTTTCGACGAGTTCTGCCTCACTCTTAGTTTCACGATTCTTTTAATGAGAGCGTACGGGATTGGCTCATCCAACGGAAACTTTAAGCTCCCCTTCTCGCCCGAGTAAGGTGCAATGGCCTTCGCAAGCCTGGCATCGCCCCTCACCGGCGGATAGAACCCGATATGCTTCTTGAAGGCGGCAAAATACACCAATGTGCCGTTCAGCCTGAAGGATGGAATATTGTAGCTCATTGCTTCCTGCGCTTGCGGCGCCGCCTGCTTGATCACCAGCCTGATCGCTTCGAGAATCGACTGAACTTCCGGCGCAAATGCCGCGATGTACTCGTCAATATCCTTGGGAGTTGAGCCACGCATCGGCATGAAGCCACAATGGGTGCGGCCACCCGACAGATGAATAGTAGTTCGCCGGGACGACCGCGGCTATACAGTCGGAGCTCGGGTTATACGGCAGACAACCGAGGGTAGCGGCCTATAGCGGCGCGCGGATTTTAAGTCAACCGTTTTCAGGGGGAAATCGACCATGAGTGCCAAGAGCGTGCATCCCTCACGGTCGCTGAGGGAAAGCTTGCACAGTTCGAGAAACCGGTTCTCATGCCGCCGTCCTCGCTGATTCTATCCCTGCCTCGCGAACGCGATAGGCGTTGCTCGGCGGAATCAGCGAGTACGACAACTCGTTTCGACGCACGGAGGTCCGACACCTGGACCCGATCCGGATATTCCGAGCCGCATTCACGTCTCGGTCGTGCGACGTTCCACAGTCGCGACATACCCAGGACCTTACAATCAGCCCGTTAACCCCTCGCGGACCGGCTATCGACCGGTCCGAAGCGGCGCTTGGGCCGCGACGATCAACCGGAGCGACTCGCCGCTGCGCATGAGCTCGGCAGCAGGAAGATGCGGCGCGCGAGTTCGGACTCGAGTTGCCTCTGCGGGTAAAACCGCAGGAGCAGATGACGGTCGAGCAGTTCCGGGTTCGCCTGCGAGAATCCCTCCCAACCGCCGCCGTCGCCGTGCTCGAAGAGTCGCTGCCGGATGAGCGCCAGATACGCGACGGTGATGGTCTCGTGGTAGCGGTTGGCTTTGCCAAGGGATGCGGCGAAGGTACGGATTGTGCGCCGTGTCTTTTCGAGCGCCGCCGCAAATTCCGCCGACCGCGAATAAAGATACGCGCCCGCACATGCGCCGCGTGTCCGAAGTCGCGCTCGCTGAGCGAGCACGACTCGAGTGCGGCCAGGAACTCCTCATCATTCATCACCGCTCCTTAAGGCGGTGGCTGGCACGCGCATCGAGGTTAAGTTCGTACACGCCTTTGAGCTCGGCGAGCTTGCGCAACGTCCGTGCGCTAAACGGTACCTTACCCTCGAACGCGTGCAACACGATTCCTTCCAAGAGATCCCCGAGCGTCATGCTTTTGTATTCGGCGAGCGCCTTCAGTACCTTGAGGAGGCGCCGCTCCATACGTACTCCGGTCTGAACTCTCTCGATCATCAGGCGCTCGGTCGGTTTGGACACGGCTTGGGCTCCAGAAGATCAACGACAATCATACCTTGGTACCTTGGTACCAAGCAACGATTCCTGCATCGTAACCACCAAGCATGCGTGAAAGCGCTACGAGTGAGCGTAAGCGCACACTCACGGCGGCGTGCGCGGCGAGGCGCAACGAGCACTGCATCACACATCAAACCAAGAGCTGCGCGATGACCTGCGCTAAGTGGGCCAGCGTACGGAGTGTACGGATTTAGCGCGATTCAATGGCCGATTGCTCGAGACCACGCCGATGCTGGATCGCCGCTGCTCGAGCCATGGCCTGGCCCGTTTGGAGCGCGACGGATGATTGGATTCACACCCTGCAATGGGCTGCGGGGTGATTCGCGATCAGCTTGGGGCATGCCCAAGAAACTCACGATAAGGACATGGTCTTATGAATCGTCACGGCTCGATGAACCGCATCTACCGCCTCGTGTGGAGCGCGGTGCGCAGCGTCTGGATTCCCGTGGCAGAGACCGCACGCGGACGCGGCAAGCGCTCGAGCCCTGCGTTGGTCGCCGCGGCCCTGTCTCTGACCTGCGCGATCGCACAGGCAACTCCCACGGGAGGACAGGTGACGGCCGGCACCGGCAGCATCACTCAATCGGGTTCGACCACGACGATAACGCAAGGCACGCAGAACCTGTCGCTGACCTGGGCGAGCTTCAACATCGCGCCCCAGCAGAGCGTTAACTTCGTACAGCCCTCGACGAGTGCCATCGCGGTCAACCGCATCCTGGGTACGAACGGCACGCAGATCCTCGGGTACCTGCACGCCAACGGCCAGGTGTTTCTGATCAATCCGAACGGCATCGTCTTCGGGCCCTCCGCCGAGGTAAACGTCGGCGGCCTCGTCGCCTCCACGCTCGCTCTTGATGAGGCTGGCATTACCGGTAATACGAAGGCCTTCAGCGGCAGTGGCACGGGCAGTGTCCTAAACCAGGGCACTCTCACGGCCACCCCAGGCGGCTATGTGGTGCTCCTGGGCAATCACGTCAGTAACGAAGGGGTGATCAGCGCACAGCTCGGCACCGTGGCACTCGGCGCCGGCAGTGCCGTGACGCTGACCTTCGGCGACAACAGCCGCCTGCATCTGCAGGTTGATGAGAGCGTATTGAACAGCCTGGCTTCAAATGGCGGCCTCATTCGCGCCGATGGCGGACACGTCATCATGACCGCTGGTGCACGCGACACCCTACTCGCAAGCGCCGTGAACAACACCGGTGTGATTGAAGCACGCACCGTGGACACTCACGACGGCACCATCACGCTCCTCGGCGGCATGACCGCAGGCACGGTCCATCTCACAGGTACGCTCGATGCCTCCGCCCCGGACGGCGGCAACGGCGGTCAAATTGATACCTCCGCCGCCCACGTCGAGGTCGCAGGCAACGCCCGGGTCACGACCGCCGCACGCGACGGTCTCTTCGGCAGCTGGCTCATCGACCCGGAGGACTACACCGTCGCGGCAAGCGGCGGGGATACCACCGGGGCGCTCCTGTCGAGTGCGCTGGGCGGGACGAACGTCACTCTGCAAAGCAGCGCCGGCACGAAGAACTCAGGCGGCTCGGGCGATGTGAACGTCAATGATGCCATCACCTGGAGCGCCAACACCACCTTGACGCTCACCGCATCCAACAACGTCAACGTCAACGCCAACATCACCGCCAGCGGCGCTACCGCCGGCCTCATCATCAATCCCAATACCACCAATGGCTCGGAACAGCTAACCCATCTCGGGACATTCAATCTCACCGGTGCATCGATCACGCTAACCGGGGCGACGCCCTTCTTGTCCATCGGCGGCACGGCTTACACCGTGATCAATACCCTGGGCGCGCCAGGCAGCATGACCGGCACGGACCTGCAGGGCATCAACGGCAATCTCGCCGGACACTACGCCCTCGGCAGCAACATCGACGCCTCGGCAACGGCCACCCTCGCCTGGAACAGTGGCGCAGGCTTCACTCCGATCGGCACATCGAGCGCTCCGTTCACCGGTGCCTTCAATGGTCTCGGCCACACGATCACTAATCTCACCATTAGTTTGCCGACCACTAACAACGTTGGCTTGTTCGGCTATATCGGTCCAACCGCCATCGTCAAAAACGTCGGCCTCGTCGGCGGCAGCGTGAGTGGAGCTCAATATGTTGGCGAGCTGGTCGGGCACAGCTACGGCAGTGTTCTCAACAGCTATGCGACGGGCAGCGTGAACGGTGCCAGCAATGACATCGGCGGCCTCATCGGGTACAACTACGGTGCTGTCATCAACAGCTACGCTACGGGCAGCGTGATCGGGTCCGGCAACAACGTCGGCGGCCTCGCCGGATACAACTCCGGCACTGTCCTCAATGATTACGCCACGGGCGATGTGTCATCGTTCGGCAACAATACCGGCGGACTCGTCGGATTCAATTCGAACGGCGGAATAAATACGAGCTACGCCACAGGCGCCGTGAACGGAGTCCAGAACGTCGGCGGGCTCGTCGGGAATAGCGCCGGCATTGATAGCACCATTACCAACAGCTACGCCGCAGGCAGCGTAATGGGGTCTGAAAGTCCCGCGGGCGGCCTGGTGGGATACAGCATTCAAAGTGTGGTCAGCGACTCATATGCCACCGGCAGCGTGAACAGTTACGTCTACGCCGGCGGTCTTATTGGGGAGGCTATCGGCTGCACGCTCAGCAATAGCTACGCGACGGGTACTGTAACTGGGGTGAACTACCCCGGAGGTCTTGTTGGGTTTAGCAACGGCACGATCACGTCTAGCTACTCGACAGGTACTGTAACTGGGGTGAACTACCCCGGAGGTCTTGTTGGGGCTAACGACGGCACGATCACGTCCGGTTATTGGAATACCACCGCGAACCCCATTGTCCTTGGCGTCGGAATCGGCCCATTAAGCGGCGCCGTGGGTCTGATGACGCCGCAGATGCAGAACATCCTCTCCTTCAACGGATTTACTTTCACCGCAACTCCCGGCCTTGCGGGCAATTACTGGGTCATGGTCGACACCGATGGCACGCTGAACAATGCGAACGGCGTGCTTGGCGCTACTTTCCCGATGCTCTCATCGGAATATTCAACCGTCATCAGCAATGCGCACCAACTGCAGTTGATTGTCATGGCGCTTGGCGCAAGCTACACGCTCGCCGCAAATATCAATGCAGCCGGCACCAATACCAGCACCACGCTAAGCGACGTGTGGAGCTCTCCTTCCGGATTTATTCCTATCGGGAGTCAGGCGACCCCATTTATCGGCGCCACTTTTAACGGCCTCGGCCACACAATCAGCGGTCTCACCATCAATCTGCCCACAACAGACCATGTTGGTTTGTTTGGCCTCACGGCGAGCAATTCCGTAATTGAAAATGTGGGCCTGCTCGGCGGAAGCGTAACGGGTCACAATAACGTCGGCGCCTTGGTCGGCTATAACGTTGGCGTCGTCAACAATAGCTACGCCACTGGCAGCGTGACTGGCAGCAGTTATGTCGGTGGGCTTGTGGGATTCAACGATACCACCGTCACCAACAGCCATGCGTCAGGTGCTGTAAGCGGGATCAATAACGTGGGCGGGCTGGTTGGGTTCAACGACTATGCCGTCGTCAGCAACAGCTATGCCACAGGCAATATCAGCGGCACCGCCAGCGTCGGCGGCCTCGTGGGGTACGGCAACGTTGGATCCGTCAGCACCAGCTATGCCACAGGAAATGTAACAGGCTCCAGCAATGTCGGAGGATTGGTAGGGTACAACTATGACGGGGCAATCACCGCCAGTCATGCCACGGGCACAGTCACTGGCACCACGGGCAGCAGCAGTGTGGGTGGCCTCGTAGGAAACAACTACGGCAGCGCAACGATCACGAGCAGCTACGCCAGCGGCGGCCTCGTCGCTGGATACACTAATGTCGGCGGACTAGCCGGGACCAACACCGGCACGATCACCGGCAGCGATGCCAGCGGTCACGTCAGCAGTACAAACGTCACCGCCGGCGGTCTGGTAGGCAACAACCCCGGCGGCACCATCAGTAATAGCTATGCCACAGGCACTGTAACGGGGAGTAGCTACGTCGGCGGGCTGGTCGGCTTCGGAAGCGGGCCGATCAGCAATAGCCACGCCACCGGCGATGTGACGAGCGGCGGTTCTTCCATCGGCGGGCTGTTCGGTATCTATCAATCCGGCACCATCACCAACAGCTACGCCACGGGCAGCGTCAGTGCCGGTGGCCTCGACGTCGGCGGCCTGGTGGGCAATAACGCAGGTGGCGCAATCAGCGACAGCCACGCGGCCGGCAACGTGACCGGCATGAGCAGCACGGTCGGGGGCTTAGCCGGATACAACAGTAACGGCCTGATCAGTAACAGCTTCGCGAGCGGCATTGTTCAAGGAGCAGCGGATAGCGGCGGCTTGGTTGGGAAGAACTATGGCACGGTCGATACCAGCTATGCCTCAGGCAGCACCACCGGTACCAATAATGTCGGCGGCCTGGTTGCATATAACCGTGGCACAGTCAGCAACAGCCACGCCGACAACACGGTCAATGGGAATATCGTCGTCGGCGGACTCGTGGGCTACAACTACGGCGGCACGATCAGTAGCAGCAGCGCCACGGGCAGTGTCACCAGCGCAAACGGTCGCGCAGGTGGCCTGGCAGGTAATAACTATGGAGCCAACTCCTCGATCAGCAACAGCTATGCCACGGGCCCTGTGAGTGGCGCTGGCCTCGGCGTCGGCGGCCTCGTAGGCAGTAACGGCGACACAATCATCAATAGCCATGCCACGGGCACCGTCGCTGATTCGGGCGACGCAGTCGGCGGCCTCGTCGGCCACAACTACGGCCCGGTCACCAACAGCTACGCCACGGGCAATGTGCGCGGCACCGGCATGGGCGTCGGCGGGCTAACGGGCACTAACGGTAACGGGGGTTCGATCAGCAACAGTTACGCCACCGGCACTGTAAGCAGCGCGAGCTCAAATGCCGGCGGTCTGGTCGGATACAACTATGGCGGGATCGCCAATACCTACGCCACCGGCACTGTAACGAGCACGAGCTCAAATGCCGGCGGCCTCGTCGGACTTAACTCCAACGGCGGCGCCGTCAACAACAGCTACGCCACGGGCAGCGTCAGTGGTGCGGCGGACGTTGGCGGACTGGTGGGCAATAACCAGACCACAATCACCAGCAGCTTCTGGAATGCCGATGTCAATGCGACCGGTATAGGCGCAGGAACGACCACCGGTGCTGTCGGCCTCACCACCGCCGGGATGATGACGATGTCCAATTTCTCAAGCGCTCTCTGGAACATCTCCGCCACCGGCGACAGCGGTGATGTCTGGCGCATTTACGAAGGCAACACGGCACCGCTGCTTCTCTACTTTCTCACTCCGCTCACGGTCACCGCGCAGGACGCGACGCACACCTACACAGGCATTCCTGTGACAGATCTCATCGACGCAAGCTACTCGGTTTCGGGAGCCGCAACCTCCGGGCACCTTTTCAATCTCGGCAATCCCTACAATGGCACGGTCAATGTCGGCACCTACGCAGCTGATCTATATTCCGATCAGCAGGGCTACGACATCAGCTACGTCAATGCCACATTGACGCTCACCCCTGCGACGTTGACCGTCACGGCCAACACCGCCGGCAAAGCCTACGGGCAAGCCAATCCCGTCCTTTCGGGCACTATCACGGGTTTTGTCAGCGGCGATACGCTCGCAAGCGCCACCACAGGCTCTGAGACTTATGCCACTGCCGCAACTGCCACCAGCAATGTCGGCACCTACGCCATCACCGCCGCGGGATTGACGGCGGACAACGGCAATTACCTCTTCTCGTTCGCGGCATCCAATGCCACAGCTTTCAGCATCACGCCGGCAACGCTGACGGTAACCGGTGAGGTGGCCGCGAGCAGGATCTATAACGGCACGACCGATACGACTCTGTCGGGCGGAACTCTCGCCGGCATGGTATCGGGCGACACTGTAACGCTCACTCAAGCCGGACACTTCACGACGCCGGATGCGGGTACCGGAGTTCCTGTCGCGGCGACCGACACTTTAGTCGGCGCCGGCGCCGGCAATTACGTCTTGGCCGAGCCGACCGATATCGTGGCCAACATCACCCCGGCCACTTTGACCTACACCGCAGCATCCGCAAGCTTTACAGCCGGTCAAACTCCGACGGGATTGAGCGGTACGCTTGCGGGGTTCGTCGCGGGCGACACCGCGCTCAATGCCACCACCGGATCACTCACGTGGATCACGACGGCGGGAGCCGAGAGCGCACCCGGACACTACGCCATCGACGGCAGCGGCTTGACAGCCATCAACTACGTCTTCGTCGATGCCGCCGCCAATGCGACCGCTCTGACGCTCCTGACCCCCCCCATCCCCCCTCCATCCGGCCCTACCGCTGCGAGTACGGCCGCGCTCCTCAAGGCTCAAAACGCCGTGACCTCGATCGAAGTAAATCTGCCTTCCTCACAGACCAACATCCAACTGGCAATGCTCGATGTCCCGACCAACATTGCCGTGACACAGAGTTTGGAGGTCGATACGGACGTTGCGCCCGAACCGGCCGCCAGCTCCGTGTTGGATAAGAGGTCGGCGCACCGCGCCATGGTTCCTTCCTTGCGCGTCGTGCGCGGTGGGGTAAAGCTGCCAGTCGATCAGGTCGACACCAATGCACGCTAACTCGCCGCGGTCGATGTCACTTCTTCCGGCGACGCTCCTTGCGTGTTTTGCACCGCTCGCCGTTTATGCAGCTGAGCCCGTCGTCCCGAACGCGGGCTCCATTTTGCAGCAGACGCAGCCGGTAACGCCGCCGGCGCCCTTGCCCACCGGAACCGGATTGAGCATCGAGGAGGCGGGCCGTGCCGCACTTCCGCCCAGTGCGCCGTTTCTGGTGAAGAACATTCAACTCTCGGGTAACAGTGTGTTTGATGCTGCGACGCTGCATGCGCTGATAGCGGATGCGGAAGGCCGCAGCATGACGCTTGCCGAACTAGGCACAGTCATCGCCCGGGTCAGTGGCTATTACCACAGTCACGGCTACCCACTTGCACGGGCAATCATTCCGGCGCAGACCATTCAGAACGGAACCGTGCGTGTAGACATCATCGAAGCGCGCTACGGACGGATCACTCTCGACAACCACAGCCGAGTCGTCGATTCCCTTCTGCAGGCGACGCTCGCCCCGGTACAAACCGGGCAGGTGATCGGGCAAGAGCCTCTCAACCACGCACTTCTCCTTCTGTCGGATATCCCGGGCGTGGCCGTCGCCGCAACTTTGAAGCCTGGCGAGAGCGTCGGAACCTCGGACCTCGAGGTCCAAACTGCCGCCACGCCTGCCATAGCAGGCGATGTCTCCGTCGACAATGACGGCAATCGCTACACCGGACGAGCACGACTCGGCGGGACGGTGAGCCTCATCGATCCCCTGCACCACGGCGATGCCCTCAGCCTGACGGGCCTCACCTCTGGCAGCGACATGAACTATGGCAGCGTCGGCTACGAATCGCTGCTGAACGGCGCGGGCACGCGCATGGGCGGATCGTTCTCAGCGCTGCATTACATTCTCGGCAGCACGCTTGAACCCCTCGACGGTCACGGCACCGCGGACGTCGAGAGCCTGTGGCTCAAACATCCGTTCGTGCGCACGCAGGATTTCAATATTTATGGCCAGGTTCAATACGACCACAAGCACTTGGATGACGTTATCGGCGCAGGCGACATAGATACTGACCGCCATCTGGATGACTGGACAGCAAGTGTTGCCGGCGACCTGCGCGATACCCTCCTCTCCGGCGGCGTCAATACCTGGAGCCTCGGGTGGACTTCCGGACGCGTGGGCTTCGACAATGCGGCCGCGCTACTTGCTGACTCCGCCACCGCCAAGACGCACGGCGAATTCGAGATCTGGAACGTGAGCTTCTCCCGCCTGCAGCGCCTGAGCGCCAGCAACTCCCTGTACCTCACGCTCTCCGGGCAATGGTCGAACGCCAACCTTGACCCTGCGGAGAAGATGGTCGCTGGAGGCCCGTTCACCGTTCGCGCCTATGACATGGGCGCACTGTCGGGCGATACCGGAGTTCTCGCCAGCGCCGAATTCCGCCATGACCTGCTTATGCTGTGGAGCGGACAGCTGCAGGCCATCGCCTTTGCCGACAGCGAGCACGTCACGATCAACCATACGGTCTGGGCACCCGGACCCAACAGTGCAACCTTAAGTGGCGCCGGCGTCGGACTCAACTGGACGGGCCCATGGCAATTGAACGCCAAGGCCTATATCGCCGTGCCGATTGGCGGCACACCCGAGCTGATCGACCACAACAACTCGGCGCGGGCCTGGTTGGCGATCAGCAAGGGCTTTTGAAGAGCTCGCGGCGCGGGTGCGCTCGAACCGGAGGTTAACTCTTCGACGGATAATAAAGCTGGTAAAACCACGCACAGGCACTTTCGATCTGCGCCTGGATCCGCGGCGGAATGTCGTGCTGTTTTGGCTTGATGATTCGCTCGGCCTGCGCGTGCGGGTACTTCTTGCGGTAATGGCTGTCGCTCTCCTGAGCGCCCACTGCGAGCTTGTCGGGATCGATCACTAGAGCCGAAACTCCGAGCCAGGCGTAGACATGCGACATGCACGACGCCGGGCGATCCATCAAATCCTCAAACCGCAGGAAATACAGATGTTCCTGCACCTTCTTCGGCAAGTCCGGCACGGCGTGCAGCGAGATGAGCGGCGCGCCGATGGCCTTGTCCTTGGCAAACAGAATGTCGGCGCGCCCAAAACGATCGAAGTCGGCCAGATGATCGATGAAATCGACGAGGATGGTGCGCTGATGCTGCGCTTCGATGGATCCGTAGATCTGGGCAAGATCGCGCAAGCAGACGATGAGCTTTGCCTCCGGCTCAATGTGCAGTAGCAGCTCGATCGCATGCAGCCAAGCGCGGTTCTTGTCGACGACCACCTTCTTCTGGCTCTCATGGTGCCACCCGCGCAGAAAGCCCTGCATGGCGGCGGCGAGGTTGGCGTAGCTTGTGTCGAACGTGGTGTCGAGCTGTGCCAGGAAGAATGTGTCGTCACTGATCATGCGGCGAACGCCGAGAAGTACATTGCACAGCGGGGAGCTATGTCCCTCGCAATGAATCTCAGGGTGCTGTGCAAGCAACTGGCACAGCAAGGTCGAGCCCGCACGCGGCAGTCCCGTCACTCCGACGAATCTCGCCGTCAAATGCAGCTCCCTCGGACATGACCGCCCAGCCCCTTGCCAAGCGCCATTTTCGCCTCCCAGCTCAAAGAAGTGCTGCATCCATACGTTGTGCCAGTGTACACCCTGATGAAGTCCTGAAACGCTCGAATGCGTTCAACTCCTAATGGGATTCCTCCTACCTGGCGTCCGCCCGCCAAAGACATTTGCTTTGACGCCCCTCATCTGGCTGTCGGCTGCGCACGTGGGCGCACGTGACGTTTCGTCGCGTAGACAAGATGACAATGCGTCCGTCGTAGCGGCATTTTGCCCGCTCGAGCGCACTGGCGTCGCTGGGGCTGTGGCAACGTCGTGCGCGCTTCAGTTGTCAAGCGCGCACACGGCAGCCAGTTTTCCTCCGCGTCTTGATAAGGGCGGTGCGGAGCAAGCTGCAACGTGTGGTGCATCACCCCCTCAAATCGAGAGCTGTGCGAAGCTCGGTGCCAAGTGGGCGATCGCTCGGCGTGCACAGGCTTCGCAAGGACTCAATTGCAGATGCGCGCTGACGCTCGAGCCGATTCTGCTCCGGCAAAACTCGCTACTCGATATGTAGCCGCGCCCCATCGAGACGCTCGATTGATGTGGACTCGTGTGTCTCTCGACCCTGCAATGGGCTGCGGGGTGATTCGCGATCAGCTTGGGGCATGCCCAAGAAACTCACGATAAGGACATGGTCTTATGAATCGTCACGGCTCGATGAACCGCATCTACCGCCTCGTGTGGAGCGCGGTGCGCAGCGTCTGGATTCCCGTGGCAGAGACCGCACGCGGACGCGGCAAGCGCTCGAGCCCTGCGTTGGTCGCCGCGGCCCTGTCTCTGACCTGCGCGATCGCACAGGCAACTCCCACGGGAGGACAGGTGACGGCCGGCACCGGCAGCATCACTCAATCGGGTTCGACCACGACGATAACGCAAGGCACGCAGAACCTGTCGCTGACCTGGGCGAGCTTCAACATCGCGCCCCAGCAGAGCGTTAACTTCGTACAGCCCTCGACGAGTGCCATCGCGGTCAACCGCATCCTGGGTACGAACGGCACGCAGATCCTCGGGTACCTGCACGCCAACGGCCAGGTGTTTCTGATCAATCCGAACGGCATCGTCTTCGGGCCCTCCGCCGAGGTAAACGTCGGCGGCCTCGTCGCCTCCACGCTCGCTCTTGATGAGGCTGGCATTACCGGTAATACGAAGGCCTTCAGCGGCAGTGGCACGGGCAGTGTCCTAAACCAGGGCACTCTCACGGCCACCCCAGGCGGCTATGTGGTGCTCCTGGGCAATCACGTCAGTAACGAAGGGGTGATCAGCGCACAGCTCGGCACCGTGGCACTCGGCGCCGGCAGTGCCGTGACGCTGACCTTCGGCGACAACAGCCGCCTGCATCTGCAGGTTGATGAGAGCGTATTGAACAGCCTGGCTTCAAATGGCGGCCTCATTCGCGCCGATGGCGGACACGTCATCATGACCGCTGGTGCACGCGACACCCTACTCGCAAGCGCCGTGAACAACACCGGTGTGATTGAAGCACGCACCGTGGACACTCACGACGGCACCATCACGCTCCTCGGCGGCATGACCGCAGGCACGGTCCATCTCACAGGTACGCTCGATGCCTCCGCCCCGGACGGCGGCAACGGCGGTCAAATTGATACCTCCGCCGCCCACGTCGAGGTCGCAGGCAACGCCCGGGTCACGACCGCCGCACGCGACGGTCTCTTCGGCAGCTGGCTCATCGACCCGGAGGACTACACCGTCGCGGCAAGCGGCGGGGATACCACCGGGGCGCTCCTGTCGAGTGCGCTGGGCGGGACGAACGTCACTCTGCAAAGCAGCGCCGGCACGAAGAACTCAGGCGGCTCGGGCGATGTGAACGTCAATGATGCCATCACCTGGAGCGCCAACACCACCTTGACGCTCACCGCATCCAACAACGTCAACGTCAACGCCAACATCACCGCCAGCGGCGCTACCGCCGGCCTCATCATCAATCCCAATACCACCAATGGCTCGGAACAGCTAACCCATCTCGGGACATTCAATCTCACCGGTGCATCGATCACGCTAACCGGGGCGACGCCCTTCTTGTCCATCGGCGGCACGGCTTACACCGTGATCAATACCCTGGGCGCGCCAGGCAGCATGACCGGCACGGACCTGCAGGGCATCAACGGCAATCTCGCCGGACACTACGCCCTCGGCAGCAACATCGACGCCTCGGCAACGGCCACCTCCACCTGGAACTTTGGCGCGGACTTCACGCCAATTGGTACCGCGAATCCCTTCGCCGGCACCTTCGATGGCCTCGGCCACACGATCAGCGGTCTCACCATCAATCTGCCGACCACCAACAATGTTGGCCTCTTCGCGAATACCGGCTCAGCATCCATCGTGCAAAACGTCGGCCTCGTCGGCGGCAGCGTTGTTGGGGAGGGAGAAGTCGGCGCGCTGATCGGTGAAAATCAAGGCACCGTCGGTAACTCCTATGCCACCGGCAACGTCACGGGGACCGGCGCCAAGATCGGTGGCTTAGTGGGCCTCAATCTTGGAGGCACAATTAGCGCCAGCCATGCCGGCGGGCAGGTGGAGGGCGCGTCATGGATCGGCGGTCTGGTGGGATACAACCAAAGCGGCACCATTAGCGACAGTTATGCCACTGGCATAGTGGGGAACAATAGCTACGGCGGCGGCTACTACGTCGGGGGACTCGTGGGATACAACGCCTACGGCAGCATTGTCACCAATAGCTTCGCCACAGGGGCCGTGACCGGTAATGACAACATCGGTGGCCTTGTCGGAGTTAATTACGGCGCCAGTACGATCAGCAACAGTCACGCCACCGGCACAGTGACCCAATCGATGAATTCGGGCGGCAGGAATGTGGGTGGCCTCGTAGGAATCAATTACGGCATGTCGACAATCACGAACAGCTACGCCAGCGGCGTCGTCACCGGACAACAGAATGTGGGAGGACTGGTCGGTGAGAACGGAGTGATGGTTGCCAACGATGGCGGCACCGTCACTCACAGCTACGCCACGGGACGCGTAATCGGGGCCGCCTACGCTGGCATCTACGGGGGTACCGGCGTCGTTGGCGGATTGGTCGGAATGAATAACGGTGCGATCACAAACACTTACGCAACCGGCAGTGTCAACAGCGCCGGGAATAACACCGGGGGGTTAGTCGGCTTCAACCGCGGTTTAATCAGCACCAGCCATGCCGGTATTGGCAGCGTGAACGGGAGCCGCCCCGACGTTGGCGGGCTGGTTGGCTATAACTATTCGGGCAACAATTACAACGGTACGGTTGTAAATAGCTACGCGACAGGAGTGGTCGCCGGGCCTGCCGACGTCGGCGGACTCGTGGGGTATAACGCGTCCAGCACCTCGGTGGTCGGTAGCTTCGCGACCGGCGCTGTGACAGGGACCGGTTTCGTCGGTGGGCTGGTAGGAGCAAACTACGGCGTAATCGCGACAAGTCACGCGACCGGCTTGGTCAGCGCGGGCTCCGGGAATTACGTCGGCGGATTGGCGGGTTCCGACTCAGGCGAAATCAGTGCCAGCTACGCGACAGGCGCCGTGAGCGGTGGCTCGTACGTCGGCGGCTTGGTGGGATCAGCAGCCACTGAGGGCGTAGAACCGATCAGCAATAGCTACGCCACCGGCGCGGTCAGCGGCGCAAGCAATGTCGGCGGCCTCGTGGGCCAAAACATTTTCACGATCACCAACAGTTATGCCACGGGTAACGTGCGCGGTACCGGCACAGGTGTGGGCGGTCTCGTGGGCAGTAACGGTGCTGGCTACGGCACCGTCGCCAATAGTTACGCCACCGGCACTGTAAGCAGCTCCGGCTCAATTGCCGGCGGCCTGGTCGGAAACAACTACGGCGGGATCAGCAACAGCTACGCGACCGGCGCTGTCACTGCCGCAACGTCAGTCGGCGGCTTAGTCGGAATTAATTCCGGCGGCGGCACCATCAGCAACACCTACGCCACCGGCAGCGTCGCCGGCACTGGCAGCGCCGTCGGCGCTCTGGCAGGGAACAATTCGGGCACGGTCACCGAGAGCTTCTGGAACAGCAGTGTCAATGCGATCGGTATTGGCACCGGAACGACCACAGGTGCGATCCGCATCACCACCGCCGCCATGATGACGATGTCAAATTTCGCAAGCGCCGGCTGGAGCATCGCCGATACGGGCGGCAGCATTGATGTCTGGCGCATCTACGAAGGCAACACGGCGCCCTTGCTCTTGAGCTTCCTCACCCCGCTCACCGTCAGCGCGCCGAACACCACGGACATCTACACAGGCACTCCTGTTACAGGGCTCACGGACGCGAGCTACTCGAGATCAGCGGCTGCAACTTCCGGGCACATCATCAATCGCAACAATGCCTACAACGGCGCGGTCAATGTCGGCACCTACACCGCTGATCTGTATTCGGATCAGCAGGGCTATGACATCAGCTACGTCCATCCGATATTATTGACGCTGACGCCAGCGACGCTGACCGTCACGGCCAATACCAC
>Ga0302324_100008794_pt1 | contig 21240 bp, 25 predicted proteins | sample Palsa_T0_1_FD_201949 | JGI IMG/M metagenome (GOLD analysis project Ga0302324, IMG submission 201949) | Peat permafrost microbial communities from Stordalen Mire near Abisko, Sweden - Palsa_T0_1 | ecosystem: Environmental > Terrestrial > Soil > Palsa > Peat permafrost | place: Sweden: Abisko...
AGAGGCTGCGGAAAAAGTCGGTTTCTCGCAGAATCCTAGCCCTCAGCGGCTAAAGCCGTAATGATTCTAGATAGGTTATGTACGGCCTAAAGGCCGTACCCTTCAAAAACTCGGTTTTTCCGCAGCCTCTGCAGTCCGGGGCTGGCACCCTCCAGCGGCACGACTTTCAGAAACGTTGTGCTTGCCGAATCCGCTTCCATAGAGTGTAGCTGCACATCGATGTCAAGCTTCGATGAATCCGGCAAGCTTCAGCGCCTTGCGAGCGAATGTCGCGGTGGCGCGACAGCCTAATCGGCGGTTGCGCGCGTCGATCAAGCAGTCGGCAAATTCGGCGAGCGAGTTCTTCCAAGAGTAGATGGCATGCTCAACAGAAGGCTCATCCTCAAAGGCGAGTTCGACAGTTTGCAGTAAAGAAGAAAGCACCGCAACGATGTCGGGCTTTGCCAATTCGTACCGGCTGCGCAATACCCACTCCATCTCCAACAACACCAGCAGGCTCACGGGGACCGGTTCGCCAGCGTTTACTTCGCGACGGATCAATCGCCGTGCTCTCTCATACTGGGACTGGTCATCACGGACCAAATAGCGGACGAGAACGTTGGTATCGATACCGAGCATCAGCGCGACAACAGCTCAATCGGCAAGGCTTTCCTGCCCTTCTTATGAAGAAGTCCCGCCAGATCGGACACATGCTTGTTCTTCACTCGCATGACCACGACGCCGTCCGGCATTAACGTGAACGTCATTCTGTCTCCGGTCTTCATCCCAAGACGGTCGCGGATCGGCTTGGGAATTGTCGTCTGCCCTTTGCTCGTCAGTGTTGCCTCTGTGCTCATCTCCGGATTCCTTACTTAGGCTATTTTAGTAAGGAACGGATGTGAGCGCAACTGCGAAGCAGATACCCAGGCGTTTCACAGAAATAGCGTTGCGCGGGAGTTCTGCTTGCCTGCGGAGCGGTCGTTATGTGAACGACAGATTCAGGTCGGTCCCATTCGACAGTGGGCTTGTCGGCGGAGCAGGAGCAGAAACCAGAGGCTCAATCGCCTTCGCGCAGGATGTTCCAACGATAGACTCCGAGAAAATTGGTGTTTTCCGGGAGCGGGCGCCAGCGCGCATCCGGGTGGTGCAACAAATCGCTAACCAGCAATCGGCGCATCTCGCCTTTGCCCTGCTTGCCGGAGGACGTTCGAATGGGCCCGGTGTGGTAGACCACGCTCCTGTCCCCACAAAAAATCATGGAGTGAAACGGGGAATGGGAGTGGGCCACGTCGGGGACATCATACGGTGACTGCTGGTCTAACTGGCGATAAAAAATGAGGTCGCCCGGACGGGCCAGGCGAAGGTCGCGGCCGATCAGGTAAGTGTTGCGCTGCATGAGGGTTTGGGCGTCGGCGAATTGGGCGAAGGCGCCGTTGTTAAGGTCCTGGGGAAGGAATGGGCCGGGGCGGACGCGGAAGAGGTTTGCGCCTAAAGGGGTTTGCGGGTAGGTGTATTGTCCGATCGAGGATAGGGCGGCTTCCCCAGGGTGGCCGCCAAGCCAGGGTTCGTCGTGGGCACGCAGGGTTTCGCGATAGACGAAGCGGAGCAGCGCGGCGCAGTCCGTAATTTCGCCAGGCAGGTTAGGTTGGTCCAGCTGACCCTGGGCGATCAAGGTGAACCAGGCGCGGAAGGCCTGGCGGTCCTGAGCCGTGTGGAGGCGGAGAAAGTCGGGGGTTCCGTCGACATAGCTGTCGCTGGGATCGAAAAAGAAGGTAACAGGAACGATCATGAGGCGATCGCGCCAGCGTAGGCGAAGGTCGGCGCTTCCAGGAGTCACGGGTGCTCGTATCACCCCTTCCAGCGACAAGGCATCCCTGGTTTGTAGCAGACGGATGCCGTTGTCTTCGGTCACGTTACTGCCAAGGGAAAGCGCGGGTAGACGGATGCGGAGTGCGTCGTGGTCCGCCCCGTCGGCGGGTAAGGTGATGGAGCGAGGGTCGATGCTGGGACGCTGGCGATGATAAATGATGGCGATGCCGGTGATGAGCGCCAAGGCCGCGGACCAGTTGATGTATCGAGCTGCTTTAGGAAATTGCATGTTGGTTGCGACCTGCGGTCAACGCCTTGATGATCCTAATCCCGACAACGGGTTTCATCTTACGGTGATCGGCACGGCTTGAGTGGAGGACTAACCTCATCCGAGACAACTGCAGATCCACTGCGCTTCGCTTCGGTCGGTCCGGAACGAAGGGCTGTGGTGCTTCGCCCATCATTTTCGGCCCACGTACGCTTGGGCGAACGTGGGGCACCCGTGTGGATCTGTGGGACCCGCCACAGGCTTGAGGGTGAGGCCTGCGGTATCCCCGGCGGTGTTGGCGGGGATAGAGCTTAAAAGCGTCGTTTGATTACCTCAGCGGCGGAGACTTCATCAGCGCAACGAACATGTTGGTGAACTTGGGTAGGTCCAAATCTACCTGGGCGTGTACCAGTTGCACATCCATGTCGGGCCTGAAGGCTTGAGTCCAGGTGAGCGTGTCGCCGTAGCTTGGACCATGGCTCAGATCCACATCCATGTAAAGCAGGCGCTCACCGGTAACCAGGGTGGGATCGAGCCACGAACAGGCGGCGAATTCGTCCCAGAGGTAGTAGCGCTCCTGCGAGTAGCCGGCGATGTAACGCGCCGCCGGATTCGACGATTGCGCTATCTGGTCGAGCAGTTGCTGTGTGAATGGCGCTTTCACGGATACATCGACAGTGGTCACATCGATGCGAGGCCAATGCGCGCGAAGCACGATGTGGGCAGCCTCAGGATCGAACCAGAAATTAAATTCATGACGCGGGTTGGTGGCAAATTCCGGATCGCTGGTCTGCGGATTGAGACCGCCTCCCATGATCACAATACCTTGGGTCAACTCGGCAAAATGAGGATCAATAGCCAGCGCCAGAGCAATATTGGTAAGCGGACCCAAGGCGCAGATGGTCACCTGATGAGGATGGGCATGCACCTGCATAATCAGGAAGTGAACAGCATCCTGGTCGAGGGGCAAAGTGAGCGGCGCTCCCTCAGCTAGCGGAGGCACGAAATACGGGTCGTGGCTGCGGGCAAAATCAGCCGATCCTGCTGCCTGGTGTTCCAGGTCCGTCGGCCCCGCTCCCCAGGCGCCAAGCCAGTTCACCTTGCCCACCAACGGAGTGGCCAGGCGAGTTCCCTGCTGGGTGCGGACTAAAGGAAAGACCGCGCCAGGAACTACCGGCACATCCGTCCTTCCAATCAGCTCCAGCATGCGCAGCGTGTGCTGCACTTCCTCATCGCGCCAGGCATTGCCGGTCACCACGGTAATGCCCAAGACCTGCGCGTCCGGGGACTGCAGCAGGACCATCATGGCCATCTGGTTGGATCCACCAGGACCGGAGCCATCCTGGTCAATGAGAACCAGGCGCTTTTCCGCCACCGCCACGGGAACAAACACCAGCAAAAGCAGCGCCAGCAAAACGGATTTCATGTTTCTCATTCTTTGGTCCCCAATATATCAGGCAAGGCAGGGACGCTTGGGATCAAAAGTCCAGCCAGGCACCAGGTATTGCATGGAGACGCGGTCGTCGCGCCCGTCGAGGGCCAGCTTCCGGTAAAGGGCGTGGGCAGCCTCGATTCGCTGTTCGTCGAGCTCAATGCCGAGTCCGGGACGTTGGGGTAGTTCGATGGCCCCGTTGACAATCTGCAAGGGCTCTTTGGTCAGGCGCTGGCCGTCCTGCCAGATCCAGTGCGTATCGATGGCGGTTACCTTTCCCGGAGCAGCAGCGGCGACATGGGTGAACATAGCCAGCGAGAGGTCGAAGTGATTGTTGGAATGCGATCCCCAGGTAAGGCCCCAGTCGCGGCAGAACTGGGCCACGCGGACCGAACCCTGCATAGTCCAGAAATGTGGATCAGCAAGGGGAATGTCGATGGCATCCAGTTGCACTGCGTGCTTCAGCTCTCGCCAATCGGTGGCGATCATGTTGGTGGCAGTAGGCAGGCGGGTGGCGCGGCGGAATTCGGCCATGATCTCGCGGCCAGAAAAGCCCTGCTCGGCCCCGCATGGATCTTCCGCATAAGCCAAAACATGCTGCTTGCCGCGACAAAGAGCAATGGCTTCCGCTAAGGGCCATGCACCGTTGGGATCAAGAGTGATGCGAGCTTGGGGGAAGCGTTCCGCCAGTGCAGTCACGGTTTCCATCTCTTCGGTGCCGGCAAGCACACCCCCTTTGAGCTTGAAATCGTGAAAGCCGTAGCGCGCCTGCGCTGCTTCGGCCAGTCGAAGTACGGCCGCAGTGGTAAGCGCCTCGTCATGGCGGAGCCGCAGCCACGGGTCGCCGGCATGGGATTCGCTCGCGTAGGCCAAGCGAGTCTTCCGCCGGTCGCCCACGAAGAATAAATAGCCCAGCACCGGAACGCTCGAGCGCTGCCGTCCCTCGCCCAGCAATGCGGCTACGGGCAAGCCCAGAAACTGCCCCAACAGGTCCAGTAAGGCGGACTCTACCGCGGTGACCGCATGCACGGTGGTGCGCTGATCGAACGTCTGCGGTCCACGCCCGCCGGCGTCGCGATGAGCAAAGCGCCCGCGAATGGTGGCGAGCATCTCGTTGTAGGCGGCGATTTTTTGTCCCAGGATTGCGGAACTGGCCTGTTCGAGAACCTGACGGATGCTTTCGCCACCCGGAACTTCGCCGGCGCCGGTATGCCCAGCGTCATCGGTGAGTAGCACCAGGTTGCGGGTGAAGAAGGGCGCGTGCGCTCCACTCAGGTTCAGCAACATACTGTCGCTGCCCGCAACCGGAATCACTCGCATGCTGCTTACGCGAGGAGAGGATCCAATGCTTTGCACGAGCCAAAGTATCTCAGATGTGTCGCTGTTCCCGCGGTCACCGAAGCGGCTATCGATGCTTCCTGGCTGGAGTGGCTTTCTTTGCCGGGGCGGACTTCTTTGCCGGTTCGGATTTTTTGTGCACGGGCTTTGCCGGCGCTTTGGCAACTGCCTTCTTGCCGTGATGGCTATTTTTCGCCGCCGGCTTAACCACCGGCCGCTTTGCCGGCTTGGCCGGGACCGCCTTGGAACTCACAGCCTTGGCGGGCGCCGGTTTGGCCGCCGCCTTGATAGGCGTCGCCTTTTTTGCCGGTCCATGACCATGGGTAGGAGCGTGGGTGGGAGCATGACTGGGAGCGTGACCAGCCGCAGGCTTGGGCGGTTGGATAGGAGGACGGTTGGCGGTTGGGGGCACCGCTTTTGCCGGCTTCACCATTACGTGCACCTTGGCCGTTTTGCCCGGCGCAACCACGTGCAGTGAGGGACTGGGCGCTGCCTTGGTAACGACTGGAGCTTTCACTGCAACAGGTTGGGGCTTGGCTGAGACGGGGGGGTGAGGCGCCGGTTGCTCTGCTCCATTTTCGGGCAGAGACTTCTTGGACGCTGCGCTCTTCTTGGTAGCCGGCGGAGGGCTTATGGGGAGCTCGCCGTCATCCTCGTCCGCCTCCTCGGCAATGTCTTCCACTGCCTCCTCATCCTCCAATTCCAGTGCATCGCCGTCAAATGCCGCTTCCTCCACGGCAATCTTCTTTGCTTCCCCGCTCTTCTTGGAACCCCGGGTGCGGCGTACCGTGACCGGGGGTGGAGGCGCAGGAGGCGAATACGGTTCGAGAAATGCGCGCAGCTGCTCTTCGCTTTCCAGTTTGCCGTCGATGATGCCGAGGAAGAGCTGAGAAAGCATTTCCTCATAACCCGGCACTTCGGGAGTAATGCGCAGCTCCTGGAATAAGGCGTGCGGCACTTTCTGCCGGGCCTCCGGCCAGACGGTAAAGAAGTTCTTGTATTTGGCCTGGATGGCCGGGGACTTGGAGGTCAATCCCAGCCACAAAACTGCTTGCGGGTCAGCGGTGGTGAAGAGCTTCCAGGTAGCGGAAGGAGTCGCCGCCTCCTTACCGCTGAGTTGTTTGTTGAATTCCCGGGCGGCGTGGTCCAGATTGTTCCACTCCTCGACAAAGCCGGGGCGAACAAATAATGCCTTGAGCGCGGCCAGATCCTTAGGCCCAAGTTTTGCCGTAAGGTAGTGGACGGAAGCTGCAGAAATGTCAGGACTTACCCCCTGCATCTGTAACTGAGTCACGAGCTTGCGCATCTCCTCCAGCTCAGAGGCATCGGCGGCTGCGGTGGTCCAGGCCGGGAACAACGCATGCATCCACCCCTCGGCCTCCATGGCGGTCAGCACCCGTAACCCGTCTTCCTCGTGCGCGATCTCTTCCAGTTCGTAGCCGCGGTGATAGGGGGAAAGGGCCTCGATGGCCTTCTCTTCCTTGGCATTGTGGAACCGTGTCTGGGTACGCTCATCCAGTTGCCAGCCCAGCCGGGCTACCAGCCGGGTGGCGCGAAGAAGCCGCGCCGGGTCCTCGATAAAACCGTAGTTACTGACTAGCCGCAGCTGCCGGGCTTCAATGTCTGCGACCCCGTTCAGCGGGTCCATGAGCAAGCCATAGGAATGCTCATTGAGGGATAAGGCCATGGCGTTGGGGGTGAAATCGCGGCGGCGCAGATCCTCGAGGATGGTGTCCCAGTGGTAGATCGGCTTGCCAGGCTTGGGGTACTCCTCGCGCCGGGCGCTCGAAATCTCCACGGTAACGCCGACGGGAAAGCGGAAAAATAAAGTTCGTGAGGGTTCATGCTCACCCCACAGCTTGCCACCCGCTTTTTCCAATGCTTTCTTAAGCTTAAGGGCATTTCCTTGAACTGTTACATCAAGATCGAAGACGGGTGAACCGCTGGTGAGGTCGCGGACCGCGCCCCCAACCAAGAACACGGTCATTCCGGCTTCACGCGCTGCCAAACGAATATGTTCGAGAGCATTCCGCTGGTGAACTGAGAGCCGGTTTTTCAGGAGATAGATATAGTCGGGCATGCCTTACGTTGAGCTCCGCCGGCCAATGAGATTGCGGCTAACATTAGCCATGTAAACACCTTAGCGGCAAACTCACGCTGCGAACAAACACCTAAGTTAGCACACCGGGGAGGTGCTTGGCTACAGCGTTGCACAATTTCCGCTGCGCTCGGTTGCACGATTCCCAGTGCGGTTAGGGGAAAGCGCATCTTCGGGAACGGTTGGTGCGGGGATAGAGCCCAGCATGCGACACTTGCTAAGAGTTTTCTCATGCCCGTCAGCCGCAAGAAGGTCATCGTTCGCAAACTGAGCCGGGACTGGCTCTCCGGCTACCTTCCCCCGTCAGCCTTTGTGGTCCAGGAGCAGGCGGAGATGCTCGACCTGTCGGGCAAGCTGGTCTCGGTGCAGATGGCGGAGGTGAAGTGGATCTGCTTTGTGCGCGACTTTCAATCAGGGGATGTCAACCAGCCGGAGCGTCTGTTGCGCAAAACCTTTGTCACCCGTCCCCGCAGCCAGGGGCTGTGGGTCAGGGCGCGGCTCAAAGACAATGACCTCATCGAGGGCCTGGCGTCGAACGATCTAACCCTGCTCGAGGGGGAAGGGATTTTCCTCGTCCCTCCCGATACACGATCCAACACACAACGGATTTTCCTGCCCAGACAGGCGGTCACCGAGCTGGACATTCTAGCGGTGATCAAGACCGGAGCCCGCCGAGGCCCGGCGGAAGCGGTGCAGGAGGACCTGTTCAAAGCGCAGAACTCGCCCTCCTGAGTCCGGTACAATCCCCTCCATGAAGCTTGCCGAGCTCGCCCGCCTCCTTGGAGCCACCTGCCATGGTGACCCGGAACAGGAGATTACCGGGGTCGAGGGGATCGAAAAAGCTGGCCCGGGCCAGCTGACCTTTGTGGCCAACCCGAAATATACCCCGTTCGCGCGTACCACCCAGGCCGGAGCTGTCCTGGTAACGGAAGAGTTCGAGCCCATTGCAGCAGCCACCCTGCGGACGGCTCATCCCTATCTGGCGTTTGCCCGGGCGATCGAGATCTTCCACCCGGCGCCGCACTATCCGCCCGGAATTCATGCCACGGCGGTGATCGACCCGAGCGCCGAGGTGGGAAAGGACGTCCACATAGGAGCCTACGTGGTGGTCCTTGCCGGGGCGGTGATCGGCCAAGGCAGCACGCTGCTCCCCCACGTGGTGATTTATCCTGAGGCACGCCTGGGCAAGAATTGCTTTGCTCATGCTCATGCCGTGGTGCGCGAGGGATGCCGGCTGGGGGATGGGGTCATCCTGCAAAATGGTGCGGTGGTCGGCTCGGACGGCTTCGGGTTCGCTAAGGAAGAGAACGGCCGATGGCATAAAATCACGCAGAGCGGCGGCGTGCTGCTGGGGGATCAGGTTGAGGTCCAGGCCAATTCCTGCATCGACCGGGCCAGCGTGGGTGACACGGAGATAGCGAGCGGGGTCAAAATCGATAACCTGGTGCAAGTGGGCCACGGGTCAAGAGTGGGCGAAAATACTTTGCTTTGTGCCCAGGTGGGACTCGCGGGTTCTTCCGGTGTAGGGAAAAACGTGGTGCTCGCAGGACAGGTTGGGGTGGTGGGTCATAGCTTCATCGGGGATGGGGTGGTGGTGACCGCGCAATCGGGGGTTCCCGGCGATGTCGCACCGGGGAGCGTGATCAGCGGGTCACCGGCCTTCGAACACCGTCGCTGGCTGCGCAGTGTGGCTGCATTCAGCCGCCTGCCAGAGCTCGTCAAACAGTTGCACAAAAAGCCGTAAGCTGTAGCAAAATTGAAGTTTATTTGGCAGCATGTTGTCTTGAGCCTGCATCCTATTTCAGTTCCATGGCAGTAGCAGGAAGGAAGATTTTGCACCTGGTCGAAGATCCCATCCGCGTTTTGCTTCTTGACGATGATGCAGAGAATTTGCTCCTCCGAGCCGCCATCCTGCGCAAGCATGGTTATTTGACGGACACCGCGAGCACCATTGGCGAAGCGGAGAAGCTACTCAACAAGATCGATATCGCTGTGCTCGACTACCACCTGGGAGCGGGGCAGTTTGGTACCGATGTGGCCGATGTTCTGCGTGACCGGCGGCCTGAGGTGCCCATCATTATTCTTTCCGCGACCCTGGAGCGGCGGTTTGGTGGGGTAGAGGATATGCACCTGCTGAAAGGTTACAGCTCGGTGGACGATCTCATCACCGCCTTACGGTCGTTTGAGGCCAAGCATCGCGGGAAACCGGTGGTGGTCGATGCGCGAGACTTTTTTTATTCGCGGATTGGGATGGCGATCGGGGAGGATGTTGTCCTGGAAATTCTGGATAGAGATGGGACGTGGATGTATGTGAACGATTCCTGCGCCCGCTTGCTGGAGCGGCCGCGGGATTGGTTTCCAGGGAAGAATATGTTTGTCGAAATGCCCGATCTGATTGCCGATTGGAAAGAGATCCTGCGTACGGTGGCGGAGAAGCGGGAGACGTATATCGATCGCACCTATCGTGGTTTGTTGAATCTGCCCCGGAAGGGAGAGGAGTGGGTTTGGAATGTGTTGGCCTTTCCTCTCACGCTGCATAACAACGAGACTGGCGTAGTGTTGACGGCGCGGATTTTGGAGCGCAAGCCGGTTATTTGAGCCTCAACAGAAGGCTATGGTTGGGCTTCGCCCATCGTATTCGTCCCACGTACGCTTGGGCGAACGTGGGGCACCCGTGTAGAGTTGTGGGTCTTTAGAGAAGAGGGTTTGGTTGGCAAGAATTCCGCTAGGACCGGCCTTACTCGCACTCCTGGTTGGTCTCGCTGGATGCCGGTCGCGCTTCATCGAGGTCACGATCGTGAACCAGGGACCCATGCTCCATGTGATGGAATTCGATTATCCCAGCGCGAGCTTTGGGGCAAACCAGTTGGCCACAGGAGCCAAGTATCACTACCGCTTCAAGGTCCAGGGGTCGGGTTCGCTGTCACTGCAATATGAAGACTCGTCCGGCCATACCCGCACCGCCGAAGGACCCAAAGTAAACCTGGGTGATGAGGGATCGCTGGTGGTCAACGTCGCCCCGAAGGGCGCCGTAACCTGGGCTCCTAACCTGACCAACCCCAGGTAAACTAGCGCACTACCGACTGGAACAGACTCGACTGCAAGAGACTGGAAAACTGGCTGTCGGAAGAGGCAAAGCGCACGTCCAGAACGCCACCATTCGAATTGATGGTGGTGTTGTCGATGGCCTGCTTCTCTTGCGGCGTGCCACTCACTTTCTTGTACAACGCCGCCGCGTTCAACAACGAGGCCATGGTGGCAGCAGAAATGGTGTCCGGGGTGATGACATCGAGCGAGAACTTGACCCCATTGTCGAAACTCATCGAGTAGCGCGAGCTCAGCAGCCGCTTCTTTACCGTGTCATAGTCAGTCAATTGCGAAGCGTCTCCCAAGACCGTGCGCATCATGGTCTGCGTACCTTCCTGGTCAAGCACGCTCCAAACAGCGTCAGTATCGACAGAAGCCATCTGGTCAAGCATGGTGCGGTTGGTCAGAAAGCTGGGCTGCATGCCGTCGCGCGCATCGAGCGCAGACTTCAGCGCGTCGGTCTGCCCGAAGACCATGGTGGTGGGGTTTAGAAAGACTACCTGCATGCCCGACTGGCCCATGGGGTAAACCTTATTCTGGCGATAAACGATGGGCTTTACTTTCCGCTTCTTGAAGTTCGCCATGATGTCGTCGACAGAGAACTGCCCTTGAGCAATGCCGACAATGCGGGTGTCTCCCTTGGCGTGAAAGGAAGCAAAGGCCAACTCCTCAATGTCATGGTTCTCATCCAGGCCTGAGGTGCGCAGAGCCTGCTCCAGTTGCTTCAGTTCAGGAGGCAGCACACGGGCCTTTAAATCCATCGCGGCCTGCGAGTTCTGCATGGCGTGGTAATCGACCACGATCAATTGCTGAACATCTTTAGGAATGGCGGCGCGAGCGTCTTGTCCGAGTTGAGCGGCAGTAGCGGGTAGAGCAAGCGCAAGAACGAGCCCGGCGAGGCTGCTCGTTTGCATATTCTTCGTGAATCTTGTCAATGGGTCATTCCTTCCCTGGGGGGACTACATGCACAGATGTAAGCAGTTCTAAGAACCCAGCTTCTCCATCTTAAGCTTTATTGTTAAATCGGCCATTCCAAGGGCTGCTTGAGGCGCCGTTCGAGTATTCTCTCCTCCGGCTTGAACTCTTTAATTAGACGTACCCACTCACTATCTCGCTCAAAGGCCTCTTCCGGAAGTAGACCGATGAGTTCGGCATCTACAACCTTGGTGCCATGGGAGGCCGCCAGCCGACCCACCGCGGCAAAGGCGTGGCGGACGGGGGTAACGCGGAAATCCGTAATATTGAGCGAAACCTGGGCCCTCCCTTGCACCAGCACGCCCATAGCCTTAACCCCACCCAGGCCGCCGCTGGAGGCCCTGAGTGCCTTGGCGATGGCCCTGGCCGCGGTTACGTCGGGGCGGTCAAGATACAGGTTGTAGGCGATGAGGAATTTGCGTGCTCCTACCGCGCTGGCTCCGGCAGTGGGGTGGAGCTCCGGGCCGCCTAAGTCTGGGCGCCGGGCCGCGTCTCGCCACACCAGCTCGCGCAAGCCTTCAAACTGCCCCTGGCGGACTTGCTCCAGCAGCGCCCGGTCTGGCCGAGAAGCGGCCGCTTCGTAAAAATAGATGGGAATATTGTGCCGCCGCCAGATTTCGAGGCCGGCCTGGCGAGCGAGGATGGCACATTGGGCAAGAGAGATGCCGCTTACCGGCACAAAAGGAATCACATCGGTGGCGCCGATGCGAGGATGCACGCCGCGCTGGGCAGTCAGATCGATCAGCTCGGCTGCTTTGCCGGCAGCGCGAACGGCCGCCTCCACGACTGCTTGCGGAGGACCGGCAATGGTCACCACGGAGCGATTATGGTCGCCGTCCAGCGACCAATCCAACAACGAGACCCCCTCGAGGTGCATGGCGTTGACAATGGCTTGCACTTTTTTGCCATCCAGGCCCTCGGAGAAATTGGGCACGCACTCGATGACGGTTTCGCTCATAAGACGTCATTTCCACCACGTATAGCCAATGGACAACTGCACGCTCGCGTTCACGCCCGGATTGGAATCTCCCATGCTGGCATTGGAGATGTGAACCGCATTGGCGGAGAGGGAGATGGATTGCTTCGGCTTCACGAAATAATGGACCCCTACTCCGAACTGCGGGGTGTAATTCCAAACGCTGGTGCCGAGATGCCCGGGAATAGGATAGGGGCCTACCGGGGGGAACTTGTGATCGGTCCAGATGAGGCCACCCGCACCCTGAATCCAGGGACGAAAGCGACGGCGCGGAGCCAGATTCCAGCGCAGGATCAGCGGCGTGATACTCACCCCGGTATAGGCGCCGCCGGTGGGAAAGAGGTTGGTGCAATTCAGCTCATCTCCCTGGACAGTGCAGTTTGCCCGCAAGTATTTAGGGGTGTAGGCCTGCCAAAATGGAATCAGCTCCGAGGCTACTTCGAACTGACCGTTCAGCAGTCCCTTTCCCACCGGTCCGGTAAGGACCTTGCCGGCATGCAGGCCGGCCCAGAAAAACTTATAGCCGGCCCGGTTGGCGGTGCCGAAGCCGCCATCGGCGAAGGCTCCGTATTCCCATGGCTTGCCGGCCAGTAGATCGGGGTTGGGTCCGACTGTCTGGGCGGGGGAAGGAGCGGTAAGAAACGCGGCCGCAAAAACCAGGCTTATCCCCGCGATGATTCGCACAATTTGTGTTCGGATACGCGCTTTCCCTCAGGGGCTAAAGCCCGGGAATATTTCAAGCAGTTACGGCCCGACTAAAGTCGCTGCGGAAAAAGTCGGTTTCTCGCAAAATCCTAGCCCTCAGCGGCTAAAGCCGTAATGATTCTAGATAGGTTATGTACGGCCTAAAGGCCGTACCCTTCAAAAACTCGGGTTTTTCCGCAGCCTCTAAAGTCGTGCCCTGATACAAAACCAAGTTCTCACGCAGACTCTAAAGCCCGTCCGCTTCAAAACCCAGAGTCATGAACGAGCCAATGGTCTTGGACAGAGCCTTGAGGGATTAGGGTGATTAACCGGCAACTTCCTCGTATTGGGAAGCGTCGAGATCGAAGTTCGAGTAGACGTTCTGTACGTCGTCCAAATCCTCCAGGGCTTCGAGCAGACGGATCATCTGCGCGGCTACGCTGCCCTCAAGCTTGGTGTAGGTGGACGCAATCATGGTGATCTGGGAAAGCGTGGTCTCCAACTTGGCTGCCTTGACCGCGTTGGCCACCGCGTCGTAGGCGGAGGGATCGGTCAGAATCTCCCAGTTTTCGCCCTCGTCGTTCAGGTCTTCTCCGCCGGCATCGAGAACGATGTTCATTAACTTGTCTTCGTCGGCGGCTGCCTTGGGAATGGCGATCAGACCCTTCTTGGCAAACATGAAGCGAACTGAATTTGGTTCGCCCAGATTGCCCCCATTCTTGGAGAAGGCATGGCGAACTTCGCTGACCGTGCGGTTGCGATTGTCAGTGGTGACTTCGACAATCAGAGCGACTCCACCCGGGCCGTAGCCCTCAAAGGAGATTTCCTCGTAGATGGAACCGGGCAGCTCACCGGTGCCGCGCTGGATGGCACGCTTGATGTTGTCCGCCGGCATGTTCTCGGCTTTGGCCGCGGCCACGGCGCCGCGCAGCCGGGGGTTGGCATCGGGGTCCCCACCGCCCTGACGAGCGGCCATGGTGATTTCCCGGATGAGGCGGGTAAAGATCTTGCCCCGCTTGGCGTCGAGGGCGCCTTTTTTGTGCTTGATTGTGGCCCATTTAGAGTGGCCGGACATGGGTACCTCTACTGCCTGTAAGAAGGCGATTTCGAAAGGCGAGTATAGCACTTACAAACCGGGCCTTACTACGGCGTGGGCCGAGGACGGCGGAAAGCATACACAACCGCCAGCAACGGCGGCGCCAGCAAGATTCCCCAAAAAGGGATAACAATGCCCAGCACGATGGGAGCCAGGATGGAGGCCCAAACGGGCACTCGGGTGACCCGTTTCAGGATGAGCGGTTGCAGCAAGAGCTGATCCAGGACAACAATGACCGCGTACAGGCCGAGCAGGACACACAAGCGAACCATGCTGGGTTGGGTAACCAGGATGGTGAACGCCGGCCCCAGGAGAGCAATCACCCCGCCGAAGTTAGGCACCAGGGTCATCAGGCCCGCGACCAGTGCCCAGAGCGGCGCCAGCGGCACCCGGAGTAACAGAAGTCCGATCAGCCACAAGACCGCAACGCACAGCCCCTGGATGGTAACCGCCCTCCACCAATTGACCAGCGCCTTGCCGGCGGTGCGCAGATGAGCCCCGGTGGTCGAAGCGGGCTGGCCAGGCAGGGCGGGAACCGGCGGAGCAGGCTCCAGTGCCTGGGAGTCATCCTTCTCTGGCTCTTGGGGCATGGGGTTACCCATCTGCTGACGATACTCCTGGAAATAGGGCAAAACCAAGCATCCTCACAGGCACTCCTGGTGGAGGACAAAACTGCTAGCCTATAGATATGAAATTCGGCGTGCTGGTGTTCCCTGGCTCCAATTGCGACCACGATGCGTTTCATGTCCTGCGTGACATCGCCGGTCAGCCGGCGACGTTTCTGTGGCACGAATCAAAGAACCTGGAGAACTGTGATGCCATCGTGATCCCGGGTGGTTTCGCTTACGGGGACTATCTCAGAACCGGGGCAATTGCCCGCTTTTCGCCGGTCATGCAGGCGGTAAAGAAGTTTGCCGGCGGTGGGGGCCTGGTGCTGGGCATTTGCAACGGTTTCCAGATTCTGTGCGAAAGCGGTATGCTGCCGGGTGCATTGCTGAGGAATGCCGGCCTGCGCTATATATGCAAGCAGGTTTACGTGCGGACCGAGACCGCCGGTAGCCCCTTTACCCAGGCGCTCAACCCAGGCCAGGTATTGAAGATCCCCATCGGGCACATGGAGGGAAATTACTTCTGCGACCCGGCCACCTTGGCTGAACTGGAGCGCAGCGACCGCATTGCGTTCCGTTACTGCACCCCGTCAGGGGAGGTTACCTCCGGAGCCAACCCCAATGGATCCATTAGTTGCATTGCTGGGGTGCTGAACGAAGGTAACAATGTGCTGGGAATGATGCCCCACCCGGACCGGTCGAGCGAGGCGCAATTGGGCTCATCGGACGGATTGCTACTGTTTTCGTCGCTGGTAAGCGCGATGGCCAGATAAGTCAGGATCTTGATGATCGATATCCACCACCACTTGTTGTTCGGCTTGGACGATGGGCCCTCCGATATTGAAATTTCCGTGGCCATGGCAGAAATGTCGGCGCAGAACGGGGTCACGCACATTGTGTGCACGCCTCATTCGAGCGAGCATTTCAAGTTTGACCCGGCGTTGAACCTGGAACGGCTGGAAATGGTGCGGCAGCGGTTGAGCAACCGAATTTCGCTTGCCTTGGGCTGTGATTTTCACCTTATGTTCGACAACATTGAGGATGCGATCGCCAACCCGGCGAAGTACTCCATCAATGGCAAGCAATATCTGCTAGTGGAGTTCCCGGATCACGGAATTTCGCAGAATATGAAGGAAATATTTTTTCGCCTGGGGATGGCGGGGTTGACCTCGATTATTACCCATCCGGAGCGTAACCCGGTGTTGGCGCGGCACCCTGAGAAGATGGCCGACTGGCTTCGGGCCGGATGCTACATCCAGATTACGGCGGCTTCCCTCACCGGGCGGTTTGGCAAAATTGCGCAGCGGGTTTCGCACGAGTTGCTGCGCCGGAATTGGGTTAATTTCATCGCTACCGATGCGCATGACCTCACTTCGCGGCCACCCATGCTGCGCGATGCGTACCTGTTAGTCGCGGATAAATATGGGGTGGAAACCGCCGACCGGCTTTGCGTGCACAATCCGCATGCTGCGTATTTCGGAGAGAACCTGCCTCCGCAGCCAGAACCGGAAGGGCTGCACCCGGAGCTGGACCCCAAGCATTCCTCAGGGCTGCTTAACAAGATGTTTGGGTGGTAGTAAACCGCAGGTCCCTCCACTTCGCTGCGCTCCGGTCGGGATGACAATTCTATCGCGGGGTTCAATATTTCTCGCCGAGGCTTTGCGGGCACAACAGAATTGTCATCCCGACCGAAGCGCAGTGGAGGGAACTGCGGTTTTCTCCAGGCCGGGCTCTACAGCCCCAATCCACCGTCTACGGCTAAGATTTGTCCGGTGATGAAGTGTGGCCCGCGGGCGAAGAACAAGACTGCCTCCGCTACATCGGTGGTTGTGCCGTTGCGCTGCATGGGCGTTTTCTGGGCGAAATGCTCGTAGGCGGGGTCAACCTCTCCATTCACAATCATGCCCGGCGCTACGCAGTTTACGCTGATCTCTGGGGCAAAGGCCTTGGCCATGGTCTGGGTCAACATGTGCAGCGCGGCTTTGGAGGTGCAGTAATGTCCGTGCGTAGACCAGGGATGCATCCCGCCCAGGGAACCGATGTTGATGATCCGTCCCCTGGCTTTATGCAGGTGCACATACGCCGCCTGGGCCACAAGAAACGGGCCTCGGGTATTGGTCTCAAACATTCTGTCCCACTGAGGCACGGTGATCGACTGCAGGACCGCGGTCTCAAAGGTTCCCGCATTGTTGACCAGGATATCGAGCCTGCCGAACTGTTCGACTACGGCGGCAACGGCTGCGGCCACACTCTCCGGGTCGCGTACGTCGCAGGGCACGGCGGCCGCCCGCACGTTGAGGCGGAGCAGGTCTTCGACCGTGCTCCGGGCTTCCGCCGCAGAATGTCTGTAGGTGATGGCAACGTCTGCCCCGGCCGCCGCCAAACCCAGCGCCAGGCTCCTGCCGATGCGCTTCGCGGCGCCGGTCACCAGCGCTGTTTTATGCTGCAAGCTTTCCAATCTATTGCGGCAGGGGGGTCTGCGGAGAGGGCTTGGCGCTGTTGGATTCGCCCTTGGGAGTCGTGGTGGTGGTGGATGTCCCTTTTCCGTCGCCGTAAAGCGAATACTGCTCGGATGGCCTCTTCATCTTGACCACTATCTCTTTGTTGTCAGTGTCGATCTTGTAATCGTCGCCAAAGGTCTTCCAGCCGTCGGCAATGACCTGCAAACGCACGGTATCGCCAATGGGAATCACGTCGATGGTGACATTGCCGTCTTCGTTGCTCTTAAGCTCCAGCGCTCCCTTATCCTTATCGCCCTCCATGGGATGGAAGACGACCGCGGCGTTGGGGATGGGCTTACCGTTGGTGGAGCGCAAAACGGTGACTTTGATGGTCGCGGTCGCCGGCGGCGGGGTGTATTTGCGTCCACTATGCTGATCCGCACCCAGCAGTGGAATGCCGGCAAGCAAGAGCACGGCGGCGGAAATCCTGCGGATGGCCATGCGAGGAAGTATAGATGATTTTGGCCAGCCCCGGAGTCCATCATTAAAATGCCTTAATATTTGAGTGAGTTTCACTCACATTTTGTTTCCCACCGCTTGACAAGCGGCAACCAGCAGACTATCTTGGCAATTGAAGAGCGAGAGTGCTAAGCGCTTTCTCAACGGATCTGGCGTATCGCTCTCAAATCACCACAGTTTTACTCGTAACAGACCGCGAGGTAAACCCTCGTGCGAAGGAGAAGTAACGCAATGGCAACTGCATCAGCGTCCGTAGCTACCAGCTTCACCCCCCTTCACGATCGCATTTTAGTGCGCCGCGTGGAAGAGGGCGAATCGATTCGGGGTGGCATCATCATCCCAGACACCGCCAAGGAAAAGCCCCAAGAGGGTGAAGTGATTTCCGTTGGCAAGGGAAAGTCGAACGACGAAGGAAAAGTCTTCCCGCTCGACGTCAAGGCAGGCGACAGCATCCTGTTCGGCAAGTATTCAGGAACAGAGATCAAGATTGATGGCGAGGAATTCCTCATTATGCGTGAGGAAGAAGTACTCGGCATTCTGAAGAAGAAATAGGCGCATCACGGCTAAGCCGGATGCGCTTTTTTACTGTTTGAAGGAGATAGAAGAATGGCAAAGCAAATTCTGCACGGAGAAGATTCGCGTCAGGCAATCCTGCGCGGCGTGAACATCCTCGCCGACGCGGTGAAGGTCACGCTCGGGCCCAAGGGCCGCAATGTAGTCATCGAGAAGAAGTTCGGTTCCCCGACCATCACCAAGGACGGCGTGACCGTAGCTAAGGAAATCGAGCTTAAGGATTCGCTCGAGAACATGGGCGCACAGATGGTGCGCGAAGTTGCCTCCAAGACCTCTGACGTGGCCGGTGACGGCACCACGACAGCGACGGTTCTGGCGCAGGCGATTTATCGCGAGGGTGTGAAGACGGTTGCGGCCGGCGCCAACCCGATGGCTCTGAAGCGCGGCATCGACAAAGCGGTGGAGGAAATTGTCGGCAAGCGGGATGAGCATGGGGTGGTGATCGGCGGGGCACTGGCGAAGTTTTCCAAGCCCGTGACCGGGGAAATGATTGCCCAGGTGGGCACCATTTCGGCCAACAGCGATGCCACCATCGGCAACATCATTGCCGAGGCCATGAAGAAAGTGGGCAAGGACGGCGTGATCACGGTGGAAGAGTCGAAGACTCTGGAGACCCAGTTGGAAGTGGTCGAAGGGATGCAGTTTGACCGCGGCTATCTGAGCCCCTACTTCGTGACCGATCCGGATCGCATGGAAGTATCGCTCGAAGAGCCCTACATCCTGATCCACGAGAAGAAGATCAGCTCGATGAAGGATCTGCTTCCCCTGCTGGAACAGGTTGCCCGCAACGGCAAACCGCTGGTGATCATCGCTGAGGATGTGGACGGCGAGGCGCTGGCGACCCTGGTCGTCAACAAGCTGCGCGGCACTCTGAATGTGGCGGCAGTGAAGGCTCCTGGATTTGGGGATCGCCGCAAGGCCATGCTCGAAGACATTGCCAAGCTGACGGGTGGTAACGCGATTACCGAAGACCTCGGGATCAAGCTTGAGAACGTCAAGATCGAAGATCTTGGCCGGGCGAAGCGGGTCACCATTGACAAGGACAACACCACCATCGTCGAAGGCCGCGGGGACTCCAAGGCCATCGAAGGCCGGGTGAAGGAAATCCGCAACCAGGTGGAGAAGACGACCTCTGACTACGACCGCGAGAAGTTGCAGGAGCGGCTGGCGAAGTTGGTGGGTGGCGTGGCGGTCATCAAGGTGGGCGCGGCAACTGAGACCGAGATGAAGGAAAAGAAGGCTCGGGTTGAGGATGCTATGCACGCGACGCGCGCTGCGGTGGAGGAAGGCATTGTCCCAGGTGGTGGTGTGGCTTTGCTGCGCTCTGCCAAGGATGTGGATGAGCTGATCAAGCGGCTCGAGGGTGACGAGAAGATCGGTGCCACGATCGTTCGCCGCGCGCTCGAAGAGCCACTTCGCCAGATCGTCGGCAATGCGGGTGAGGAAGGTGCGGTGATCGTGGGCAAGATCAACGATAACCCCAACCCTCACTATGGCTACAATGCGGGCACCAACAAGTTCGAAGACCTGGTTGCGGCCGGTGTCATCGACCCCACCAAGGTAACCCGCACTGCGCTGCAGAACGCGGCCTCGATCGCCGGACTTATGTTGACGACCGAAGCCATGGTTGCCGATATCCCTGAGCCGAAGGGAAATGCTCCGGCCGGTGGTGGTCACGGCGGCGGCGGTATGGGCGACATGTACTAAAAAGCAAGCAGTTGTTCCACAAGAGGCCACCCGCAAGGGTGGCCTTTTTGCTTTGTCGGCCAGGAATCGTGGAGTTCCAGACGAAGTAACATTATCGGAATGCCGCTCACCTGAAGGCGCGGCAACCGCGCATGGGGAGCACGAGGCGCGAACCGGGCAAGCCGACCCCAACTGGCCAGACTGGTACGCCGAGTATATGGTGCGGGAGCAGTCTGGCGAAGAGCTGCCAAAATGAACGACACGGTCTCGCGCCGCCGGTGCGCTACGTCCGTTGCCGTTTGGCCGCCTCGGCGGCGAGCCCGTGAGGCGCGATCCGAGAGTGATATCATGATATCGAAGGAGACGACAAGATGGCACAACTCCTCGTACGGAACCTGGAAACTCAACTCAAAGTACGTCTGCAAAAACGTGCCAAACGACATGGCCAGAGCATGGAAGAGGAAGCAAGAGACATCCTACGTGATGCCCTGAAGCAGGAAGATGTCCCGGGCAGTGGACTGGGAACCGAGATTGCGGCATTGTTCAGTGAAACCGGACTCGAAAAGGACATTCCTGAAATTCGCGGCCACTCGGTTACGCCCGCAACCTTCGAATCGTGATTCTGCTCGATACCAATGTCCTCTCTGCGCTGATGCGCCAAAGGCCCGACGCTGAAGTAGTCAATTGGCTTGATCGGCAGGCCCGCACCTCAGTATGGACTACTTCGATCACAGTCCTTGAGATACGCTTCGGACTGCAGGTCATGACGACTGGAAAGCGACGGTCGCTCCTGATTGCGAACTTCGAACGCTTGCTAGCTGAACTGATTCAGCAGCGGATCGCACCCTTTGATGGCGAGGCCGCGCAGCGCGCAGCCGACCTGATGGCGACACGTCAGAAGAAAGGCCGGTCTGGCGAGCTACGGGATAGCATGATTGCCGGGATCGCGCTCGCATCCCACGCTTCCCTAGCGACTCGGAACGTCAGGCACTTCGATGATCTTCCCGTATCCGTGCTCAATCCCTGGGAGTCGTAACTTCACCCACTGACCAAATATCTGAAAGCCGGAAAATTTGGCGAGATAAACGGGCAGCATACTTATTGCAGCAATCCTGGGGATAAGTATCATGTCACCTTATCTCCCTGCAGTTAGAAACTGTCTCCTAAGAGCACCAGTCCCGTCTGACGCATAATTTCGACGCATAATTTCGACGCATAATTTCTGACGCATAATTTCTGACGTGCACGGTGGTATTGCGCTCCATAATCGCAGGTATTACCATAAAGGCATATGCAGACGATCTCACTGAAGATCTCCGATGAGCTTCTGGCCGAGCTGGAGCGTGCGGCCAAGGCGAAGCGCGTCGCAAAATCCGTAGTTGTGCGCGAGAGCCTGGAAGCAGCTCTGCGTCCGCGCGCCCGGAGCCGCACAGCTTCGAGTTTCGACCTGGCCGCCGATCTCGCCGGCTCGCTCAAAGGATTACCGCGTGATCTTGCACACAACCCGAAGTACATGGATGGCTTCGGGGAGTGACGGAGCGAGTCGGACTGCTGGATACCGGACCGCTGGTCAGCTTTCTGGCAGCCGACGTCGAGTATCATGCATGGGCGGTCGATCAATGGAAAGAACTACGGCCTCCGCTGCTCACGTGCGAGCCGGTCCTGACCGAG
>Ga0302324_100008796_pt1 | contig 21240 bp, 15 predicted proteins | sample Palsa_T0_1_FD_201949 | JGI IMG/M metagenome (GOLD analysis project Ga0302324, IMG submission 201949) | Peat permafrost microbial communities from Stordalen Mire near Abisko, Sweden - Palsa_T0_1 | ecosystem: Environmental > Terrestrial > Soil > Palsa > Peat permafrost | place: Sweden: Abisko...
ACGCCCGTGGCGCGAGGAACCGGGCCGCCACCCGCAGCGGGCCATTGAGCCAAGGGTTGGTGTGCCGGGCCTGGAAGTAAAGCGGAACCAATTTTCCGCCCAGCCGCACCTTGGCCTCATGGTCGGTTTGTCCGACCTGGTACTGGCGGACGCCGTGGGCGAGGCACCACTCCACATTGTGATGCCAGGTGTAAAAGTACAGGTTGAGCCGGCGGGCCACCGTGTAGTCCAGGCCGATGAACTTGTCGATGAGCTGATCGCCGTGGAGGAAACAGAGGTTGAAGCAAACCAGGCGGCCATCGAGGTGGAAGAGAAAGAACCGGGCCTCGCCCGGCATGATCCGGCCGACCTCGAGAAAGTATTCCCGGGTGAGCTTCTCGAAGCGCACCGTGCCGGCGTGGTAGGTGTTGAGGTAGAGATCGTAGACAGGTGCGATCAAGTCGGCGACGTTGTCGGCCACGCGCACCTCGAGGCGTCCGGCTTGGAGGGTTTTTTTGACTTTGCGCCGCAGGTCCTTGCGGGCATTGGCGCTGAGGCTCGCGAGATATTCCGGCATCGCGCGGTAGGGGAGCGGCAACACCACATTGGGCAGGCTGGCGCCCCCGAAGAATCCCCGCTCGGCCAGCGATTCCAGCAGGCCCGCCGCGCTCGCCGGGAAATCCTTGAAGAACATGAGCGCCAGGCCCTGTTCGCGGCAGACACCCTCCATCGCGCGGACGAGCTCCGCGACCAGCGCCGGCTGGTCCGGGCTGGCGGGCTCGACGCCGATCATTCCCATTTCCCCAAAAGGGGATCCGCAAAAGAGCGTCCGCGCGATGAGCAGGCGCGGGAAAACCCCGCGCAGCGCCCCCAGGGCCTTTTGCACCCCGCCGGGCGCCGCGATTCCAAGGTCGAAATCACTCCAGAAGATCGGGGCGATGAGCCGGGCCCGGCTCCCGGTCCGGACCACGACGTAACGAAAGGAAAAGCCCTCCAGCCGGGAGGCCTCCAGCGTCCGGAAAAAATCGCGGCCTTCGGCGGGATCCCCAAACAGCCGGCGCCACTCCTCGGGGTCAATTTGCTCCACCGAAGGGAGGACGGCGTGGGAGACGGCGGACGGATCGGCGGGCACGGGCGGGAGGAGTCACCGGGATTTGGAGGGCGCAGGGCGGAATTGGCGACCGTATTGCGTCTCGTTTTCACTGTGGGGATGCCCCACAATTTCCCCAACGATGAGAAAATTCGAGATTATCCCAAGTTGGCTCATCGCCGCCGCCTGGCTGCTCCCGTCTCCGGCGGCGGCCGACGATGCGGCGGCGACGGTGGAGGCGGAATTTCAATCGCGCTTCACGGCGAGATCCGGCCTGGCCTCCGGCGCCGGCGCGGTCTCCCAATGGAACGACTCCCTCGACCTTTCGCTGCCGGTGGCGGGATCGGCCGCCTACGGCCTGGGCGTCGACCTCACCGCGGAGCGCCTCGAGTTCGGCTTCGGCGATTTCGGCGGGTTTTTGACCGGAAAGGCGGCGCCGCTGGCGAACGCCTCCGTGCTCACCGTCCAGCCGACCCTGGTTCTCACTCCCGCGGGCCCCTGGTCGTACATCGAATCCGCCGTGGTCCAGTACGCCGGAGCCGATCACGCCTCCACGAACGGGGCCGTGCTGTGGGGCGGTTCGGCCGCGGCGGCTTATCGCGCCACGGCCACCTTTAAGATCGGGCTCGGCCTTGAGGGCATGCAGCGGATGGAGGCTGCCGCCTGGTTCTTTCCCTTTCCCATCGTCGACTGGCACATCTCCGACCGCTGGTCTCTGACCTCCGTGGACGGGCAGACCGGCCGGCTGGCCTACGCGGTCGCCCGCACCGTCAGCCTTTTCGGCCAATTGGAGTTTCAGGAGCAGGATATCCGGTTGGCGCGCTCCTCCTCCCTCCCATCCGGGATCGTGCGTTACGAGACGTACCCACTTTCCCTCGGATGGGAGTGGAAGCCCGGTCCCCACCTCAAGACGGCATTGTCGGCCGGCGCGGCCGTGGCGCAGGCCTATCACTTCGCCGACGCGCAGGGCCGCCTGCTGCGGGACAGCGATCGCCACGCGCCGGCCGTGGCCACGTTCGAAATCGACTGCAGTTTCTGACCAGGCTTGGGGTTACACCCCATGTCCTGCCATGAACATGGACCGCCTCGCGGCTGTCGAAGGATGATTTCCACCGGAGGTTCCGGACCGTCCATTGAACCATCGATGCCAGCGATCCAAAATAAGACTTTGTCCGAGGCAATAAATCGGCGGGCAGCCGTGCACGTTCCCACCGGCCCGTTCGGCGCCATCCCGAAATGAGCCCAGCCAGTCAGCAGATGCGGAGTCTGGCGAAGCGGCTCATGGTTGAGGACCCGCCGGGCCCGAAATCTCCCGACGCAGAAATCACCGCGGCTTTTCCCGCCAGTGACAGGCTCCGTCCATATCTGGCGACGTTGATGGGAAAGGGCGGGTTTCGAGCCCTGCTTTTGCGCGCACTCGCGCTGGCCAGCGAGGACGTACTTTGGCTGCGCGCGGTGCAAGTGAGAGCGGACGGGTCCGTGGAGGGGCTGGAGGCGCTGCCCACCCCGCCCGACCCGATCGAGTTGCTCGAAGGCAGGGTTGTTCTGCTGGCGCAGTTGCTGGGCCTGCTGGTGGCCTTCATTGGCCCGGGCTTAACGTCGCGCCTGGTGGGCGAAACCTGGCCGCACATTTCGCCCGCCGATCTGGATTTCAGCCATGAAGGAAAAAATGAAAAAACAAAATAAGAAGGCCCAAAGCATCCTGCCGAAGAAAGCCGTGGGCCGACCCGCCAAGGTCGCGATTCGCCAGCTGCCGAGCGGCGTGCGCGGGCTCGACGCCATCCTGGGCGGAGGCCTCCCGGAGTTTTCCTTCAACATCATCGCCGGCGCACCGGGCTGCGGCAAAACCACGATGGTGCATCAGATCGCCTTCGCCAACGCGACGCCGAAGAAACCGGCGCTCTATTTCACGATCCTGGGCGAGCCCGCGATCAAGATGCTGCGCTATCAACAGCAGTTTTCCTTCTTCGACGAGGCCAAACTGGGGAAGGCCGTCCGCTTCATCAACCTCTCCGACGTGGCCCTGGAGAAGGACTTGAACGCGGTCCTGGAGGAGATCATCCGGCAGGTCACCGCGGCCAACGCCGGCATCGTGGTGGTGGATTCCTTTCGCACCCTCACGCGCAAGGCGAGCGGCGATGCCGGTGCCGTGGACGTGCAATCGTTCATCCACCGCCTGGCCCAGTTTCTGACCAGTTGGGAAGCCACGACCTTCCTGGTCGGCGAATATGCCGAGGAAGAAGTGCGCGATAATTCCCTATTTACCATGGTGGACGGCATTTTCTGGCTCTCCCAGATGTCGGAGCGGAATTCCGTGGTGCGGAAACTGCAGATCTACAAAATGCGCGGCCAGGCCACGGTGCCAGGCCTGCACACCGTCCGCATCGACCAGGGCGGGCTGGAAGCCTTCTCGCGCACCCTGGGATTGGTGGGCAGCACGACGAAAGCGGCGAGCCGCCAGCGCCTTTCCATGGGCATTCCCGAACTGGACCGGATGCTCGGCGGCGGCCTGCTCGAGGGGGATAGCCTGCTCGTGGCCGGCCCCTCCGGCACGGGCAAATCGGCTTTGGCCACGCAATTTATCGCCGAAGGGCTGCGCCACGGGCAGCCCGGCATCATGGCGATCTTTGAAGAACGCCCGGAAGGCTACACGCAGCGGGCGGGAACGTTCGGCCTAAACTTGAAAGCGGCGGTGCAAAAGGGAACCCTCGAGGCCCTTTATCTTCGCCCGCTCGACCTCTCGGTGGATGAAACCATGCAGGCGATCCTGGATGCCATCAAAAGAGTGGGCGCCAAGCGGCTGGTGATCGATTCGCTGGTTGGCTTCGAGATGGCGCTGGCGCCCGGGTTTCGCGCCGACTTTCGCGAGTCGCTCTACCGGATGATCGGGGTCTTGACGGGAGCCGGGATCACGATTCTCAGCACAGTCGAGGTGGAGGACAACTTCACCTCGCTGCAGTTCAGTCACTACGCGATTTCATTCCTCACCGATGACATTATCCGGCTTCGGTATGTGGAGATCGATGGCCAATTGCGCAAGGTGATGGTCGTCATCAAAATGCGAGGCGGCAATCACAGCAAGGACATCCGGGAATACGTCATCACGGACAAGGGCGTGGTGGTGATCCACCCCCGGCGCACGGACTACGAGGCCCTGGTCACCGGAATCCCCCGTCAAACCGGTCCGCGCAAGGCGCAGGAAGACGAAGTTCCCCCGGAACCGAAGGCCCCGCATTAGGCCCGGTCGGCCGACGACGGCGCCACCAACACCGCGGACGATGTCATCCGACCTCCTGAGCCCCAATCTCAAGAATGCGCCGCGGCCCAAGGCCAAGGCGGACGGACCGACGCACGCCCTGCGCGCCATGAACGAGGCGTTGATGCTCGGTGCGGTGCGCCAGCACCAGCTGACCGCGCTCGCCCAGTCGGCGAATGCCCGGCTGCAATTGGAAATCAGCGAGCGCAAGCAGACCGAGAAATCATTGCACCGGGCGCAGGCGCAACTGATGGACCGCGCCGGGCAGCTCGAGGGCCTCGTGGCCGAGCGGACGAATGAACTGACGGTAATCAACCGGCGGCTGGAAGCCTCGGTCGACTCCATCAGCAAGGGCAAAGAGGAGTACCGCTTGCTGTTTTTGGATTCGCAGACCCTGCAGAAAAAACTCAGCCACCTGACGCGCCAGATCATCACGGCCCAGGAGGAGGAGAGGAAGGAGATCAGCCGTGAGCTCCATGACGAGGTCGTGCAGCCGCTGGTCAGCATCGACCTCGAGTTGTCGGCGCTCGGGAATCGGGCCACGGTCAACGCGCCGACCCTGAAGAGGAAGATTACCCGCGCCAAGCAACTGGTGCGGGTTTCCATGACCGCGGTGCATCGGTTTGCCCGCGAGCTCCGGCCGACGGTTTTGGACGATCTGGGGCTGATTCCGGCGCTCCAGGCGCATATCAAGAGACTGGCGGAGCAAAAAAAAATCAAGATTCAGCTGACGGCCTTCGACGGGGTGGAGGCCCTGAGCGATGCCGGGCGCACGGTGCTGTTCCGGGTGGCGCAGGAGGCGCTCACCAACGTTGTCCGCCATGCGCGCGCCACTCGGGTCACGATAGGCATTCGGGAGACTGCGGGCGCGATCCAGATGGAGATTAGCGACGACGGGCGGTCCTTCTCCGTCGAGAAGACGCTCTTCGCCAAAAACTCCAAGCATTTGGGGCTGATCGGCATGAGGGAAAGGATCGAAATGATCGGCGGGAGTCTCGCCATCGAATCCACGCCCGGCCAAGGCACGACCGTCCGGGCGGAAATCCCCTTCGCCCCTGGGCAGGGAAAAGAGGGCGCGGATGCGCCCTCCCTGCCCCTGGCCCCCTGATCCGATTCGCTTTTCCCCCCATGGAACCTGCCTCAATTTCATGCGCCACCCGGCCCCCGGAGCCGGAGGGACCCGGCCCGGCCCTGACCGTCGCGATGAACGAGGCGTTGCTGCTCGGTTCACTCCGGCAGCACGAGCTCACCGCGGCGGCCGACTCGGCGAACGTTCGGCTGCAAAAGGAGATCGGCGAGCACAAACGGACCGAGATCGCGTTGCACCGGGCGCAGGCGCTATTGGCGGCTCACGCCGATGAGCTCGAAGGGGTCGTGACCGAGCGCACGACGCAATTGGCGGCCACGAACCAGCAGCTGGAGGCATTCGTGTATTCAATCGCGCATGACTTACGCGCCCCGCTGCGCACCATGCAGGGCTTTTCCCAGCTCTTGGTCGAGGAGAGCGGCCCGGCCTTGAGCGCCACCGGCCGGGACTTCGCGGATCGCATCAATAAATCCGCGCAATTCATGGACGCCATGCTGAGCGACCTGCTCGCCTTCAGCCGCACCAGCCAGGAGCAGGTCGTGCTGACCGCGGTGAATCTGGGGCGGGTCATCGACTCCGTGTTATCCCACCTGCGCAAGGATATGGAGGAGAAGGGCGCTCGCGTGGAAGCCTTCGGTCCGTGGCCGGTCTTGCTCGCGCACGAGCCAACGCTGGCCCAGTTATTGTTCAATTTGGTGAGCAATGCCCTTAAATTTTGCGCGCCCGGCGTGCGGCCGGTGGTGCGGCTGCGGGCGCAGGAACGGGGAGAGTTCGCGCGGGTCTGGGTCGAGGACAACGGCGTTGGCATCGCGCCCGAACATCAGGAGCAAATCTTCCGGGTCTTCACCCGCCTGCAGGGGGAAAAATACCAGGGCACGGGGATCGGCCTGGCCATCGTCCAGAAGGGAGTCGAGCGCATGGGCGGACGGGTCGGCGTGGAGTCCGGCCCCGATCCAGGCTGCCGCTTTTGGTTTGAGCTGCGGAAGTACCCTTGACGCCCGTCGGGTTACGGCGGAAAGCTTTCGCATTGCGAAAGCTTATGCCCGGGGCCGGACTCGAACCAGCACGGCCTTGCGGCCAAAGGATTTTAAGTCCTTTGCGTCTACCATTTCGCCACCCGGGCTAGGGAATGGGCGCGGATTTTCACCATCAAAGAAAAAAAGGCGAGTCTTCCGGCAGAGAGCTAGTGGATAGGAGGTAGCGCGGGTTGTCCCCAACCCGCCGTTCGCACCGCCCGCCTCGAAAGTCCGCTCGGCGCGTTGGGGACAACGCGCCCTACCTCCGAGTACCTCCCGCTTGCAGCCTTGCCTGCGGCCAAACGGGGCTATTCCCTCATGGAACCTCCATGGTTTCCTGCCCGCTTGCCCTGGTCATCAGCCCACTTGGGATCCTGGCGGTGAGCGTGGTCTTCATCGTGGCGGCGATCGCGCTCCTGCGCCTCCATGCGTTCTTTGCGCTCATGATCGCCGCGATCCTGACCAGCCTCCTCACGGCGGCGGGAGAGACGGACGCGCACCGCTTCATCGGCGCCATCACCGCCGCGACCGCGGAATTCGGCAACACCGCGGGACGGATCGGCTTTCCGATCGCCCTGGCCGCCGTGATCGGCATCTCGCTGATGGAAAGCGGCTCGGCCGACAAGATCGTCCGCCGATTGATCGCGGTCTTCGGCGAGAGGCGGGCGGCGCTGGCCCTCGCCTTTTCGGCGTTCCTGCTGGCCGCGCCCGTCTTCATCGACACGGTCTTCATGCTGCTTCTGCCGATCGCCCGCGCCATGGGCGTCCGCACCGGCAAGAACTATCTCCTGTATGTCCTCGCGGTCTGCGCGGGCGGAGTCATCACCAGCGGGCTCGTCCCGCCGGCCCCAGGCCCGCTCGCCGTCGCCGAGACGCTCAAGCTGAATCTCGGGCTGACCATCGCGGCCGGCGCGGTTTTCGGCGTGCTCCCGGTGCTCGGTGGCCTGGCCTGCGCGCGTTGGTTCAATGCGCGCATGCCCATCCAGCCCCGGGCGACGCCGGGAGCCTCCCTGGAGTCACTGGCGGCCGTCGCCGCCCGACCGGAGTCGGAGCTGCCTGATTTCTGGCTGGCGATCGCGCCCGTCCTTCTGCCCTTTGCGCTCATCTCGATGGCGTCGGTGCTCGCCATCCCCACGGTGCACGCGCCGGCCCGGCTCGCTTTGGTGATGACATTTCTCGGCGACAAGAATGTCGCGCTGATCCTGGGCGCGACCGTGGCGGTGGCCGTCCATGCGCGCCAGAAGAAAATCGCCTGGCGCAGCGCGGGGAAGCTCCTGGGTCACCCGCTCGAGATGGGCGCCATGATCATCCTCATCGTTTCCGCGGGCGGCGCCTACGGTGAAATGATCAAGCGCGCCGGCCTCGGCGCGCAGGTGCGGGACCTGGCGGGTGGCCACGTCATCAACTATGTCCTGCTGGCCTGGACCCTGTCGGCCGTGATGCGCGCGGCGCAGGGCTCCGCGACGGTCGCCATGATCACGGCGGCGGGCATCGTCCTGTCGGTGGCGGGTCCCGCGGGCTTCGGGGTGCATCCGCTCTACATCCTCATGGCGATCGGTTTCGGCTCCAAGTTCCTCTCCTGGATGAATGACGCCGGCTTTTGGATGATCAGCCGGGTCGGCGGCCTGACCCAGGGTGAGGCTTTGCGCAGCTGGACGATCATGAGCAGCATCATGGGAATACTGGGGCTGATCGAGGTCTTGATCGTTTCCTCCCTTTGGCCGCATCTGACTTTGTGACGGCAGTTTGCGGAACGCGGTCACGTGTCCACGCCCGCCGGAAGCCGGGAGCCGGAGCAAAATAGCCTCGCGCCCGCCCGCCGCGGGCGCCACACCTCACCCCCTTTCCCTAACCCCCTGCCCGAGACGATTATGAAGCTAACTAAAATCCCCGGATTGGCCGCCCTCGCGGCCTTTGCCCTGTCTGCGACGCCCGCCCTTCGCGCCAGCGAGGCCGACATCAAGATCCCCCAGCTCAACACCGTATCCTTCCTGAACGGCTCCCTCAGCGGCCAGACCGTGCTCATGATCGGCCTCGCCGTCTGCGTGGTCGGCATCCTCTTCGGCTGGATGCAGTACATCCAGACGCGCAACCTGCCGGTGCATGTCTCGATGGGACAGGTCTCGAATGTCATCTGGGAAACGTGCAAGACCTACCTCATGCAGCAGGGTAAATTCCTGACGGCGCTCTGGGTCCTGATCGCGATCTGCATGGTGTATTATTTTGGGTGGCTCGAGGGCGGCTCGGCCAGGCACGTCGGGGTGATTCTGCTGGCCTCGATCCTCGGCATCCTCGGCAGTTACGGCGTGGCCTGGTTCGGCATCCGCATCAACACCGTCGCCAATTCCCGCACCGCCTTTTCGGCGCTCAAGGGCAATCCGCTCGCCACCCTCATGATCCCACTGAAGTCGGGCATGAGCGTTGGCCTGCTGCTCGTCGCCACCGAACTCTTCTTCATGATCTGCATCCTGGCGTTCCTGCCCGCCCGGCTCGCCGGTCCCTGCTTCATCGGCTTCGCCATCGGCGAGTCGCTCGGCGCCTCGGCTCTGCGCATCTGCGGCGGCATCTTCACCAAGATCGCCGACATCGGCGCCGACCTGATGAAGATCGTCTTCAACCTGCCCGAGGACGACCCGCGCAATCCCGGGGTGATCGCGGACTGCACCGGCGACAACGCCGGCGATTCGGTCGGGCCCACCGCCGATGGCTTCGAGACCTACGGGGTGACGGGCGTGGCCCTCATCGCCTTCCTCGCGCTGGCGCTGGCCGCCAGTCCCGACCTCTGCGGCACGCTCATCGTCTGGCTCTTCGCGATGCGCATCCTCATGGTCCTGACGTCGCTCCTGAGCTATTTTGTCAATGGCGCCCTCAGCCGCGCGCTCTTCGGCAGCAAGCGGGACTTCAATCTCGAGCACCCGCTGACCAATCTGGTCTGGATCACCTCGCTGATTTCGATCGGCGTGACGTACGCCTCCACCTATGTCCTGCTCGGCGACATGGCCGGCCACGAGGGCCTCTGGTGGGTCCTCTCGACCATCATCTCCCTGGGCACGATCGCCGGCGCGCTCATCCCGGAGTTCACCAAGATCTTCACCTCGACCGAGAGCCGCCATGTGAAGGAGGTTGTGACCTCATCGAAGCAGGGGGGCGCCTCGCTCAACATCCTCTCCGGCCTTGTGGCCGGCAACTTCTCGGCCTTTTGGCAGGGCCTGATCATCCTCATCCTGATGTTCGGCGCCTGGCGCCTGTCCCTCCATCCGGCCGTCCAGGCGCTGATGCCCGCCGAGTTCCTCTTCGCCGCGCCGATCTTCGCCTTCGGCCTGGTCGCCTTCGGCTTCCTGGGCATGGGGCCGGTGACGATCGCGGTGGACAGCTTCGGGCCGGTGACCGACAACGCGCAGTCCGTCTATGAGCTCTCGCAGATCGAGGCCCGTCCGGGAGTCGCGGCCGAGATCGAGCGGGATTTCGGCTTCAAGCCGGACTTCGAGCACGCCAAGCACCAGCTCGAGAAGGGCGACGGCGCGGGCAACACCTTCAAGGCCACGGCCAAGCCGGTCCTCATCGGCACCGCGGTCGTCGGCGCGACGACCATGGTCTTCGGCATCATCATCATGCTGCAGAAGCTCTATCCCGACACCATCGCCCGCCTCTCCCTCGTGCATCCCGAGGCCATCATGGGCCTGCTGATGGGCGGCGCGGTCATCTATTGGTTCACGGGCGCGAGCATGCAGGCGGTCGTGACGGGAGCCTACCGGGCGGTCGTCTACATCAAGGAGAACATGAAGCTCGACGCCACCACGGCCACCACGGCGGCCTCCAAGGAGGTCGTGAAGATTTGCACGCAGTACGCGCAGAAGGGCATGGTCAACATCTTCGTCGTCATCTTCTGCTTCGCCCTCTCCCTGGCCTTCTTCAATTCCTTCTTCTTCATCGGCTACCTCATCGGCATCGCCTTCTTCGGCCTTTTCCAGGCGATCTTCATGGCCAATGCCGGCGGCGCCTGGGACAACGCGAAGAAGATCGTCGAGGTGGAGCTGAAGCAGAAGGGGACCCCCCTGCACGCGGCCACCGTCGTCGGCGACACCGTGGGCGATCCCTTCAAGGACACCTCCTCGGTCTCGCTCAACCCGGTGATCAAGTTCACCACGCTCTTCGGGCTCCTGGCCGTCGAGATCGCGGTCCAGATGGATTCCGGCCTGAGGCACGGCATTGGCGCCGCGGTCTTCCTCGTCGGCCTCGTCTTCGTCTATCGCAGCTTCTACGGCATGCGCATCCCCGCGGACGGGAAGGCCTGAGGGGACGCGCTCGCGGGATCCCGCTCCATCGGGCTCGTCGTGCCTTTTCCCGAATTCCAGCGTCTCTCGCCGAATCGCGACCGGACGCCGCGCCATGAGGGATTGGGAGTGCTCTTTCACCACACCGAGATGGAGTTCGAGGAGACCATCGCGTTCATGCTGCGGCCCGAGAGCAAGGTGAGCTATCACGGCCTCATCGCGGCTGACGGCCGGCGGTGCGAACTGGTGGCGGACGGGGACATTGCCTGGCACGCGGGCGCCTCGCACTTCCTCGGGCGCACCCGCTGCAACGACTTCCTCCAGGGCGTCGCCTTTGCCGGCGACACCTATCGCGCGCCGCTCACCGACGCGCAGATCGCTTCGGCGCTCGAGTGGCTGGACCGGCGCTGGTCGTCCCGCGGCTGGACCCTCGAGCGGATGACGGACCACCGCCAGGTCGCCCCCGGCCGCAAGCGCGACCTGAATCCGCCCGAGTGGGACCGGCTGCGCGCGGCGATCGCGGCCCGCTTTGGAAAGTAAAACTTCTTGAGAAAAAAGTGGGGCGGTCACAGAAAGTCCCCGCCGCCGGCCGCCCATGTCTCTGCCAGATCAGACGCCGAAACTTCCCAAGCTCCCGTTTCTTATCGGCGACGCCGCCCTCCTCGCCGCCGCCGGGTTTATTGCCGCCCAGGCTCGGCATCCCCTCCCGATCGAGCAGACCCTGGCCATCGTCGGCTGCATCGTGGTCGGCGGGCTGATCGGCGTCATTCCGTTCCTGACCGATTACGCGCGCCGCCAGGACGAGGCGTTGGACGATCGCCAGCGCGGCCTCGAGGCGCTGGCCCGCACCGTGGCTTCGTCGGCGGAGCAGATCGGCATCGCCGCCCAGGGCCTGCAGGAAATCACCGCGCTCGTCCAAAGGAGCCTGCAGGATGTCGAGCAGCTGCCCGGCAAGCTCCAGGAGAGGATGGCCGAGGTCCCGCCACCCCTGGAGGCGGGCCGGAGCGCGGAGAGGCAAATGGCCGACCGGGCTCTGGCGGCCGCGTTGGCCGAGAAGGCCGACCGGCTCGAGGCCGTGGCCGAGCAGATCGCCAAGGGCGCCGCCGATTGGGCCAAGGCGGACGCCGCCTTCCAGAAAATGGTGGCTACCCTGGGCGAGGCGCCCGCCCGGGCGGCGGCCAGCCCGCCGCCGGAGGCCTCCGCGCCCCCGGCGGAATTCGCGGCGCCTCCCTCCCTGGCTCTCGATATTCCTCCCCCCGTCGCGGTGTCCCGATCCCCCCGCAAGCCGAGGAAGCCCAAGGCGGAAGTGGCGCCCGAGCCGCGGGCGCCTGAGACCGAGGCAGCCGTTGCGCCCATGGCGGCGGCTTCCGCTCCCTCCGAATTTTCGCAGGCCTTGCCCGACGAAGCGGCCCCGACCGCCGCGGTCTCGACCGACGGCGCCACGCGCCTGCTCGTGACCGCCTATATCGGCATCGGCAATCGGATCTTCATTCGCGGCGATGGGCCGGGCCTGAGCTGGGAGAAGGGCGTGCCGCTGGAGTTCGTCTCCATCGGCAAGTGGCGCTGGGAGACGGCGGATGCTTCGGCCCCCATCCGGTTCAAGCTATATAAGAACGACGAAGTCGAATGCGTGGGACTGGGCGAAGGCGCGCTTGAGGCGGGGCGCCAGCAGGAGCTGACCGCGGCGTTTTGAGGAGCCCTTTAAGGTTTTTTTAAGGTTTTCGGGCCCCGACTTAATTAGGCCTTGGCGCAAGGCTGCTATAGGCTCTGCAGCCATGGGCGACCTCGCTTTCATCCTAATCTCGCTGGCGTTTTTCGCCGCCTGCATCGCCTTCATCTTCTTTTGCGAGAAGGTTCGCTAGTTGCTATAGGCAAACATCTTATAGGTTTATACCATGGAAAACCTCATCATTGGTGTGATCGCCCTCGGCTGCCTGATCTACCTCGTGGTCGCCGTGCTGCGTCCGGAAAAATTCTGATCGCCTCACCATGAACTCACCCAATGCCTGGCTGCAATTGGCGATCTATGTCGGCGCGCTCCTCGTCATCACGAAGCCGCTGGGGCTCTATCTCGTGCGGGTGCTGGACGTTCGCGGCCGCACCTGGCTCGACCCGATCCTGGGGCCGGTCGAGCGGCTGACCTATCGCGTGTGCGGCATCGATCCGGAGCGCGAGCAGACCTGGATCGGCTATTCCATCTCGCTGTTGGTTTTCAGCCTCATCGGCCTGCTGTTCACCTACTTCATCCTGCGCTTCCAGGACCACCTCCCGCTCAATCCCCAGGGATATGCGGGCCTGTCGCCGCACCTGGCCTTCAACACGGCCGCGAGCTTCACGACCAACACCAACTGGCAATCCTACGGCGGTGAATCGACGCTGTCGTATTTTTCGCAGATGGTCGCCCTGGCCTTCCATAACTTTACGTCGGCGGCGGCGGGGATCGCGGTCGCGGCGGCGCTGGTCCGCGGCATCGCGCGCCACACGGCGAAAACGATCGGCAATTTTTGGGTCGATACGGTGAGGGTCAGTTACTACCTGCTCGCGCCGATCTGCCTCATCTTTGCGCTGACGCTCGTCTCGCAGGGGATGATCCAGAACTTCAAGCCCTACACGGTGGCCAGGACCCTTGAGCCCTACACGACCCAGGTGCCGAAGACCGACGACAAAGGCAATGCGGTCAGCGGGCCGGACGGCAAGCCGGTGATGGTGGACCAGAAGGTGGGCACCCAGACGATTCCGCAGGGCCCGATGGCTTCCCAGATCGCGATCAAGATGCTCGGCACCAATGGCGGCGGCTACACCAACGCCAATGCCGCCCATCCCTTCGAAAATCCGACGCCGCTCTCGAACTTCCTCCAGATGCTTTCCATTTTCGCGATCCCCAGCGCGCTCACCTATTACCTGGGACGCGCCGTGAAGAATCACCGCCATGGCTGGGCCGTGTGGGGCGCGATGTTTGCCATGTTCGCCGCCGGCGTCCTGGTGGCGTGGGGGGCGGAGGCCAGCGGCAATCCCATCCATCAGAAGCTCGGCGTGGCGGCGGCCGACGGGAACATGGAGGGCAAGGAGGTCCGGTTCGGCGTGTTCAATTCGGCCCTCTTCGCGACCATCACGACGGATGCCTCGTGCGGCGCCGTCAACGCGATGCATGACTCGTTCACGCCGCTGGGCGGACTGGTGCCGCTTTTCAATATAGAGACCGGGGAGGTCATCTTTGGCGGAGTCGGCGCGGGGCTTTACGGGATGCTGATCTTCGTCGTGCTCGCGGTCTTCATCGCCGGGTTGATGGTGGGCCGCACCCCGGAATATCTCGGCAAGAAAATCGAAGCCTACGACGTGAAGCTGGTCATGATCGTCCTGATGGTGCTGGCCGGGACGGTCCTGGGCGGCACCGCCTGGGCGAGCATCGCCGCCTGGGGCCGGGCCGGACTCAACAATGCCGGCCCGCACGGCTTCAGCGAGATGCTCTACGCCTTCAGCTCCTGCGTGGGAAACAACGGGAGCGCCTTTGCCGGCCTGACCGCCAACGAGGTGCACTGGGACACGGCCCTCGGCCTCGCGGCGCTCATCGGCCGGTTCCTGATGATAATTCCGATCCTCGCGCTCGCCGGCAATCTCGCCGGCAAGCGCCTGGTGCCCGCCAGCGCCGGCACCTTCCAGACGGAGGGATTCACCTTCGTGCTGTTGCTGATGGGCACGGTGGTCCTCGTCGGCGCGCTCACGTTTTTGCCCGCCCTGGCGATCGGCCCCATCGTCGAGCACTTCCTGATGGGCGCGGGCACGCTGTTTTGACGCCCCACCACCCCTGATCGTCGCATGAGCGCAAAATCCATTTCCCTCTTCGATCGCGAAATCATGCTGAAGGCGACCACGGACGCCTTCCAGAAGCTGAATCCGCGGCTGCAGCTCAAGAATCCGGTGATGTTCATCACCCTCGTTGGCGCGCTGCTGACGTTCGAGCAGCTCTTCACCTCGCCGGAGCCCTTCACCTATGTGCTGCAGGTCGCGCTCTGGCTGTTTTTCACCGTGATCTTCGCCAATTTTGCCGAAGCCGTCGCCGAGGGCCGCGGCAAGGCGCAGGCACGGGCGCTGCGCGCCTCGCGCAAGCAGCTCATGGCCCAGCGCCGCCGCAAGGACGGGTCCTACGAGGCGGTCGATGCCCCCAGCCTCGTCAAGGGCGACGTCGTTTTTGTGAAGGCCAACGAGCTCATCCCCGGCGACGGCGAGGTCATCGAGGGCGCCGCCTCGGTGGACGAATCGGCCATCACCGGCGAGTCCGCGCCCGTGATTCGCGAGGCGGGCGGCGACCGCAGTGCCGTGACCGGGGGCACCCTGGTGCTCTCCGACCAGCTGCTCGTCCGCATCACGGCCAACCCGGGCGAGGGATTCCTCGACCATATGATCAGCCTGGTCGAGGGCGCGACCCGGCAGAAGACGCCCAACGAGATCGCGCTGACGATCCTTCTCTCGGCCCTCACGGTGATCTTCCTGCTCGTGATCATCGCGCTGAAGCCGTTTGGCCTCTATGCGCACGTCGCCTTCTCGATCACCACGCTGATCGCGCTGCTCGTCTGCCTGATTCCCACGACGATCGGCGGCCTCTTGAGCGCCATCGGAATCGCGGGCATGGACCGGCTGCTGCAGCGCAACGTCCTGGCCATGAGCGGACGCGCGGTCGAGGCGGCGGGGGACATCGATGTGCTGCTTCTCGACAAGACCGGGACGATCACGCTGGGCAACCGGCAGGCGACCGAATTCCTGCCGGCGCCCGGCATCACGCGCGAGCGCCTCGCCGATGCCGCCCAATTGGCCTCGCTGGCCGACGAAACCCCGGAGGGGCGGAGCATCGTCGTGCTGGCCAAGGAGAAGTTCAATCTGCGCGGCCGCGAGCTCGCCCAGTCCCACGTGTTCGTGCCGTTCACGGCGCAGACGCGCATGAGCGGCATCGACGTGTCCGCCGCCGCCGACCAGCCGGGCCGCCAGATCCGCAAGGGCGCCGCCGACAACGTCAAGAATTGGGTCGAATCCCAGGGCGGCAGCTATCCCGCGGCCGTGGCGGAGGCGGTGAGCGGCATTTCCCGCCAGGGCGGCACGCCGCTGGTCGTGGCCGAGGGCGCGGCGGTGCTGGGCGTCATTTTCCTGAAGGATGTGGTCAAGGGCGGCATCAAGGAGCGGTTTGCCCAGCTCCGGGCCATGGGCATCCGCACGGTGATGATCACGGGGGACAATCCGCTGACCGCCGCCGCGATCGCGGCCGAGGCGGGCGTCGATGACTTTCTCGCGCAGGCCACGCCGGAGATGAAGCTCGCCCGCATCCGGGAGGAGCAAGCCGGCGGCCATCTCGTGGCCATGACCGGCGACGGCACCAACGACGCCCCCGCCCTGGCGCAGGCCGATGTGGGCGTGGCGATGAACACCGGCACCCAGGCCGCCAAGGAGGCCGGCAACATGGTCGACCTCGACTCCAACCCGACCAAGCTGCTCGAGATCGTCGAGATCGGGAAGCAGCTCCTCATCACGCGCGGCGCCCTCACGACCTTCAGCATCGCGAACGACATCGCCAAGTACTTCGCCATCATCCCGGCCATGCTGGTCGGCGTCTTTCCCGCCATCGCGCCGCTCAACGTCATGCACCTGGCGTCGCCGCGGAGCGCCATCCTCAGCGCGGTCATCTTCAACGCGCTGGTCATCATCGCGCTGATTCCGCTCGCCCTGCGCGGCGTGGCCTACCGCCCCATCGGCGCGGCCGCCATGCTCCGCCGCAACCTTTTCCTCTACGGATTCGGCGGAATCCTGATCCCGTTCGTCGGCATCAAGCTCATCGATCTGCTCATCAATGCCGTTCATTTCGTCTGATTTTCCGCCATGAAAGCCTTCCTCCTCGAAATCAGGATCTCCCTCCTGCTCACCCTGGTCCTGGCGGCGTTGCTTTGCGGGGCGTACCCCCTGGCCGTCTGGGCGGGCGCGCAGGCGCTTTTTGCCGACCGGGCCAACGGCAGCCTGCTGGTGGACAAGGATGGGACGGTGCGCGGCTCAAGGCTGCTGGCCCAGAATTTCAGCAGCGACCGGTATTTTCACCCGCGCCCATCGGCCGCCGGCACCGGTTATGATGCCTTGAATTCCTCGGGCACCAATTTCGGGCCGACCAGCCAGAAGCTCGCGGACAGCGTCAAGGCCGCGGTGGCCGACTACCGCGCCGGCAACAGTCTGGCCGCAACCGCGGCCGTTCCGGCTGACGCCGTCACTTCCTCGGCCAGCGGCCTGGACCCGCACATCAGCCTCGGCAATGCGCAAACCCAGCTGGCGCGCGTCGCCAAGGCGCGGGGGCTCGCGGTGGACCAGGTCGGGGCGCTGCTGGCGCGGCAGGCCGAGGGACGTGATTGGGGCCTATTCGGCGAGCCGCGCGTCAATGTGCTGCTGCTCAACGTCGCCCTGGATCAAATCCAACCTGGAAGGTAGGGTGGGTTGTCCCCAACCCGCCGGCGACTCCGTCCACGCCCGAAGCCTGCCCGGCGCGCTGAGGACAACGCGCCCGACCTGGTCTTGCCCCGCAGCTTGCTCCAGCTAGTTAGCTCCGCCACCTTGGCCGGCCAATGCCCGACGACCGTCCCGATCCCGACGAACTGCTGGCCTCGCTCCAACGCGAGGAGAAGCGCGCTTTGCGCGGCCGGTTGAAGGTGTTCTTCGGCATGTGCCCGGGCGTGGGAAAGACCTTCGCCATGCTCCGGGAGGCGCAGAAGGAAATACATGGCGGAGTGGATGCCGTCGTGGGCGTCGTGGAAACCCACGGCCGGGTGGAGACGGAGGCGCTGCTCGCGGGGCTGCCCGTCATGGCCCGCAAGCAGATCGACCACCGGGGGATCGTGCTGACCGAGATGGACCTCGAGGCCGTGCTTGGGCGCAAGCCCAAGCTGGCGCTGGTGGACGAGCTGGCCCACACCAACGCCCCCGGCTCGCGCCATCCCAAGCGCTGGCAGGATGTCGTCGAGCTGATCGAGGCGGGCATCGACGTCTATACGACGCTGAACGTCCAGCACATCGATTCGCGCTCGGACGCCGTCCGGCAGATAACCGGGATGCCCGTGCACGAGACCATCCCGGACTCGGTGCTCGACCTGGCCGATGAGATCGAGCTGATCGACCTGACCCCTTCGGCCCTGCTGGAGCGGCTGGCGGAGGGCAAGGTTTACCTGGGCGACCGCGCCGCCGCGGCCCGCGAGAATTTCTTCAAGGAGGCGCACCTGGGGGCGTTGCGCGAGCTGGCCTTGCGGTACACCGCCGAACGGGTCGATCGCCAGCTGCGGGACATGCGGGCCGGCGACGTCCGGCGCGTCGTCTGGCGCAGCGGCGAGCGGCTGCTGGTGGCGGTCGGAGCGAGCCCGTTTTCCACCCAGCTCGTCCGCTGGACGCGGCGGATGTCGGCGGCTTTGGGCGCGCCCTGGCTGGCGGTGCATGTGGAGTCGGCCCGGACGCCAACCGCGGAGGAGCAGCGGCTGCTGGACAAGAACCTGGCATTGGCCCGGGAGCTCGGCGCCGAGGTGGTCATCACCCACGATGAGGATGCGGCGGCGGCCCTGGTGCGCCTGGCCCTGGAGCACAACGCCACGCAGATTGTCGTGGGCAAGTCGCGGGGCAACCGCTGGCTGGAAATGCTGCGCGGCGGGTCGCTCGTGGACCGCCTGGCGCGCCTGGGCGGCGGGATCGACATCTATATGGTGCCGGCCGAGCAGAAGGCGACCCGCCCCTTTCGGTTCGAATGGACGGGACATTCCCCGGCGACGGAATACGTGATCGCCGGCGGAACCATCCTGGCGGTGACGGCGGTCAGTTCTTTTTGCGTGGGCCGCGTGGGCTACCACTCCGTGGGCCTGCTCTATCTGCTGGCGGTCATCGCCCTGAGCTTGCGCGTGGGCCGGGGTCCGGTGCTGGCCGCCGGTCTGCTGGCCGCCGCGGTCTGGGACTTCGTGTTCATCCCGCCGCGCTTCACGTTTGTCATCAGCTCGTTCGACGACGCCATGCTCTTTGTCGCCACGATCGGCGTCGCCTTGGTGGCCGGGCAGCTCACCTCGCGGCTCCGCGCCCAGAACCGCAATGAGAGGATGCGCGAGGAGCGGGCCACCGCGCTTTTTCATCTCACGCGCGCGCTGGCCGCGGCCAAGACGCTCGATGACGCGGTCTTCGCGGCGCTGCGGCAGATGGACGAGCTTTTTGACGGACAGACCTCGCTCGCCCTGGCGGACGAGAATGGCGAAGGCATCACGCCGCATTTCGCCGGCTCTTATGTGCTCGATGAGAAGGAGCGGGCGGTGGCCGAATGGGCTTTCCGCAATCGGCGGGTGGCGGGCAAGTTCACCGACACGCTCCCCGCCAGCGTCGGCTATTACGTGCCCCTGCTGCGGGAAGGCGGCGCGATCGGCGTGCTCGGCATCCGGCTGCCGCCTCCACCGCGAAATCCCGCCGCCGCGATCCTGCCGCCGCAGGAGCGGACGCTCACGCTGGCGCAGCGCGACCTGATCGAGGTGTTCGCCCGTCAACTGGCCCTGAGCGTGGAGCGCGAATACCTCCGGGCGGCCGGCGAGCATGAGAAGCTGCTGGCCGAGTCGGAAAAGCTGCATCGGGTGCTGCTGGACAGCGTGTCGCACGAGCTGCGCACGCCCCTGGCGGTGATCGCGGCGGTCTTCGAAAACATCGGAAAGGCGGACGACCAGCTGCGCGCCGGTCTCGTGGCCGAGGGTCGCACCGCCGTCGTCCGACTCAACCGGCTGGTCAAGAACCTGCTCGACCAGACCCGGCTGGAGAGCGGCGCGCTCCAGCCGCACCGGGTCTGGTGCAGCGCCCACGACCTGCTGCAGGCGGCCCGGGCGAGCGTGGGGGAGGCGCTGGCGGGCCATCCGCTGGAAGTCGTCGTCCCCGAGGACATGCCCCCTCTCTTCGTGGATTTCGCGCTGACGGAGGAGACGCTGGCCAATCTGCTGTTGAATGCCGCCGTGCACACGCCGGAGGCGACACCGATCTTTGTCACGGCCGGCCCCGAGCGCCGCGGCCGGCGGGTATTCTTCACCGTGGCCGATCGGGGCCCGGGCTTTCCGCCGGCGATGCGCGAGCGCCTCTTCAAGAAATTCGCCCGGGGCGACGCGGCGCGGGCGGGGGGGCTCGGCCTGGGGCTCTCCATCGTGCGCGGATTTGTCGTCGCCCAGGGCGGGGAGGTCGTGGTGGGGGAGAATCCGGGCGGCGGCGCGGTGATTACAATTTACTTGCCGCATCGCCAGCCTGAGGATCTTCCGCGCGAATGACCCAACACCGGCCCCGCGTCCTCATCATCGATGATGAAGTCCAGATTCGCCGGCTCCTGCGCGTCACGCTGGAGGCCGCCGGCTTCGAGGTGCATGAGGCCGAAAACGGCGGCCTGGGAATGACCGAGGCCGCCAGCCTGCGCCCCGAGGGGATCGTGCTCGACCTGGGGCTGCCCGACCTGGACGGGAAGGAAGTCCTGCGGCGCCTGCGGGAATGGTCGCGGGTGCCGGTCCTCGTGCTCACGGTCCGCGACGGCGAGGCGGAGACGATCGCCGCGCTCGACCTGGGGGCGGACGACTATCTGACGAAGCCCTTCCGGGCGATGGAGCTCGTGGCCCGGCTACGGGCCTTGCTGAGGCGCACCCAGGCCGCCGTGGAAAACACCGTGGCGCGATTCGGCGACGTGGAAATAGACTTCGTCACCCGGATCGTCCGCCGCGGCGGCAAGGAGGTGAAGCTCTCCGCCCGGGAGTATGACCTGCTGCGCTACCTCGCGCGGCACGGCGGCCGCGTGGTCACGCACCGGCAGCTGCTGCGCGAGCTGTGGGGCCCGAATGCGGAGGAGAACACCCACTACCTCTGGGTTTACATGACCCATCTGCGCCAGAAGCTGGAGGCGGACCCGCATGCGCCGCGGTTTCTTCGGACCGAGGCGGGGATCGGCTATCGCCTGGAGCTGGCGGAGTAATCCGACCCCTCTCAGGTCATCGGCTCGACATGCACGGAGACGTCGGTGATCCGCAGGGGAGAGGCCAGCAGCGCGTTTTGGACGCGATGGGCGATGGCGTGCCCGGTGCGCACGGTCTGGTCGCCGTCCACGCGTACGTGGATGTCCACCAAGTGGCTGAGCCCGCTCTTGCGCACGCGGCACTTGTCGAGCGCCTGGACGCCGGGTACTCCCGCGGCGATGGCGCGGACCGCGTTTTCGACGGCGGGCGGCGCCGCCGTATCCATCATCTCGCTGAGAGCCTTCTTCAGGGCGGTGACCCCGTTGAACGCGATCACGCAGCAGGCAAAGAGCGCCGCCCAGTCGTCGGCCGCTTCCCAGCCGCGGCCGCCTGCCACGGCGATGGCGATGCCGATGAAGGCTGCCGCCGAGGTCAGCGCATCGGATCCATGGTGCCAGGCCTCGATCCCCAGCGCGATGCTGCCGGCCTCGGCTCCCGCCGCGTGCATCCGCCGCGAGAACCAAATCTTCGCCGCCACGATCGCCGCCAGCAGGGGCAGGGTCGCCCAATGCGGGC
>Ga0302324_100008797_pt1 | contig 21238 bp, 15 predicted proteins | sample Palsa_T0_1_FD_201949 | JGI IMG/M metagenome (GOLD analysis project Ga0302324, IMG submission 201949) | Peat permafrost microbial communities from Stordalen Mire near Abisko, Sweden - Palsa_T0_1 | ecosystem: Environmental > Terrestrial > Soil > Palsa > Peat permafrost | place: Sweden: Abisko...
CGAAGTAGCTAAACTGCCCGTAGGGCGGTGATTGCTGTCGCGCCTGCACCGCGTGATTACTGCGGCGCTTTCGTCAAGGCGTCTTTGTAGGCTTTGCCAAAGGCCTCAACGAACGTATGCGGCAGGTGCTCCGCGGGCATCTCGATGAGGCTGCGATAGAAGTCCGCGTACAGGTCCCAATAACCGGCGCGGCCGCTGCTGCGCAGCTTGCCGCGACGATCGGCACGCTCAAAGCGCGCCTCGAGTTCGGCCGGGTCGAGCCGGTCGACGAACTCGATAAACGCCGCGCGCCATGCGACCGCCGCAGCCTGTTCGTGCGCCTTCGCGGCCTCCACGGTCTCGCGCACCCATTGCACGGCATCGATCTGGCGGCTCTCGTGCTGGGTGAGAAGGTTCAGTAGCAGCTCCTCAATTGACGCGCGCGCCAGTGAGGGTCGCGGATCGTCGGCATCGGTGGAAATCTCGATACGAAAGCGATTACGCGTCTCGGTGCGGGCGCGCTCGAGGTCCTTCAATCCGACGATGATCTCGCGCAACAGCTGACCCGCCAGATGCATGAGGCGTGTCTGCGCATCAGCCGGCAGGCGCTCGTGCTCGATGCCCGCGCCCCGGCAAAACGCCGCAAGACCGGTCTGCACGTCAAACAGCGCAGGCAGGCTGGTGCGATTCTTGGGATTGCGCGCGGCGGCGCGCGCCAGACGCTCGAAGCGGCGCGCGACGGCTGCCTCGTCGAGCCCGGGAGAGGTATCAACCGCAGAAGGCGCTGGCGGTGAAGCCGCGACGCTCTGGCCAAATGCATTCACGGGGCCCGCGCGGCTGGACGGGTCGGGCTCCAGGAGCTCTCCGAGGTTGAGCGCCGCGCCCAGATCGGGCTCGCCGGCGCGCTCAACCGTTCGCAAGTGGGAGATGCGGGTCGGCACGGCGGAGGAGGGATGAGAGGCCTCCTGGGGATCCTCTTCCACGGCAACAGCGAGCTGATACTCCCCGACGCGTAGTACATCGCCACTGCATAGTTGGCGCGCGACATCCGGGCCGATGGGGCGTTCGTCGTCGTTGACGTACACCCCGTTCGTGCTCAGGTCCTCGACGAAGTATTGCCCGTTACGCCAGGCGATGCGGGCATGGCGCGCGGAAACGTAACGCAGCGGATCGGGCAGCACCCAGTCGTTGCTCGGCGCGCGTCCTATGGTGGCGCTCGCCGCCCGCAGCACGATGCTGCTGCGATCGCCAAGCGCGCGCCGATGATCACTGACGACGCTCAGACGAAGTGCCATGGTTGTCCTAGCGGCCGCAAATAGTGTCTTACTCGCTTGTCTCGCGCGCGCAACCGCATCTCCGGCACGCCCGGACATATAATGTGCGGATCAACATAGCAGTCACGAGCCTCGACCCAATGGCAGCCAGTCACATTTTCAAGATTATGTTCGTGAATCAGGGCAAGGTTTACGAAGTCTACGCCCGCAAAGTAAGCCATGGCAGTCTGTTCGGCTTTCTGGAGGTCGAGGACTTGGTCTTCGGCGAGCGCTCATCGGTGGTGCTCGACCCGGGCGAAGAGCGGATTAAAGGGGAATTCGAGGGCGTCAAGCGAACCTATCTGCCACTGCATTCGGTCCTGCGGGTAGATGAGGTGAAGAAGCACGGCATCAGCAAGATCATGGCACTTGAGGGCGGCAACATCAGTCAGTTCCCGGGCTCGCTGTACGCGGCGCCACCGCGTGATGCGCCGCCGCCCAAGAAATAGCGGCTCGCACCCGCACATGCTCGAGATTTGCGGCTCTCCGGCACTATCGCCCTTTCGGATCAACAAACTCCTGAAGCGTCTGGTTGCGCTCGACCGCGCGGTTAGCGATCTTAGCTGCGCGTTCGTGCACTTCGTCGACATCGAGCGCGACCTCGGCGCCGGCGAAATACAGGTCCTGAAGCGACTTTTGACCTACGGCGCGCGTGCGCCGGCGGATGATGCGGTGGCGCCGGCCAATGCCGCCGCGGGCGCACACCTGCTGCTCGTCGTGCCGCGCGCGGGCACCATTTCGCCTTGGTCGAGCAAGGCCACCGACATTGCGCATGTGTGCGCACTTGAGGCGGTCCGTCGCATCGAACGCGGGATTGCCTATCGCGTGCACGCGACGCGCGAGCTGGGACGCGGGCAGCTTGAGACGCTTGCGCCCGCACTCCACGACCGCATGACCGAGATGGTGCTGTTTGATTGCGCCGATGCCGCGCAGCTATTCGGCCGGTCGGCGCCGCGGCCCTTGACGCGGATTCCCCTGGATACGCTCGCGCGTGCGAATAACGAGCTCGGCCTCGCCCTCTCGGACGCCGAGATCGACTATCTGCACGCGAGCTTCAAACGTATGGGGCGCGATCCGACCGACGTTGAGCTCATGATGTTTGCGCAGGCGAATTCCGAGCACTCCCGGCACAAGATCTTCAACGCCAGCTGGAACATCGACGGGCGCGAGAAGGAAAAATCCCTGTTCGCAATGATCAAGAACACCTACGCACACAGCCCGTCTGGTGTGTTGTCGGCGTACCGGGACAATGCGGCCGTCATCGCAGGTCCCGCTGGCATGCGTTTTTTCGCCGCCCCCGGGAGCGGTGTGTATCAGGGGGTGCCGGAACCGATCGACATCGTCATCAAGGTAGAGACGCACAATCATCCGACGGCCATTTCGCCGTTCCCGGGCGCTGCCACCGGCGCCGGCGGTGAGATTCGTGATGAGGGCGCCGCGGGCCGCGGCGCCAAGCCCAAAGCCGGCCTGACCGGCTTTTCGGTCTCGCATCTACGCATTCCCGGGTTCGAGCGCCCGTGGGAGCAAGACTTTGGCGCTCCGCAACGCATCGCCTCGGCGCTCGACATCATGATCGAGGGGCCAATTGGCGCGGCCGCTTTCAATAACGAATTCGGGCGGCCGGCGATCTGCGGCTACTTCCGCACCTTTGAGGCACGCACGCCTGCTGATGATGCAAACCGGATTCGCGGCTATCACAAGCCCATCATGATTGCCGGCGGACTTGGCAACGTACGCCGGCCGCACGTCGAGAAGGGCGAAGTGCCTGTGGGCGCGAAACTCGTGATCCTCGGCGGGCCTGCCATGTTGATCGGTCTCGGCGGAGGTGCCTCATCATCATTGGGCAGTGGTGCAAGCAGCGCTGATCTTGACTACGCATCCGTGCAACGCGGTAACGCGGAGATGCAGCGGCGCGCGCAGGAGGTGATCGACGGTTGCTGGGCCCTCGGAGGCAAGAATCCCATCGTGCTTATTCACGATGTCGGCGCCGGCGGACTGTCAAACGCCATACCCGAGGCCGTTGCCCACAGCGCGCGTGGTGCGCGCATTGAGCTACGCGCCGTGCCGAGTGCTGAGCCGGGCATGTCGCCGCTTGAGATCTGGTGCAACGAGGCGCAGGAGCGCTATGTGCTCGCCGTCTCTCCCGAGCGGCTCGCATGTCTTGCAGCCCTTGCCGAGCGCGAGCGCTGTCCCTACGCGATCGTTGGCACCATCGATGCGAGCGGCCAACTCGTCGTGCACGACTCCCTCTATGGCAACGACGCGGTCGATATGCCGATCAACGTGCTGCTCGGAGGCCCGCCGCGCATGCAGCGTCGCGTGCAGAGCGTGAAGGCGGCAAGCCACTCATTTGACGTCGCGCGCATTGACGTGCGCGAAGCCGTCTTTCGCGTTCTGCGTTTCCCGGCGGTTGCGGATAAGACGTTCCTCATCAGCATCGGCGATCGCACGGTGGGCGGACTCATCAGCCGTGACCAGATGGTCGGGCCCTGGCAGGTGCCGGTGAGTGATGTGGCGGTCACGCTGGTTGATTTTCACGGCCACGCCGGCGAGGCCATGGGAGAACGCACACCCGTCGCGCTCCTGAATGCGCCCGCCTCTGGACGCCTTGCGGTGGCCGAGGCGCTGACCAATATTCTGGCCGCCGATATTGCATCGCTCGCATTGATTCGGTTGTCGGCCAACTGGATGGCCGCCTGCGGCGAAGCGGGTGAGGACGCGGCGCTCTACGACATGGTACGCGCCGTCGGTGAGGAGCTTTGCCCCAAGCTCGGGATTGCCATTCCAGTGGGCAAGGATTCCCTCTCCATGCGCACGAGCTGGCGCGAGGGCGATTCCACCAAGAGTGTGGTGGCGCCGGTATCGCTCATCATCTCGGCCTTTGCTCCGGTAGCCGATGTACGGCGCACGCTGGTGCCGGTTCTGCGCCCTGACAGTGGCGCGACCTCTCTTTGGCTTATCGATCTTGGCTGCGCGAAGAATCGCCTCGGGGGATCGGCGCTCGCGCAGGTATATGGCGAGCTCGGAGAAGAGCCTGCTGATCTTGATGATCCGCAGCTGCTGTTGCACTTTGCAGGTGCGCTTGCGGCGCTGAAAGCGGCAAACCTCATTCTGGCCTATCACGATCGCTCGGACGGTGGGCTCCTGGTGACACTTCTCGAGATGGCATTCGCCGGGCACTGTGGGCTTGCGATTGAGCTGCCGCCCGCTCGCGGCGGCGCGCTCGAGCAACTTTTCGCCGAAGAGCTGGGCGCGGTTATCCAGGTGCGCGCGGGCGATGAAGCACGCGTGACGCAAATTCTGGAAAGCCACGGCTTCGCTGCACACGCCTTTCGAATTGGCGCACCCGCCACAGGCGAGACGGGGAAAATGCGCATACGCATCGCGTGCGCGGCATTCAAGTTTGATGAGTCGTGGAGTGAGCTTAAGCGCGTCTGGTCGGAGACCTCATGGCAGATGCGCAAACTGCGCGACGCGCCGGTTTGCGCGGACCAGGAGTACACCGCCTGCACGGCGAGCACGGATCCCGGCCTGAAGGTGGCGCTCGCATTCGACCCGCAAGAGGACATTGCCGCGCCCTATATCCTGCGCAATGCTCGCCCGGCGCTCGCAATCCTGCGCGAGGAGGGCGTCAACGGCCAGGTGGAGGCAGCTGCGGTATTCGAACGTGCAGGCTTCGAGCCGCATGATGTGCATATGACCGACCTCCTTGAAGGGCGCCGGTCGCTCGAGAGCTTCAGGGGGCTAGTTGCCGTTGGAGGCTTCTCGTATGGTGATGTGCTCGGGGCGGGGGAGGGATGGGCCAAATCGATACTGTTTCACGCTGCCGTGCGCGAGCAGTTTCAACAGTACTTTGCACGGCGCGACGCGTTTGCACTTGGCATCTGTAACGGTTGCCAGATGCTCGCCTCTCTGAAGAGCCTCATTCCCGGGACCGATTCCTGGCCGCGCTTCGTGCGCAATGTGAGCGAGCAGTATGAGGCGCGCTTTCCGCTCATCGAGATCCGGCCGGCGCCCTCGGTGCTGTTCGAGGGGATGGCGGGGTCCTACTTGCCGGTTGCGGTTGCGCACGGCGAGGGACAGGCGGAATTTAACTCGCCGGCAGCTGCTGAAGCGTGCGCCGCGAGCGGTCTAGTTGCGTGCCGCTATGTGAATCATGACGGCAGCGTTGCTACCACTTATCCCTTCAATCCTAACGGCTCGCCGTTTGGCATTGCGGCGTTGTCGAACGCGGATGGCCGGGTGACGATTATCATGCCGCACCCGGAGCGCTCGTTCCGCTACGTACAGAATTCCTGGCATCCGGAGGGCAGCGGCGAGTACAGCGGCTGGATGCGCATGTTCCGCAACGCACGGCGCTTCGTGGGATGACGCTCTAGCGCTACCGCAGCTACTTTCCTGGGGCTGCCCCGCTTGGGACGGGAACTGCACTGTGCGATTTCTCATCCACGAAGAAGCGACGCACCATCATCGCCTGCTGCAGCTTGCCTTTGCGCACATACGCTTCGTACAGCAAGTCCTTCATGATCTCGAGCAGCACACCGGCAGCATAACTATCGAGGAGCGGTGCGTTTGGGCGTGGATCGGAGTCGCTGCCGAAGAGTACATGCTTGATAATGAGGTAGGTTTCCGAATCAAGCTCCGCGAGCGTGCGCACGTTATTGAGTTCGCCGTACAGACGCAGCTTGCCGGTCTCGCCGAGGTCCGTGAACATAGCCTGCGCGCTGCGCCGGCACATCGAGGCAAATGCGTTGAACGCGCCGCTCGAATAGCATACGAGCGCTTCACGGAAGAAAAGCTCAACGTCCTCCGGAAGGTGGGTGAAGGCGAACGTTTCGCGCGGCCGCTCGACCTCCGTGAACTGCGGGGCCAGCTCGATGCGATTTGCGCCGTACAGGCGCGCCGTGAAACGCAGGAAAATTGGCGCCAGGCACGCATCGCAGCGATACACGAGTCCGACATGCTTAGGTTTGTGCGCCTGCAAATCCTCAAACGTGGGGACGGCCGCGGGCGTGATATGCGCGGTGAGCAGGCAGTGCGGGCACACCAAGGCAAGGCTTTGCTCCTGGTCGTGCACGATCCTGCTGCCTGCGTCGATGTATACCGACATGCTCGTATTGCAGCGCTGCTCGTTATTGGTGTGCGCTGCGGTTGGAATTCTAGCGCATTGGGGTGCGGCAACCGCCAACATCAATTACGGTGCGACATAATGGCAACCGCCGGTAGGTGCGGCCGGCTCAGCGCGCAAAGAGCTCTTTCACGCCACCGGAGATCAGCACCGAAACGTCAACCAGGATTCGCGGCAGCGCGATGCCGCCTGGAGCCACGAGATACTTAGGCTCCCATGTGGGGTCGAATTTGGCCTTGTAGCGGCGCAGACCATCAAAGTTATAGAAGTGTTCGCCGTGGCGGAATACGAAGTTGCCGACGCGGTGCCAGGCCGGCGCCAGCGGATGGCGCTCGAGCCCGGCAAGCGGCGCCATGCCGAGGTTGAACCACCGATAGCCCTGCGTACGCCCCCATAGCATGAGTTCGATGAACATGTAATCCATAGCGCCGCGCGGCGCGTCGGGCCCAAAGCGCATGAGGTCAATCGAAAGTTCCTCCTTGGAGTTCGTGTGCCAGAGATTGGCAAACGCCGAGATGTTGCCCTCGGATCTCACCAGCACGGTGTCGAAGTTGCGGATGTAGTCTTCCGAGAAGGCACCTACGGAAAAACGCTTTTCGGCGACCGATTTACGCGCCAGCCACGAATCGGAAATCCGCCGCATTTCCGGCAGCACTTCCGCGATGCGCTCAGACGGGATGACTTCAAAGTTCGCGCCGTCGCGTTCCGCACGCCGCCACGCTTGGCGCAGGTCGGCGCGTGCCGCGCCCTCGAGCGAAAAATGCTCGAGCGGCACACGCGCCTCTTCCCCGATCTTTAAAGCCGCAAGGCCAAGATCGATGTACAACGGCAGGCAATCGGCGCTTGCCTGATAGAAGACCGTACGCCCGCCATGATGGTCGGACACCTCACGAAAGCGCCAGACAAGTTCTTCTGATCTGGGCGTGGGGCCGATTGGATCACCGAGCGCAATCCAGCTGCGGCCCGCCACCTGATACATGACGAAGGCGTTGCCATCGTCGCTGAAGAGCAAGCGCTTATCGCCGCTTAGCGCGGCATTGGCCATGGTGTAGTCAGAATTGGCAATGATGCGTCGCGCGTTTTCCAGATCGTCGGCATCGGCAACTCCGGGCTCGGGACGAGCGGGCTGCAAACCGTTCAGCAGCAAAAAAGCGGTGGCGAGCACCACGACGAGAAAAGTCGCCCGCAGGGTACGCGAGGCATTGCCATCCATGGCAAACGTCCACAACAGATCGTGCGAGAGCTCGATATGCCGAAAGGCGAGAAAGGACACCCAGATCGCGGTTGCGATGACGCCGGCAATGCTGACCGCCCAGATTGGCGCGAAGGGCTCCTCCAGAATCGACGTCGGGCGGTAAAACGCGCGTCGCCCGAGGACAAGCACGACGAGCACAAGTGCGAGAATCGTGGCTTCTTCGAAATCGAGGCCCTTAAGAAGCGAGGCGGCAATGCCCGCCACGAGGAGCCAAAAGGAAATGTGGTATGCCGCCTGCACGCGGCGAAACAGCGCGCGCGAGAGTACCAGCAAGCCGAGGCCAATCACGCTCCCCGCCAGGTGCGAGAGCTCGAGAATCGCCAGCGGCAAAAATTGCCGCAGCACCGCAAGGCGAACATCGATCGTGGGCGTTGCGCCCGAGAGGAGGAGGATGAAGCCGGCGAGGAACGTGAGCGTGCCGGCCACCTGCGGCACGACCGGTCCAATGTAAAAAGAGGCAAGCCGGTGAGCGCGTGCGAACGGCCCACGCTCGGCGGCGAGTTCCTTGGCGCCAAACAGCAGCGTCGCGACTAGAAGCGGCGCCAGGTAATACACGGCGCGATAGACGAGCAATGAGCCGAGCAGCTGGCTTGCGGGCACGTCGCGCAGGGCAAAAACGACCACCGCTTCAAACACACCAAGGCCGCCGGGAACGTGACTGATGATGCCAGCCGTGACTGCTCCGGCGTACACGCCCAGAAAGCTCAAATAGCTTATGTCCGCTTGCGGCGGCAGCACCCACCAGAGCACGGCGGTCGCACAACTCAGGTCGCACACCCCGAGCGCGATCTGCGTGAGGCCGAGGGTCGGCCGCGGTGGCCGCAGCGCCCAGCCGCGAATCTCAATGGGCGTACGCCCGAGGATGCACCACAGGGCGTAAGCGAGCACCCATGCAAGCAGCAGGACGCCACCCAACATGGCCCAGCGCGGATCGAGGTGTAGCACCATTGCGGTCTGGGTCGGTTCGAGCGCCAGCGACAATCCTCCCAGTGTTGCCAGCGCAAGGCCGATCGTAAGACTGCAAAACCCCTGTACGGTCGCGACGTCGATGGCCGTGAGTCCAGCGGATGCGTACAGGCGAAAGCGCACGGCGGCGCCGGTGAAAGCCGCAAGTCCCAGGTTGTGCCCAAAAGCGTTGGCGATGAATGAAGTCAGAAGGACACGCGGGTAGGCCACCGCCTTGCCGAGATAGCGCAGGCCCAGAAAGTCATAGAAGCCGAGCAACCAATAGCTCGCCGCCGTAAAGCCGAGCGCAACGAGCACGTGCATTCGCGACGTGTGCCGCAGCTCGTGCAGAATCTCGCGCGTGTGCAGATGCGCCAGCTCCCGGTGCAGGAGAAACGCCACCACTCCAAAGACCAGGAGCGAGGCGAGCGGCCCGATCCAGCGCAGATTTGTCCCGTTGGACTTTTCGGAGTTCATTGACGAATGACTACGGGCGCTCCAGTGGCCGGTACCGGATGCGATGCGGGCGCGATGCTGCTTCGCCCTTGCGCCGTTTGAAATCCTCGACGTACTCCTGGTGGTTGCCCTCGAACCACACCACCTCAGAGTCACCCTCGAAGGCGAGTATGTGGGTCGCAATGCGATCCAAAAACCAGCGGTCGTGGGAGATCACCACGGCGCAGCCAGGGAAGCTCACGAGCGCCTCCTCGAGTGCGCGCAGCGTCTCAACATCGAGATCGTTAGTCGGCTCATCGAGAAGTAGCACGTTACCACCGGATTTGACGACCTTTGCAAGATGAACGCGGTTGCGCTCGCCGCCGGAGAGCTCACCGATGTGCTGCTGCTGTTGCGCGCCCCGGAAATTGAAGCGCCCGACGTAGCCGCGCGATGGCGTCTCGTAGTTGCCGACTTTGATCATGTCGAGGCCGCCGGAGATCTCCTCCCACACGGTCTTCGCAGGATCAAGGCTCTGGCGCGACTGATCAACGTACGCCAGTTTGACCGATGGCCCGAGGCGGATCTCTCCGCTGTCTGCCGCCTCGGCCCCCGTCAGCATGCGAAAGAGCGTCGTTTTGCCGGCGCCGTTCGGACCGATGATCCCAACAATACCGCCGCGCGGCAGACTAAACGAGAGATCGTCGATCAATAAGCGCTCACCGTAGGCCTTGCGCAGATGCTTGACCTCGATGACGAGATCGCCGAGCCGCTCACCAGGCGGAATGTAGATCTCGTTGGTCTCGTTACGCGTCTGGAACTCTTTGGAGGCGAGTTCCTCATAGCGTTGCAGACGCGCCTTGCTCTTCGCTTGGCGAGCTTTGGGGCTTTGCCGCACCCACTCGAGCTCGCGCTCCAGAGTCTTGCGCAGGTTTTGGTTTTCTCTCTCCTCGAGCGCCAGGCGGCGTTCCTTTTGCTCAAGCCATGAGGAGTAGTTGCCCTGCCAGGGAATTCCGTGCCCGCGATCGAGTTCGAGAATCCACTCGGCGACGTTGTCGAGAAAGTAGCGATCGTGCGTGACGGCGATTACCGTGCTCGGATACTCCTCGAGATAGCGCTCGAGCCAAGTAATCGACTCGGCATCAAGGTGATTGGTGGGTTCATCGAGGAGCAGCATGTCCGGCGCCGACAGCAGCAATCGGCACAGCGCGACGCGGCGTTTCTCGCCGCCCGAAAGCGTCGCGATCTTTGTCTCCCAGGGCGGCAAGCGCAGTGCGTCCGCGGCGATCTCGAGCTTGCGCTCCAGTTCCCAGCCGCCGGCGGCGTCGATGGCATCTTGCAGCTTGGCCTGTTCCTCGAGCAGCGCGTTCATTTCCTTATCCGACAGTGGCTCGGAAAATTTGTCGCTCACGGCGTTAAAGCGCTCGACCAGCGCAAAGGTATCTCCCACGCCCTCCATGACTGTTGCCCGCACGTCCTTCTCGGCGTCGAGCTCCGGCTCCTGAGGCAGAAAGCCGACGCGGATATTGCTCTGGGGGCGCGCTTCACCCTCAAATCCCGTGTCAATCCCCGCCATGATGCGCAGAACGGTCGATTTGCCTGAGCCATTTAGACCGAGAACGCCGATTTTTGCTCCCGGAAAGAACGACAGGCTGATGTCGCGCAGGATCACGCGCTTGGGCGGGACCACCTTCGAGACGCGATTCATGGTGAATATGTATTGGGCCAAGACGGGTTCTCTCGCGGGCTGGTAGAAAAAGAGCCGCGAATTATGGTCGAGTCGGGCGGCCTTGGCGATGGGCGGCCGCGACCCCTGTGCTAGGCTTTGAGCGCTGTTCCGGGGCGGGCGGCTCGCCCGCGACGCGCGGTGGCAGCCGTGCGATCGTGCCAAATCTGACGCGGCGGGTCGCGCGCGGCGCGATTCTCCCGGTACAGGGTACAATTTAGGTGAATCGCGTGGCCACACCGAGGCTTGGAGACATGTTCAGCAAGACAATGACAATAGCGGGCTTTGATTCCGAGCTCGCGGCGGCCATTGCCAACGAGGAACGCCGCCAGGAAGAGCACATCGAGCTTATCGCCTCGGAGAACTACGCAAGCCCGCGCGTGCTTGAGGCGCAAGGGTCGGTGCTCACTAACAAGTACGCCGAGGGCTATCCGGGCAAGCGCTACTACGGCGGCTGCGAATACGTCGACGTCGTAGAACAGCTCGCGATCGATCGGGCGAAGAAGCTCTTCGGCGCCGCCTACGCCAATGTTCAGCCGCATTCGGGCTCGCAGGCCAATGCTGCAGCGTATTTGGCCCTCATTCAGCCCGGCGATGTGATTCTCGGCATGAGCCTCGATCACGGCGGCCATTTGACTCACGGCGCCAAGGTGAATTTTTCCGGCAAGTTGTTTCGCGCCGTGCAGTACGGCATCCATCCCGACACCGGGCAGATCGACTACGAGCAGGTGCAGCGGCTCGCCGAGGAGCACAAGCCGCGCATGATCATTGCAGGCTTCTCCGCCTATTCGCGCATCATTGACTGGGCCCGCTTTGCGCAAATCGCCAAAAGCGTCGGCGCCTTCTTCGTCGTGGACATGGCGCACGTCGCCGGACTCGTCGCGACCGGCTTTTATCCCAATCCTGTGCCGCACGCCGATGTCGTGACCAGCACCACGCACAAGACGCTGCGCGGTCCGCGTGGCGGGCTGATCTTGGCGCGACCCAATGAGGAGATCGCGAAGAAGCTCAACTCGCTTGTTTTCCCAGGCACGCAAGGCGGTCCGCTCGAGCATGTGATCGCCGCCAAGGCGGTGGCGTTTCTCGAGGCGTTGCAACCGGAATTCAAAGACTACCAGCGCCAGGTCGTGGCCAATGCGCGCGCCTTGTGCAAACGGCTGATGGCGCGCGGCTTCCCGATCGTCTCGGGCGGCACCGACAATCACCTATTCCTGCTGGCGCTCACGCAGCATTCGATCACCGGCAAGGATGCGGACGCAGCGCTCGGGCGCGCCAACATCACCGTCAACAAGAACGCGATTCCGAATGATCCGCGGCCGCCGGCGATCGCGAGCGGTCTGCGCATCGGTTCGCCGGCGGCGACGACGCGCGGTTTCAAAGAGCGCGAAGTGGAACAGGTCGGGGATCTGATTGCCGAGGTTCTCGAAGCCGGCGGCGCGGCGGATGTAATCGAGCGCGTCCGGCCGCAGGTTATCGAACTGTGCCGGCGCTTCCCGGTCTACGGTAGCTGACGCTCGATAGCCCAGGCGGCGCATGTACTGTCCCTTCTGCGGCCATATTGAAACCAAGGTGATCGATTCGCGTTTGGCGAGCGAAGGTCAACAGATCCGCCGCCGCCGTGAGTGCCTGTCCTGCGCGGAGCGCTTCAGCACATTTGAAACCGCCGAGTTGGTCATGCCGGTTGTGGTCAAGGGCGATCGCAGCCGCGAGCCCTTCGATGAGGCCAAACTGCGCGCGGGCATGGAGAAGGCGCTCGAGAAGCGTCCCGTCGGCCGCGAGGCGCGCGATGAGGCGCTCGGACGCATCGCGCATAAGCTGCGCGCCCTCGGCGAACGCGAGGTGCATTCGCGCGCCATCGGCGAACTCGTGATGGAGGAGTTGCACCACCTCGATGAGGTTGCCTACGTGCGCTTTGCCTCGGTATATCGCAGCTTCCAGGACCTGGACGCGTTTCGCGAGGAGATCGAGCGCTTGCGCCGTCATCGCCGGCCGCGTGAGGCGGTTCGCGACAAACGCGGCGATCAGCTGCCGCTGCTGCCAGCGGACCCCGCGACGCCGAACGAGCGCAAGTAGGCAAGCAGTGCCGACCGAGTTCAACGCCTTTGATCGCTCTGCGATGGCGCGCGCGCTCGAGCTTGCGCAGCGGGGGCTGGCAACGACTCAGCCCAATCCGCGCGTGGGCTGTGTGCTTGCGCGCAACGGTGAGGTCATTGCCGAAGGCTGGCACGAGCGCGCCGGTCAAGCGCACGCCGAGGCCGCGGCGCTCAATGCGGCCGGAGATGCGGCGGCCGGAGCGACCGCGTACGTGACGCTTGAGCCGTGCAGCCACTTCGGTCGCACGCCCCCGTGCGCGGACGCGCTGATCACGGCGCGCCTCGCGCGTGTCGTATTTGCCATTGAAGATCCCAACCCGCGCGTCGCGGGCGCCGGCGCAGCGCGCCTGCGCGCGGCCGGGATCGCGGTCGAATCGGGTCTGCTCGCCGAGGAGGCGCGCGAACTGAATATTGGCCACGTTAGCCGCATGCAGCGTCAGCGCCCGTGGGTGCGGATCAAGCTCGCGATGAGCCTGGATGGGCGCACCGCGCTTGCGGATGGCAGCAGTCATTGGATCACCGGCGCCGCGGCACGCGAGGACGTGCAGCGGTGGCGCGAGCGCAGTTCCGCGATTTTGACCGGCGTTGGTACCGTGCTCGCGGATGATCCGCGGCTCGATGTGCGTACCGGGGCCGAGCAGCAGCCCCTGCGAATCATCTTGGACAGTCGGCTGCGTACACCACCTTCAGCGCACATTCTGGCAAAGCCCGGACGGGTCTTGCTCTTCACCGCGAGTAACGATGGCGCGCGGCGCCGCGCGCTCGAGGAACAGGGCGCCACGATCGAACGGCTCGCCGAGGCGCAGCCGGCGCCCGAGCGCGTGCTCAGACGCCTCGCGGAACTTGAGATCAATGAGCTGCTGGTCGAGGCAGGTGCCACGCTAGCGGGCGCGTTTGTGCAGGCGGGGCTTGCGGATGAGCTCTTGGTATATGTTGCCCCAGTGCTGCTCGGGCCACAGGCGCGCCCGCTGCTGCAGCTGCCAGCGCTCGCCGAGCTGGCGCAGGGCAGGCGCTTTAGCATCATTGAGGCGCAGCCGGTCGGCGCGGACTTGCGGCTGCGGCTGCGGCCGCTCTAGGGGCACCGTATGTTTACCGGAATCGTTCAGGACGTCGGGCGGATCGAGACGCGAGACATGCGCGACGGCGATGCGCGCCTGGCGATTGCGGTCGATCGACTGGATATCGCGCACGTGCGCATCGGCGACAGCATCTGCGTGCAGGGCGTGTGCCTGACGGTAACGACGCTTGCCGATCGCAGCTTTTGCGTGGACATCTCCAAAGAGACGCTGGCTCTTACGACCCTGGGCGAACTCGAACCGCTTGCGCCGGTGAACCTCGAGCCGGCGCTGCGCGCGGGCGATGCGCTCGGCGGGCATTTGGTGTCGGGTCACATTGACGGCGTTGCGACGCTGATCGGCGTGAGCCCCGACGCGCGTTCGCGGCGCCTCACGATTCAAGCTCCCGAGAGGCTCGGCCGCTACATCGCCGCTAAGGGCTCGGTCACCCTCGATGGCGTGAGTTTGACGGTCAACGAGGTGGATCGCGCGCGCTTTGGAATCAATTTGATTCCGCATACCCTTGCAGTGACGACGCTCGGTCGGCTGAGCAGCGGCTCGCGCTTGAACCTTGAGATCGATCTCATCGCCCGCTACCTCGAGCGACTCTTGCCCGGTCGCGCCGCTCAGCCGTGACCCAGGGGCTCGCGTGCGCGCGCGCTCCGCAGCGCCTAGTAGGACGATGGGCGAGCGGCATTCGTGGCGCCGTTCACCGAAGCGATGAAGGCGAGGATGCCGTTGTTGGTGAAGGCGCTCGGTCCCATGTAGCCCGCGTCAAACGACCAGACGAAATAGTTCGGCTGCAGCGAGCCGCCTGAGGCGAGCGAGCCGGTCATCTGTTGGTCATAGAACTGCTGCATGGAGCCGCGCGTGCCCGATTCGTCGGGCGTCTGTGCCTCTGCGATGCGCATGAGCTTGCCGCGATAGTCGATTGCGCCCTGGCCGATGCCGCCTGAGCCCATGTAGCCGTTGAAGACAATGGTATCGGTGCCGGGGAACGGGTTTGCACCGACGCCGATGGTGACGTCGGGTCCGCCAAAGCCGATCGCGTAAGTCTCGCCGGCGTTGAAGAGCGTTTGCAGCTCTTCGGCTGAATCGAGGAAGTTGGTGCTGATGCTAATACCCGTCGTGGGGAAGGCGGCACGCGCGGCCGGCATCCACTGCAGGTACTGCTGAACGTACTCATCGTACTGCCCCTGGTTTGCGAAAGCGGAGACTGCCGTTTCCGGGGTACGGAACATCTCGAAGTTGGAATTCGAGTCGTAGCGATGACCGTAGGCACTGACAAGAGCAATCTCGCGTGCGGTCACCTGGGCATTGGTGACATCCGCGATCATCTGCAATCCCTCGCCATTGAAGGTGGTGCCAGGGGCGGCGACGAGGTAGCCAGGCTGCCCGTTCTCCAAAGTATCAAAATAGGGGGGCAGCACCCCTTCGGAACCGACGTTGCCGCTGCTAGGCACCGCAGCGCCGAAGGCGCGATCCTCGTAACCGAGGATGAACTGCAGATTGGCGCTGTGGCAGGCGGTAAGGATTTGATCGACGAGATCAAAGCCCTGCCCGGAGCCTGCGCCACCGCTGTAGACGCCCTCAGCGAATTCGAGGTTCGACCAGGATTGGATCAGCATCACGCCGACGACGCCCGAGGCGCCTTTCAGTGAGGCGATGACGCCCAGGTTCTGCGAGAGAGAATTGCCCGGATCAAGCTCAATATACATGCCCGGGTGAAATTTGACGTTGCCGTGCGCGCCGCTACCGCCGAGTTCGACTGCGATCGAGAAGGGCGCGAGAGAGGCGCTGTTCGTGCCGTCGCTCACGCTGATCACGATGTTGGGGTAGAAGTGCGCGCCGGAGGGTGCGGTGCCGGAGAGTTCGCCCGTGGCAGCGTTGAAGTTTGCCCATGACGGCGCATTCATGACGCTGAACGCGAGCGTATTGCCGTTGGGATTGCCCGCCGTGGGAGTGAACGCATAGCTGCCACCCGCCGACACCGTGGCCGGCGGTGAGCCAGAGATCGTCGGGGCGTCAGTGCCGGGGGAGAGCACTTGGATTGCAAAGGCCGGAAGTGATACCGGCGAGCCCTGGGCGCTGACGCTGATGATGATATTCGAATAGGTACCGACATTTGCGCTCTTGGGTGAGCCGGAAAGCACACCAGTGGCGGTGTTGAAAGTGGCCCAGGAGGGCAGATTGATGATCGAGAAGCTCAGAGACTCATCGCCGGGATTTATGACCGCCGGAATGAATCGGTAGGCATCGCCCGCTGTAATGCTCGTGGGCGCGGTGCCGGCAATGCTCAGGGCGCCGGCGCGCGGCGCCGAAGGGGTGCGCAGCTCCGGTATCACACGGATGCGAAACGGTCCGACGCTTGCCTGGCCGCTACCATCGGAGGCTTCGATCGAAATGTTGGCCGACGTGCCGACATCGCTTTGCTCGGGAGTGCCCGTGAGCTCGCCGGTGGATTCATTGAACGTTGCCCAGTCGGGCTTGTTGACGACGGTGTAGGAGAGCACGCGCCCGAACGGATTGCTCACCGAGGGCTCGTAGCTATACGAAGTTCCGGCAATAACTACCTGCATGGGCACGCCATGCGCGATGAAGGGCTGAATGATGCTGTTGGTGACGCTTGACTGCGCGCTGCTACTATCGTCGCCGCAGCCGGCGAGCGCGAGTGCGGAGAGCACCCAAACGATTACGTGATGAAATTTTGCGAGGCGCGCATAGTTGTTGTGCATCACAGACCCACCCTGTTGACAGCCGATTTCGGGCTGCAGAGCGCGATCTTTGAGTGTGCGCGGACAACATCAGAGAACTGACGACGAGAGCCACGTCCGTGTAGCAACCTGCCGGCAACCCCGCTGTCTTCACAAGCCCTATTAGGCTCTCAAGACCGGAAGCTTTGCGTCCCCGCCTCACGACGGGTTTGCCCTTAACTGTGGGTGAGTAAAGCGCGGGAATAATTGAATTGCAAATGTCGTTACGCACAGACAATTTTTTTACCTAACATGCGGCGTGCAATTTTATTTGCACGCGCAGCGGCGTCTGCGTGTTATTTGACATTGAATGTCGCGAGTGTGAGCTGCCCCGCATTGCAGCGCGAGTTTGTGCGCGCCTGCTTGCGCATGCTGTGCGCCAGATCGCGGTGCGCGCGGCGCAAAGCTGTTAGCCGCTGCGCACGCTCGTTGTTAATGTCAAATAAGAAAGGGCGCGAGACATCGCGCCGCGCCATCGTTTTGGGGATGGCGCGGCGCAAGAACGCGAGCGCGCACGCTTAAGGATGCAGATCGCGCTCGTGTCCGCCGAGTGCCGCCGCCGCGCAGGCAATGAACGCGCCGATCAGCATGGACAGGGCGATGAAGATCGAAGTAGTCGCCGCGGCCTTGCGCGCATCCTCTGCCGCTTGGCGCGCCTTCGTGACGGCGGCGTTCAGCTGAGCGAATGCATCATCGATGCGGCGCTGCGCGTCCGCGGGCGCAATCCCGGTGCGCGCGGCGATGAGCTGCGAGAGATAGTCGCGGTCCGCGGGCGGCATCTCACCCGATCCGCCGGCTTTCATGAGGATGCGCGCCGCCTCGGCGCGAACGTCGGCCAGGGGCATGCTCGATTCGGGCTGTGCGGAGCGGAACAGCACATCGACGTCGTAGCCACTGACGGGCCCGTGCGCCATCTCGGCAGCGCCGGGGCCGCCCATCGGACCATGCTCCTCATGCGCCATCGGTGCACCCCCGGGTCCCCCCGGAGCGTCGACGGACCCTTGCGCCATGGCGCTTGCCGCGCCGGCGCCCATCCTGGCGGCACCGTGAGCGCCCATGCGCGCGAGCGCGGCGCTCGCGGAGGCAAAGACGCACGCGAGGAGTAGCGTCGCCAACGCCCAGGCGATGAAGCCGTTGGCGGTGTCGCGGAAGAAAACCTCATGAGTGTGCGTGCCCACCCATTTCGTGCGCAGACGGCCCGTGAGGTAGCCCCCGAGGAAGGAGGCGATCCACTGCACGACGATGAACCAAATGGCGGCAAGCGCAATGACCTTACCTGCGGATGCGCCGCTGCCTGGCCAGACCGAGGCGGAGATGAGTCCAAAGCCCGAGCCCAGTGTGAGCAACAGCACCGATGCGGCGGTCGCAGCGACTGCGCCCGCGATGATCGCTGGCCAGGACACGGCGGACTTGGATGATTCGGGGGCCGAGTTTGAACCGGCCGACCCCGGGCGCTCGACAACTAAGGCTTCCATGACAGCTCCTTTAGCGCTTCAGTGCTGACACATGGCGAGTAGCAGAATGATGGGAATGGGTACCCCCAGCATCCACAGCAGAATTCCACGTCCCATAATCAATCTCCCTCGGCGCCAGTGGCCGGCTGACTCTCAAACATCCACGGCGGATGCCTGCGATAAACGTCCGATTAGGTCAAAAGGTCCGGCACACAGCAGGCGCACGAATCGGCCATCCGGCTGCAGGGCAACACTGCACATCGGGCAAGCGGCCTCGCGCCGTGCGCGAGTCGGCCGCGCTCCTTTCTATAGGCGGATAGCGCGCGCGGCTATACTTACGGCGCGAGGCACGGTGACGGAGCCGGACGCTGCGTGGGTCGCTGAACTACGATTGAATATCAAAGAGTTAGGATAAGATACTGCGGTGATGCTTTATGTCGAAGATTTACCCGCTTCCGACGCGCGCAACCGACGCTAACGCTGCAGCGGCGGCGATCGCGAGCGTCGAAGAGATCCTTGCCGAGCTGCGCGCCGGGCGGATGGTCGTCATGCTCGATGACGAGGAGCGCGAAAACGAGGGTGATCTCATCATGGCGGCGCAGTTCGCCACGGCCGAGGCGGTCGCATTCATGATCCGTCATACGAGCGGCATCATCTGTGTGCCGATGGACCCGGAACAGCTCGCTCGACTCGAGCTGCCGCAGATGGTCCCCAACAATGACGAGGCCTATCGCACCGCCTTCACCGTATCGGTCGACTATCGCTTTGGCACCACCACCGGAGTCTCATCCAGCGACCGCGCCAAGACCATCCGTGCCCTCGTTGACCCGGCTTCATCGGCGCAGGACTTTGCTCGCCCTGGCCACATCTTTCCGCTGCGCCCGCGGCGCGGCGGCGTGCTGATCCGGGCGGGGCACACCGAAGCGGCCATGGATCTGTGCCTGCTCGCGGGCTTGCAGCCCGCTGGGGTGCTGTGCGAGCTCATGAACGATGATGGAAGCATGGCGCGGCGCGGGCACATTGAGGCATTTGCCCGCGAGCATGCCCTCAAAATCGGCACCATTGCCGATCTTATTCGCCACCGCCTGCGCAACGAGCGCTCCGTGCAGCGCCTGTCCGAACAGGCCGTGCAGACGGAGTTCGGCGAATTTCGGCTGGTCGCCTACGAGGATCAAGTGCAGCGCGGAGTGCATCTGGCGCTCGTGTACGGGACGCTGAACGAGAAGGACGGGGCGCCGCTGGTGCGCGTGCACGTTGCCGACACGCTGCGCGATCTGTTGGGCATCCGCGGCGACACACGCGCCTGGACTTTGCGCGCGGCGCTTGCGCGCGTTGCGCAGTCAGGCAACGGCATCGTCGTCATTTTGCGCGAGCCGGAAGACTCGCGCGATCTGAGCGAAGCGCTGCGCTCTTTGTTGCAAGCGCCGGGCGCCGCGCCGCACGGCAGCGCCATCGCCGAGAAGCCGCCGGAGAGCTCTCGCGCGGTGCTGCGTACCTACGGCATCGGTGCGCAGATCTTGAAAGACCTCGGCGTGCGGCGCATGCGCGTTCTGTCCGCCCCCAAACAGATGCACGGCCTGTCGGCATTCGGCCTTGAGGTGGAGAGCTATCTCGGTGATGAGACGTGAGTGGCGCGCGCCCGAGCGAGGCGGAGCTGCCGGCCGCGGGGCGCCGCATTGCCGTCATCGCATCGCGCTTCAACGATGTCATCGTGTCGGCGCTGCTGACCGGTGCGCTTGCCACCTGGCGCCGCCACGGCGGTGCGGACCGCGATCTGTATGTCGCCCGCGTACCCGGGGCCTTTGAGCTGCCGGTGGCCGCGCGCCGGCTCGCGGTCAGCGGCCGCTATGAGGCGATTGTCGCGTTGGGTTGCGTGATTCGCGGCGACACGCCGCATTTTGAGTACGTCGCCGGAGAGTGTGCCCGCGGCCTGCAGCAGGTGAGTTGCGACACGGGCATTCCGGTTGCTTTTGGCGTCCTCACCGTCAACAACCTCGAGCAAGCACAGGCGCGCGCAGGCGCTGGCGCGGACAACAAGGGTGCCGAGGCCATGGCAAGCGCTCTTGAGATGGCGCATCTCATGACGCGATTGCCGCGCTAGGCACGCCTCATGCCCAGTGCCACTTCAGCTCGGGTCGCCGCGAGTGCGCGCTCGGTTGCGCGCAAGCTTGCGCTGCAGGCGCTCTATCAATGGCAGATCAATGAGTGTCCTTGGCAGGATCTCGTGCGCGACTTTCACGAGGAGAAGGATACCGAACGCGCTGACATGGATTACTTTCGCGCGATCATCGGCGCGGTGTGCGCCAGTCACGGCTCGATGGATGCAGAGCTTGCCGCGTGGATGGATCGCGAACCGTTACGGCTCGACCCGATCGAGCATGCGGTGCTGCTGATCGGCGCCTACGAGCTCAAGGAGCGGCCGGAAGTGCCGTTTCGCGTGGTGATCAATGAGGGAGTGAACCTCGCCAAGCGCTTCGGTGCCACCGATGGCCACAAGTTCGTCAATGCCGTGCTCGATCGCGCCGCCCGTGCGCTGCGCCCCAACGAGCACTGAGCGCTGCCATGTCGCTCACGGAGTTTGAACTCGTCGCGCGCTTCTTCAGCAGCTGCGGCACAGGGCGCGGCGACGTTGAGCTCGGGGTCGGCGACGATGCGGCGCTACTGCGCATTGCGGACGGAGAGGTGTTGGTTGCCGCCATCGATACCCTAGTCGAAGGCGTGCACTTCAGCGCCGATGCGCCACCGGCATCCATCGGCCACCGCGCGCTCGCCGTCAATCTGAGCGATCTTGCCGCGATGGGCGCGCGGCCCGCGTGGGCGCTGCTGGCGCTTACTGTGCCGCACGCGGATGAGGTCTGGCTTTCGCATTTCGCGCGCGGGCTGTGCACTCTGGCGAGTACCCATGAGGTTGCGCTCGTCGGCGGCGATACCACGCGCGGTCCGTGCTGCGTCACGGTGCAGGTGCTTGGACACGTGCCGCCGGGAAGCGGGGGGGGGGGGGGGGGGGCGCGCCCCCGCGCGCCCCCCACCGCCCGGTCCCGACCCGCCGCGCGTGGTCGACGTCGTGCTCGACGCGCTCGCGCAGTTGACCGAGGGGCACGC